>Ga0302326_10008390_pt1 | contig 22794 bp, 20 predicted proteins | sample Palsa_T0_3_FD_202264 | JGI IMG/M metagenome (GOLD analysis project Ga0302326, IMG submission 202264) | Peat permafrost microbial communities from Stordalen Mire near Abisko, Sweden - Palsa_T0_3 | ecosystem: Environmental > Terrestrial > Soil > Palsa > Peat permafrost | place: Sweden: Abisko... | reverse complement strand
CTGGCAGATCATCGAGCGGCTCACTCCTCGTTCCCCGCTCGATCTTTGCTTGCTTCCACCGGTCTTTTTGGATTACTACCTCAACGACGAGGGGGGATACGATGTGCCTAGGCTTCCCTAACAAGCCGGATACATTGTGTTCCTTCGTTCGATCCCCCGTTGCGCTATGATTACGCCCCGAGGAGCTATCCTTTGAGCCAACCCTTCGACAGCCAAAAAGCTTTCTTCTACGGCCAGTTCGTCCAGGCCGCTTACGACATGTTCAAGAATCCGCAAGGCCCGGACCCTCTCAGGCCCGAGCCCTTCGGCATTCCACCCTCCTACGAACTCGGGGCTTGGATTCACATGTCCGATTTTATTTTCGACGAGGAGAAACTAAAGTTCTACGGCATTGTCGCTCACGGTGTGGAGGATCCGAATTCGCGCATCATCGCCATCCGCGGCACCGAAGGCGCGATCGAGTGGTTTGACGATGCCGCCGCTATCCCCGTTCCCTTCCGCCAGGTCCCTTCCGCGGGGCGCGTGGCCGGGGGGTTCGACAAGATCTACAACACCATGAAGGTAGTAAAGCGCGCGCTCCCGGGGTCAGCGGCCTTAGCGGAGGGCGCCGCGCCGGAAGTGTTCAGCGGTTCCTTCGCCGAGCAACTCGAGCAGTTGGCGATCAGCCGGGAAGTCGAGCGCGGGCTGCCGCCGCCAACGGAAGAGGTCCCCGCGCGCCCTCGGCGGCCCACCATCGTGGCAGGGCACAGCCTGGGCGCGGCCCTCGCCACTTTATTCGTGATGGAAAACGACGCGAGACGCAAATTCGATATCAACTCGCTCTGCACGTTCGCATCGCCTCGCGTCGGCAATCTTCAATTCGTGCACCTCTTCAACCAACTGCCGATTATTTCCTGGAGAATCGTCAATAAGAAGGACGTTGTTCCAAAGCTCCCGCCCCGCATACCTATCTTCCTCGACTACGAACACGTCAACGATGAACACCAATTTGATTCCGCCGCCTTCGCCAAGAATAATGTGCTGTGTTGGCACACCCTGGAGACATACCAGCATTGGCTCGACGGGAATTCTGCCCTGCTGAAGGAATGTGTTCCGTAGCCTGGAAAATCATTCGGCCACCATGCGGCATTAGGACTACCTGGAATGTCCACCTCTATCGCCGTCCCCGAGCTGAATCACGAACGCGGTTTTCTAGCTCTGCAAGATCCGCTGGCGCGCCTCACCGACGCCTTTGACGCTTGGGAAGAATTGGCTCACCACTTGCCCAAGGTCCTGGTTTCGGATCAAATTCGCGCCAGAATCGCGGACCTTCCTCCCTCCCTTCCCAATGGAGGCGATCGACGACCCGCGCGAACGCGAAGAAACCGCGCAACATCCTTTGAAGTAAGGGAATTGGTGGCGCGGGCTTCAGCCTGCGGGAGTTGGTCGTCGCGTGCACTAAAACCCGCAGGCTGAAGCCTGCGCCACTTGAGCTTCCGATTAACTGGCGGTGGTCGCCTTGGACAGCGGCAACACGCCGAGCTGCTTGAGCAGCGTGGCCGTCTCCGAGTAGAGCCTGCCTCGAATCGCCTTGCCGTTTCGTATATCCGTCACAGTACATCCCTCCACGACAACGGTCTTGCCGGTCGGCGCAACTCCAGCGAAGCTGCCGTTGTGCGTCCCCGTCGACCGCGTGCGTATAACCACGGAATCGCCATTGGCAATAATTTGCACGATCTCGATGCGCAGATCGGGAAAGCCCCCGAAAATCATCTCCATATTCTGCCGCACCCCTTCGCGCCCGCGAATCGGCCCCGGCGCCGTCTCGGATTGCCCCACATAGGAATCGTCAATCCGGCTCAGGTACCCTTCAAAATCGCGCGCGTTCAGCGCGGCGATCTGTTGTTCCGCAAATTGAATATTGTCTTTTTGAGCGATCGAAGGCCTCCTCTTCCCCAATCGGGAAGATTGTGTGGCGGGAGTATATGCGCTGCCCAATGTTGCCGCAAGGGCGGCGCACTGGAACGCCAGTGGCGCGTTTAGAGGAACCGAACCCGCCGCATTCCCTGCTGATTCGGCCTGCGGGATCGAGTACCCTTCGATTATCTGAGAAGAGAGAAGTTCGGGGCTGTCTAGATTGCTACTGCTTTGCGGGTGGATCTGCCGGCGCCACGGTAGAAGTCGCAGCCGGCGTCGGCGCGCCCTTGCCCGCGGTATCGGAACCCAAGCCGAGTTTGTTGAGCGTCGCTGCGTCGATCTTTCCCGTCGGACTGATGCCATTTTTGTCCTGATATTTTTGCATGGCGTCAATCGTCGTGGCGTCCCACTTTCCTGTCGGCTCGCCTTCGTAGGAGCCGTCTTTTTGCAGGGCGGATTGAATTTCCCTAATGCGGTCGGGGGTGGGCGCCATCTGGCCTTTGACTTTGGCTTTTCCTTTGGATTTGGAGGAACCGCGCTTTTTTTTCTTGGCGGCCGTGGAAGGGGTGGAAGTCTGCGCCGTGCCCGGCCGGCCGGCCCAGGACACTGCTGGGGTCGCGCTCGTTAAAAGCGCGGCCCCGATGATGAACTGCAAAGCCTTTTTGCTCATCGTTAGGATCAACTAATTCATCGGCTGCTTGGCATTCGTCCTTTAGGCCGAGTTACTGCTCGGGAGGAGGAACGACGCCGGCCAGGTACACCGTGTCGAATTGCTCGCTGCCCGATCGGCGCTGGACTTTGAACAGGACATTTTGTCCCGGTTTCAAGCCGGAAACGGCGCGCCGATATTCGGCCACGGAATTCACCGCGGCGTGGTTGACTTCGGCGATCACGTCGCCGCGGGCGAAGCCGATGTCTTCGGCGAAGCTTGCCGGATCGACGGCGGTGACGAGAGCGCCCTTCATGTTCTCGTAACCGGCGCGGCGAGCGCGGTCGGTGCCCAGGTCTTCGAGGCGCAGGCCGAACTCGGCGGGCGTGGGCCCGCTCTCGCCGCCTGCTTCATTGCCGGCGCGATCCGGGAAAATTTTGGTGCGATCGGCCACAGTGATGGAGGCTTCGTGTTCTTTTTTGTCGCGAACGTAGGTGACGCGGACGGAACTGCCGATGGGCGTCGAGGCGATTGGATTGACGAGGTCGTTCCCGGCATGGACCGGTTTCCCGTTCACGCTGGTGACCACGTCGCCCGATTGCAGGCCGGCCTTTTCCGCCGGGCTGCCGGGTTCGACGCGCTGGAGAACGATTCCGTACGACGCGCCGAGTTCCTTGAGCACGATCGGGTTGCTGCCCTGCGTTTCGGTAAAGCTCACGCCAATCGAGCCGCGCGTCACTTTGCCGTTGGTGACGATCTGGTTGTAGACGCCGATGGCGGTGTTGGACGGCAGGGCGAATCCGACCCCTTCATTGCCGTGCCCGCCGGTGATGATCGCTGTGTTGATGCCGATCACTTGCCCGGCCATATCGACAAGCGGACCGCCGGAATTGCCCGGATTGATGGCCGCGTCGGTCTGCAGGAATCTTTGAAATTGCTGGCCCACGTTGCCGCGGTCTTTCGCGCTGATGATGCCCGCGGTGACACTGCCTTGCAGGAAGCCGAACGGATTTCCGATGGCGAGAACCCAGTCACCCACTTGCGCGGACTCGGAATTGCCAAGCTTTGCGTAAGGCAGATCGTGGCCCACTTCGATTTTCAAGATGGCCAGATCGGTCTCTTCGTCGATCCCCACGATTTTCGCCGTGTATTGAGTCTGCTCCCCGTTCAGCGTGACCTGCACCTTGGTGGCGCCGTCCACGACGTGATTATTCGTCAGGACAAAACCTTTCTTATCGACGATCACGCCCGAACCGAGGCTGCGCTCGGCCTGCGGGCCCTGATCGGGAAAATCGAAAAAGCGGTTGAAGAAATCCTGAAACGGTTGTTGATCCTGGTCCTGGTCATCCGGAGGACCCAGCTCGCCACCGCGATTGCGCTGCGAAGGCGCTGCCTTCCCTTTTCCATGCTGTTCGATCACCTGCGTGGTCGAAATATTCACTACCGCAGGCTGCACCTGCTTCACGATGGAGGCGAAGGCGCTCGACAACTGCACCGGATCGGGAATCGCCAGCGGCGTTCCCCCTCCCACGGCGGCGGGATGCGACGCCCCAACTCGGCCGGAGATCACCGTACCAATCAGCATGCCAATGGCCAGAGTCACGGTCACGAGCAAAGTCGCCATGATTTTGCGATTGCGCGCCCAGGCGGCAAATTCCCGAATCTGTATGCCCATAAGTTTCACTCCTCTTACGCCGATTCTCTTCCGCTATTCGCCCCGTCGAGTCTGAAGGAGATTATACCACTCACTCTGTTGCTCCGCGTAACTCTGGGCGTACGCTGCGTTCTCCAGGGAGCAACCGAGCCTTCAAACCAAAAGCCATATTACAAGGGACCGCGCAAACCAGATACGAAAACATTCGCCGTATGGATTCTACCAAACCTCGGCCGTGTCGACATCATTCGGCGATGAATGGCGAGCGACGCAATTCGGCGCTGAAAGCGCCGGAGGATATTAGCCCAGGGCAACGCCCTGGGTGGCGGAGCCCATCCTCGTTATTTGCGCGCCCTGAAGGGACGCGGGTGAATTCCTCCGCCCCTTCAGGGCGGACGATAACTCTCGGGCACGGTACCCAGGGCGTTGCCCTGGGCTAGTCACCTCCGCGCCGTTGGCGCGACAACCTGGACATGCTTTCAGGCCGAGAAGGCCGCCCGTCAAATACGAATTCATGCGCTAACCTCTGGTCTCCGACCTCCGACTTCTGATCTCTGACTTCCGACTTTCAACTTCGGACTTCTAACCTCCCACGCCGACCCCCCCAATTTTCCATATAAGCGTAATTTATGGCATTCACAATCATTATAAATTTGCTCTGCACCCTCATCCAGGTCCAAGATGGAATGCGTGCGAGCACTGGATGGCGCGGAACGTAGCGCCGGCGTCTCTCCGGCAATTTTTCCACTCTGCGCTCGCGCAAAAATGCCGGCGAGACGCCGGCGCTACGAGAGAACCTGCAGGCCGCGCCCAAGCCTGCTAGATTAGGATGCACGAATATGAATCCGCGTACGATGTACCGCAAAATTTGGGAATCCCACCTGGTCCGCGAGGCGCCCGGGGAACCTTCGCTGATTTACATCGACCGTCACCTGACGCATGAAGTGACTTCGCCGCAAGCCTTTGCTGGCCTGAAGGCCGCCGGCCGCACCGTGCGCCGCCCGGATCTAACGTTCGCGGTCATGGACCACTCGGTCCCGACCAAGGACCGCACCCTGCCGATCCTGGACACCGCCGCGAGCGGGCAGTTTGACGCCCTCGAGCGCAGTTGCCGCGAGCACGGCATCACGCTGTTCGACATGTTCAGCCACAACCAAGGCATCGTGCACGTGATCGGCCCGGAACTGGGCTTGACGCAGCCGGGGCAGACGATCGTATGCGGCGACAGCCACACCTCGACGCACGGGGCATTCGGCACGCTGGCATTCGGCATTGGCACGAGCGAAGTCGAGCACGTGCTGGCCACGCAGTGCATGCAGCAGTACGAATCGAAAACCATGCACATCGTGATCAACGGCCAGCGCGGCAAAGGCGTTTCCGCTAAAGACATTATTCTTGCCATTATCGGCAAAATCGGCATCGGAGGCGGCGCGGGCCACGTCGTCGAGTACGCCGGGGAAGCGATTCGCGCGCTCTCGATGGACGGCCGCATGACCGTATGCAACATGTCCATCGAAGGCGGCGCCCGCGCCGGCATGATCGCGCCGGACGACAAAACGTTTGCTTACCTCGAGGGGCGTCCCTACGTACCGCGCGGAAAAGATTTTCAGGAAGCCGTGCAGACCTGGAAAGCCCTGGCCACGGATCCCGGAGCGAAATTCGACGCCACGGTCGAACTTGACGCCGCCGCGCTCGCTCCACAAGTCACTTGGGGCACCAACCCGGGAATGGTCACGAGCGTCACGGGCCGAGTGCCCGATCCGGATTCGTTCCGCGATCCCGACGACCGCAAGGCGGTGGCACGCGCGCTGGCGTACATGGACCTCAAGCCCGGCACGGCCCTCATGGATGTTCCCGTAGACCGCGTGTTCATCGGCTCCTGCACGAATTCGCGCATGAACGATCTGCGCGCCGCCGCGCGCGTGGTTGCCGGCAAGCACATCTCAAAAAATCTAAAGGGCGCACTCGTCGTCCCAGGTTCGATGGTCATCAAAACCGAGGCGGAGGCCGAAGGGCTCGATAAAATTTTCCGCGACGCCGGATTCGAATGGCGCGACGCGGGTTGCAGCATGTGCCTGGGAATGAATCCGGACATCCTGCTCCCCGGGGAACGCGCCGCCAGCACTTCGAATCGGAATTTCGAAGGTCGGCAGGGCAAGGACAGCCGCACGCACTTGGTCAGCCCGATCATGGCTGCCGCGGCGGCCATCGCCGGGCATTTCGTGGATGTCCGCGATTGGAATGTGGAAGCGCCGGAATGAGCGAGTGGGGCAGGGTTCAGCCTGCCGGTTTTCTCGCCAGCTTGGATTTCGGGTGAGCTGGGGGCGAGGACTAAAACCCACAGGCTGAAGCCTGCGCCACACGGAAAAAACGGAGAAGACATGCAACCCTTTTCGAGACATACTGGCTTGGTTCTTCCGCTGGATCGAGTGAACGTCGACACCGACCAAATGGTGCCCAAGCAATTTCTCAAGCTGCAAACCAAGCAGGGATACGGGAAAGTCCTGTTCTACGATTGGCGCTATCTCCCGGGCGACAAGCCCAATCCCGATTTCATCCTGAACTGGCCGCGGTACCAGGGCGTATCGGTCCTGCTCGCCCGCGCCGGCTTCGGTTGCGGGTCCAGCCGCGAGCATGCCCCATGGGCGTTGGCGGACTTCGGCTTCCGAGTCCTGATCGCGCCGAATTATGCCGATATTTTTTATAGCAACTGTTTCATGAACGGCATTTTGCCCGTCACGTTACCAGAAGCCCAGATCGACGAACTTTTTCGGCGAGCCGAGAGCCAAGAGGGCTACTCCCTGACGATCGATTTACCGGCGCAAACGGTCGCAGACTCGAACGGGCTGAGCTTCCCTTTCGAGATCGACGAATTCCGCAAGCATACCCTTCTCGAAGGACTCGACGAAATCGGTCTCACCCTGAAGCACAACGGAAAAATCGCCGAATACGAGAAATCGCACCAGCCGGGCGCCACCCTATACTCAACCGTGGACGCCAAGTACTCCGGCCTGAAATGAGTCTGTGGGCCACCCAGCAGGTGGTGGGCCCGTCGCGGCCCATCCGAGGAAGAAAAACGAAGAACCGGCGTCCGAATCAGGACGAACTCTCCCCTTTTGGAATACCGTCCAGGCTCCCGCATACGGAATCTCTCCTCTCTTGATCGCAACTCAAAGCCAGACAGCAACTTAAAGAATGAAATTGGCCGGCGAGATGGGCACATGGTTGCGACGAGAACCCGATGCCTGCATGCGTGCTTAAACTGCGCTCTGGCGCCGGAAACGGGGAGGGATGTCTCCGATGACCGTGCGCCGAAAAACCCTGCTCATCATTGCCATCATGTGCTTCGGGAGCGTCGTCTCCCTGTACGCCGCCTCGCGGGAATTCGTCATGGGCGGCTTCATTAAACTGGAACGTACCGCCGCCCAGATGAACGTGCAGCGCGTTCTCAACGCCATCGGACAGGACTTTGCGGCGATGAATGGGTTCACCGACGACCGCGCCACGCAGGACGAAACGTACGATGCCATGCCCCATCCCACGCCGGAGTTCATCCACGCCTTGCTTGGGAGCGAGGTCGCCGGCTCTACGCAGACGCGCCGCTATAATTTCGTAATCTTGATCGACCCGTCCCGACACATCATAGCTTCGAGGGGTTTTGATCTGGTGACTAAGCAGGTCATCGACATTCCCGAAGGCCTGAACGCGCACATCTCGCTCACGGATCCGATTTTTCAATCCGCGGTGGAGGAAGGCAGAGTCAACGGAGTTTTGCTCCTTCCCAACGGCCCTCTTCTGGTGGTTCTCTATCCGGTCCGAAGGCCTAAAACACGCGGTCCCAATCGCGGCTTCTTGCTCTTGGCGCGCTACCTGAATTCGGGAGGGGACTTACCGGGATTGGAAAAGACCACCCGCTTTTCCCTTTCCATTCACGAGGCGGAGGGAGAAGCGTTGCCGGAGGAGTTCTCGGACGCGCGCCGGCACCTGTCCAAGCAGGGAGACATTTACGTTCGCCCCCTTAGCGACTCGTCCTTTGCCGGCTATTCCTTGCTGGATGACATTTACGGAAGGCCTTCCTTGATTCTGAAAGCGGAAATTCCCCGGGGAATCTACCGGCAAGGCCAGGTCAGCCAGTTATATTTCGTGGGCTCGCTGGGAATCACGGTGCTGGTCTTCGGCATCGCGATCATGCTCCTTCTGGATAAATCGGTAATCTCCAGGCTCAGCGCCTTGAGCACAAGTGTCTCTGCCATAGCTAGCAGCGGAGACGCATCGGCGCACGTGGATTGCCCGGGCAGCGACGAAATCTCCCATTTGGGAAGCGCCATCAATCACATGCTGGAATCGCTGCAACGCTCCCAGAGGGAAATCCAGCAAACCGATCAACGCTACCGGGCTTTCATGGACAACATCCCCGCCATCGCTCTGATCAAGGATCAAGAGGGCCGGATCGTTTACATGAACGAGCCACTGGCCAGAATCTACAAAATTAAACAGGAGGACGTGCTGGGAAAGAGGATCGCCGGCTGGATCCCCGAAGAAATCGCCAGGAAGATTCACGAGCAAGACCAGGAAGTGATTCGTACCCAGCGCGTGATGCAGTACGAGCAGGTTATCCCCACCCCGGATGGAGTGCAACAACACCGCTTGAGTTATAAATTCCCGATCGAAGGGCCGGACGGAGAGTTGCTGGTGGGAACGGTGGGCGTCGATATTTCGGACCGCATCCAGACGGAAGAAGCGTTGCATCAGGCCAAGGAAATGGCCGAAGCCGCCAACCGGGCCAAAAGCGAATTCCTGGCCAACATGAGCCACGAAATTCGCACTCCCCTCAATGGCGTCGTGGGCATGACCGAATTGGCGTTGGCGACCGACCTCACCCCCGAGCAGCAAGAGTACTTGGAGGCCGTGAAACTCTCGGCGGATTCCCTGCTCACCGTGATCAATGACATTCTGGATTTCTCCAAGATCGAGGCCGGAAAAATCGATCTCGAAATGATCGATTTCGACCTGCGCGATGAGATGCAAATGACCATGAAAACTTTGTCCTTTCGCGCCGTGGATAAGGGACTTGAATTGCTCTGCGAAATTGCCTCGGAAGTGCCGGAAGCCGTCCGGGGGGATTCGACGCGCGTGCGCCAGGTGGTCGTCAATCTGGTTGGCAACGCCATCAAATTCACCGAAGCGGGCGAGATCGCGCTAAGGGTTTCGGTGATTCAAGGGAATGGCGAGGATCGCCTGCTTGATTTCACGGTTTCCGATACGGGAGTGGGAATTTCCGCGGAAAAACTGAAAACGATTTTCGACCCTTTCACTCAAGCCGATACTTCCACCACACGCAAATACGGCGGAACCGGGCTGGGCCTGTCGATTTCGGTTCGCCTGGTCCGGATGATGGGAGGAGAAATGTCGGTGGAGAGCGAACCGGGCGGAACGAAATTCCACTTTACTTTGCCGCTCGTCGCCGGTACGAAATCCGTAAAGAAAGCCCCCGGGACCGGTCCCGATCAAATGCAAGATGTAAGAGTCCTGCTGGTGGACGATAACCGCACCAACCGCCGAATCCTGGAAGTTACGCTGAAGCGTTGGGGGATCACTCCCACTTCGGCGGAGGGCGGCAATGAAGCGATTGTGGAACTCCTGGCGGCTTCGTCTGCTGGCGAACCCTACGATTTGATCCTCAGCGATTTGCAAATGCCTCAAATGAACGGCTTTGAATTCGCCGAGCGCGTCCGTAAGAGGCCGGAACTTTCCACCGCCAAGATCATCATGCTGACTTCCGCGGGGCAAAGAGGAGATGCGGCTCGGTCCCAGCAGTTGGGAATCGCCGCGTATTTGACCAAGCCTGTCCGGCAATCCGAACTGCTCGAAGTGGTTTCCAGCCTTCTGGATCGGAGAGAGCAGATGGCTGCCCTGCCCCTTCTCACCCGGTATTCGATGGACAACGCCCGGAACGCCGCAGTGCCCCTCCGCATCCTGGTGGCGGAAGATAACGTCGTCAACCAAATGCTGGTCCGGCGGCTGCTCGAGAAGAGGGGGCACAGCGTGAACGTCGTGGCCAACGGACGCGAGGCGCTCGAGTCCTTCGAGCTGGCAGTCTACGACTTGGTCCTGATGGACGTGCAGATGCCTGAAATGGACGGCTTCGCCGCCACCGGCGAGTTGCGGAAACGCGAAAAAAAGACGGGGCTTCGCACGCCAATTATCGCACTCACCGCGCATGCCATGAAGGGAGATCGGGAGCGTTGTCTGGAGGCGGGTATGGACGGATACCTTTCCAAACCCATCCGCGCCCAGGAGCTCGACGCTTTGCTGGAGAATTACGTCGGTTTGCGAGCGGTGAGCATGCCTGCGCCGGAGCACGAGGAACAAAGCAAATAACGGGTCTCCCCTTTTTCTCCGCGTTCGGGGATGCCCGGTTCCACATTTTCGCGTTTGGATCTTGTAGAGGATTCTCACTGTGCCGGCAGGAAATTCCGAAAGCAGCCGAAACGGTGGGCCACTTCAAATAATTCCACCGAAAATTCAGAATCCTCGGAACGGGAATCACCCCCTGGATTTAAGCCCCAGCGGAAGGAATCGTTCCTTTCCATTCGGCGACGCAAATCCCCGCCAGAATAAGCCCCGCACCGGTGAGCGCCCTGCCCCCAAGCCGCTCGTGTAGCACGACGAAGGACGTGATCGCGGCGAATACGGGTTCAAAGGTGAGGATCAGCGCCGTGTTCGTCGCGGTGGTATGGCGCTGTCCCCATACGAGGAGCGGATACGCCAGCGCCGTCGTGAAAATCGCGGTGACGATCACCCCGAATTCCATCGCAAACGTGTAGCGGATGAAGAAAGGCTCCCAGTGCGTAACATTTAGAATGGGCACGGCGATCGTGGAGATCACCCCGGCGAGGATCACTTGCAGGCAGCTCAACGCTCCCAGCGAATATTTTCCGGAATAGCGCGCGATGTAAATAATTTGAAACGCGTAGAGCACCGCGCAGGCCAGGACCATTAAATCACCCCGGTTGAGGTCGGCAAGCCCTTCCTTCGGGACTGTCAGGAGATAGAGCCCCGCGAAAGACGCCGCCGCACCTCCCCAGGCCCACGCCCCAATTTGCTTCCGCCAAAACGCGGCCAGAAAAACAGGGACCAGCACGACGCTTACTCCGGTGATGAAAGCGGCCTTCGAGGGAGTGGTGCGCACGATCCCCGCGGTTTGAAACGCGTAGCCGCTGAACATGAACAGCCCGATCTGTATGCCCGCCCAGGCTTCTTCGCGCGTCAGTTTCCGCAGATCCTCGCGGTAGAACCAGATCATCGGCAGCGCGCCCAGCACGAAGCGCGCCGCCATGTAGGCGAACACGGAAATATCGGCCAGGGCGTCCTTCACCACCACGAAGGTAACTCCCCAAAAAAAGCAGCAGACGATCAGGGCGATATGAGCTTTGAGGCGGAGGCTCACGGGAGGCGCGCGTTCCGTCCAAGGTGTGGAAATCGAACTGGAAGCGGCGAGCGAGAACCAAATTGGCTTGGCGCGGGTTTCATGGAACATTCGAGTTTATTGATTCGGCGATTGAAAGGCAACCTGATCGCGCCCCGCGGAATCGCATGAGAGAGGATTCCGGCGCCAGCCGGAAGTCTTGTCTGGTAAACTGTTGGAGATCTGGCCCGTTGTCAAACAGCATGATCGTCTTACTCGGCACTCCCATGCGGGCAAAGGCCACCTTGGCGGCCCTGTTTCTTCTCGCCGCGCTCTTCTGCCCCGCCGCGCGCGGCGCCGACAAGGACAAGAAAGAAAAACCGGAAAAAGAAAAGAAGGAAAAGATCGAGCCGTGGGTCGAGATTCGTACGCCCCATTTCATCGTGGCCAGCGACGGCGGGGCCGGGACGGCCCGCCGGATTGCCGACGAATTTGAATCCCTGCTCCGCGTCTTCCAGACCACCATGCCCAATTCGCGGGTCAGCACCGGCGTCCCCGTGCGCATCCTGGTCTCGAAAGACGGCCAATCCTTCGCGCGCATGATTCCTGAATTTCCCTACGACAGACGCCGCGAGCAACCGCCGGGGCTGATGGTGGCCGGCGCGGAAGAAACATATATCGGGATTCGGGCCAATGCCTCCGGCCATTTTCCCTACAGCGAAATTTTTCAGAATTATGCGCGCCTGGTTTTAAAACTGAGCTACCGCAACTTGCCTCCGTGGCTCGAGGAAGGCTACTCGACCGTCTACGGCAGCGTAACCTTCAACGATCGCGGCGTTCGCCTGGAACGGCCCGATCCCGAGGATTTGAGCGTCTTGTTCGAGAGCCCGCTCCTGCCGCTCGATCTGGTGCTGCACGTGGATCGCTCCTCGGACTACTACAGCCCCGGAAATAAAGGAACAGTGTACTTCGCGGAGTCCCGAGTTCTGGTCCACTATTTGATCAGCGACCCGCAATTTGTAGAGAGTCACGCCATGGAACGGTACGTGAATGCCGTGACAGGCGGAGCGGATTCCTTGCGAGCGGCGCGCGACGCTTTCGGCGATCTCAACCAACTGCAAGCGAAACTCGACGCCTTCATCAAAAATGTGAGCGGACCTCCCGCCGAGATTTCTGTCCCCGGAAAAACCGATTCTGGAAGCGGCTCTCCTCGCACACTTACCTTGCCGGAAACCACAACGCGCATGGCCGGCTTCCTGGCCGCTCGCGGCAGGAATGAGGACGCCGAGGACAAACTCGAGGACGCCCTGATGAAAGAACCGTCGATGGCGGAGGCGGAGCAGACCCTCGGATTCATCATGCTGAAAAAAGACGATCTGGACGAAGCGCAAAAACATTTCGAGAGCGCTGCGCAACTCGATCCGAAAGATGCCCTCAACTTTTACGGCCAGGGGCTCGTGGCTCTGTCTAAAGCGGGCAACTTAGACGCCCCTCCCGGAGCCGCGCCTGCATTTGAAAAATCCGTCGCGCTGAATCCTGACTTCGCCCCCGCGTGGCACAACTTGGCGCTGATTTATTCGCAGCGCGATGAAACCTTGCCGAAGGCGCTGAACGCCGCGCAGCGCGCCGCCGGGCTCGCGCCTGGCGATCCCGGCTACCAATTGCAGGTGGCGGAGCTGCTCAATCGCCTGGGCCATCCCGACGAAGCGCGCAAAACGGCCGCGCAAGTAAAAGAATCCGCGAGCGACCGCACCACGGCGAATAAAGCGGGCGACCTCGTCGCGCGCCTCTCCCAGCCGCAACCCGCCGCCGTGTCCGCTCCTCCGCCCGCCTCTCCGGCTCCTATTTCCCCCAGGAACCCGCCGCCAAAGCCGGCCGCATCCGATCCCAGCCTGCGGATCGAAAACAAGACGGAACCGCAAGCGCCTCCGCCTCCGCCCGCATCATCGGCATCCTCTGCGTCAGCTTCCATGTCTGCGTCCGGAGCGCCGATCGCCGATCCGGCATCCTCTCCTCCGCGCTTCTCCCCTACCAAAGTGTATTCCATGATCGGCACCATCACCGATGTGAACTGCACGAGCGATCCGCAAATCCAGCTCACGCTCAAATCGCTGACCATCGTCATGAAACTCCACGCCGCGGAGCTAGGAAAAGTGTCGATCAAGTCCGCCGCTCCGGATCCCGCCGGCGGGAAAGCCGCATCCTGCTCCAGTCTCCGCGGACGCAGCGCCCGCATCTCCTACGTCCTAGTCTTAGACAAACCCTGGGACGGAGAAATGCAAGAAGTAGAATTCCGAAACCAGCCCTGAAACTCCCGCCCTCCAGATTTGCGATTGCAACAGAAGCGCGAAGAGACGCGCTGGGAACTGTTTGGGTGCCGCACCCTTTGCGCATTTCAAAGGGTGCGGGTTTAAATTTCAAAGTTGACGAACGTTTTCGCGAGTTGATACAATTGTTATAACGTTGGGAGAGACAAGATGCTCGAACTCAAGGTCCGCAAAATCGGCAATTCTCTTGGCGTCGTTTTACCCAAGGAGGCCGTCAGCCACCTGCGCGCAGGCGAAGGCGACCGGCTTTTCTTGATCGAAGGACCCAACGGCGCTTACCAGCTCACGCCTTATGACCCGGCCTTCGCGGAGAAGATGGCCAAGGCTGAGGACATCATTGGCCGCTACCGCAACACGCTGCACGCGCTTTCCAAGTGAGCGAACCCGTCTGGATAGAGGAACGCGACGCCATCGCGCTCCATGATCGTCTTCTAGCCCTCGACGGCGGCCCGGCGGGCGTGCGCGACAAGGGTCTCCTCGAATCCGCTCTCGCCCGGCCGCGGCAACTTCACGCCTACGGAAAATCCCCCGACGCGGTAGATCTGGCCACTGCCTACACAGCCGGCATCGTCCGCAACCACCCCTTCGTCGACGGAAACAAGCGCACTGGATTTATCCTCGGCGCCCTATTTCTCGAAATGAACGGCTATCGTCTGACCGCCAGCGAAGAAGATGCCACACAAGCAGTGTTGGGCCTCGCTGCCGGAACCCTCGACGAGACCGCCTTCGCTGTCTGGATGCGCGCTAATGTCAAGCCTCAGTGATGTCCTGAGGTCGGATCACAGTGAGCGAGATCGCGGATGGGCCGCTCGCACGGTCAAACCAAAAGCCCCGCCGTTAATAAGGCGAAGGACGGGGCTTTTGCCTTGGAAGTGCGGCCCAGCCTTCATAATCTATTTGAATTTTCGAGTGGGGTGTCGGGCGAAGTTACGCAACGGCTTCCAGTCCATTTTTAGCGACGAGAGCAAGCAGCTTCAAGGAAGCCCCTCTCGGATGCTTCTGGCCTCGTTCCCACTGGCTGACCAGGCCGGTGGTCACGTTCAAGTAGCGCGCAAACACCGCTTGACTGGCTCGTTCCCGCCGCCGGAGTTCGCGAATTTGTTTGGCGCTTAAAGGCCGCACGGGTGTGAGACACAGGACATCGAACTTACGCATGGTCTGCTTGTCCATTACGCCCGCAGCGTGGAGGCCTTTGGCTGTTTCGTGCACCGAGGCCAGTAGAGCGCTCCGGCGCTGTTTGGATTTCGATCCTCCAGTGTTATTCATCACAGGTCGCCTCAATCAATGGCCCTGACGCGACCGCTTTTGTGATATCCCCTTCGGCATAGGCCAGCATTTCCGTCGCGAGTTCCTTGAGCGCGGCCAATTCGTCTTGCGAAATGTTGGGCCGCTCGCTTTTTGCAAATCCATGCACGAAAAACATCCGCGTTCCTCGCGATGGATTCGACGTTTAGGAGGTCGGGACTTTAGTCCCGACGAAAGGGTCGCGCGATCGGGGGTTTTAACCCCTGGAGCTTCAGGGGCTGAAGCCCGCATTTCAAGGCGACAGGAACGGCCGAGCTGAAGCTCGGCCCTCCAAAAACTGAAATCTTCCAAATTAGGACCGTACCCAATTTTGTAGGACGGGTGTCCCAGGCGGCCCGCCTATTTTTCTTCGATCAACCATTTCCGGTACCAGTCCGCCGCTTCTTTTGCCGCGATCGCCAGGTGCGAAAGATTGCTGTACATGCTCATGTGAGTGCTCTTCTGCTGGACGAAGAGTTTTTTCTTTGTCGTGGCGATTTCTCCGAAGGCAGGGACTTCGCGCTCCCACATGGTCAGGTCGTCGCCTTCGGCGACGATCATCAGGGTCGGGGTGTTCAAGATCCGGGGGAGGAAGGGGCGCACATCGTAGGCCCAGACGTACTCGACGGACTGGATGGTGCTGTAATGTTCGTGGCGGGGGGCGGTCTTCTTTTTGATTTCCATGAAAACGGGTTTCGTCTCGGGATGCGGCCAGGTGACGACCTCGGTCTTGGGATCTCCCGAGTGGGAGATCGTGCCGTGTTTGCCGGTGAGATAGCGGTTGCGCCGGTCCTGGTTCACCACGGCTGTCAGTTCCCGGAAGCCGACCGAGCCGTGGGCCCGCATGGAGTTGTACCATCCTTCGATAATCGGAATCTGGGAGACGACGCACTTCACGCGGGGATCGAGAGCGCCCACGGCCAGGACGTGGCCGCCCGCATAGGAGATGCCCCAGATGCCAACGCGATCGCGCTTCACGATGCCTTCGAACTGATCGAGGTAGGTGACGGCATCGACCGCGGAGCGATAGTCCGCAATTTGCATCCAGGGATTGAGGTGTTGCCGCGGCTCCCCGTCGCTCGCGCCGAGGCAGCGGTAATCGAAGATCAACGCCGCGAGGCCCTCGCGTACAAAGAACTGAGCGTACTCCGGCATGATCAGTTCCTTCACGTAGCACCACCCGCCGCCCATAATGACGACGGGCCACGGGCCTTTCCCTATATCGGGAGTGAAGAGATCGGCGCGGATCATTTCCTTGGGATTTTCGCTCTGGAACTCGACTTCGCATCGCTTCATGTTCAAATCTCCCTATCGCATTGCCAAGTCAATCGGATGGGTCGCCCGGACTTTGCCTTTGAACTTGGGGTGCCCTGTCTGTCGTTCGGTTTTCGAAGCGCGGGGCGTTTGAAATGGCTCTCAACGTTTGATCGGCGTGTGGCGTCCATCCGAACCGGAGTGGATTTCTTTTATGGTTCCAGGCCGGCGACGCCGAGGACGGTCAACGCGATGCGTTGCAGACCGAGTTCCCTGCCGGCGGGGTCGTACCATTCTTCGAGGGTGTGGGCGCCGCCGCTGCGTCCGCCGGCGCCTATCGAGATGGCTTGGATTCCCAGCGAGAGGGGAATATTGGCGTCGGTGGAGGATCGCTCGCGCCGCGAACGGTTTCCCAGTTGGTTGTCGGCCGCTAGCAACGCGGCGAGGAGCGGGGAATTTTCGGGGAGTTCCCCAGCCGGCCTAACACCCAAAACATTAATTTTAAGGTTTAACAGATTCGCACTGCCGGCCATGCCGCGCTCGCGCGCTGCGGACATTTCTTCGTCGATGCCGGCCTTCACGGCATCGCGCAGGAGGGTTTCCAGCGTGGCGAGTTCCGGCTCCGATTCGGAGCGCAAATCCACTTTCATGTGCGCGCTCGAGGGAATGGAATTCACGGAAGTGCCGCCCTCGATCTCGCCGATGTTGAAACTGGTGCGCGGCGATTCCGGGACGTGCGCCGTGACGAAGTGGGCGATTCCCCGGCCCAGCGCGTGGATCGGATTGGGCGCGCCGAAGTCGGACCAGCTATGCCCACCCGGTCCGGTGATGGTGATCTCGACGCGGCGCGATGCCAGTGCAGCCGTCGTGACATATTCAGTGGCCGAGCCGTCCAGCGCCAGGACGTATTTCAAGCGCTTTTTGTAGGACTCCACGAGGGCGCGCATGCCGCGAAGATTTCCTTCGCCCTCTTCGCCCACGTCAGCCACAAAAAATATCGACTTGGTGGTTTTGATTTTCGCTTCATGGAACGCTTTGGACAGGGCCACCAGCGCGGCCAGTCCCGTGCCGTTGTCCGAAATTCCGGGGGCCAGGAGCCTGCCGCCCTCGCGCTTGACGTGCACGTCGGTGCCCGCCGGAAACACAGTGTCCAGGTGCGCCGTCAGCATGACGATTTCGGGCGACGAGCCGGGCCATTCGCAGATTACGTTTCCAATATCGTCCGTTTCGACGCGCAGGCCCGTCGAGGCGAACAACTTTTTCAGGTACGCGCCGCGAGCGCCTTCTTGGAACGGCGGGGCGGGAATTTCCGTGATGCGGATTTGTTCCTCGGTGGCCGCGTTCGCGCCGGCGCGGAGAATTTCCAGGACGCGGTTGACGCGCGGATCGCTTTGCAGATCCGACGCGGCCGCCTTTCGCGAGAAATTTTGAAGGAACGAACTCAATGCCACTCCCACCGCAAGTAGTATGAGGAAACGTTTCACGGCTTACTCGGCCGCGCCCGCATCGGCCCTCATCCCGGAGGGGTGGTTCCCGTTTGCTTCGCTGCCGCGAAAGTTACGATCCATCGAACCTCATCGGGAAATGCAGGCGGCAATGCCGCCGCGTTCCCATTGCAAATCGGCCCGCTTGTACGTGTCGCGCCAACCTTTAGGTTGGCATTTCGGCCCCGCGCCCGTGCCCGTCCGCCGCGGCGGATGGGCGCCACACCCTCTAATAGCGCAACGTGAAGCTGTGCGGCATTTGCTTCGGATCGGGCTTGTACAACGTTTTGCAAAATTCGCAGCGGTAGATTTCCGCGTCTCTCCCGATCCTGGCTTCCACTTCCTTGGGATAGTCGTACCACCGCTTGAGATGCCCGGCGCAAAGTTTTCCCTTGGCGTCTTTCTCGTCGCAGGAGCGCTGCTTGGGTTTTCTTACTTTGATCTTCTGTTCCGGCGGCGCAGCCTCGACCGGGGTTGGGGCGGCAGCCACGGCAGGCGGAGTTGCGGGAGGCGCCGCGGGCGGCGCCGCGGGTGGTGCGCCTTGCGGTGTGGTCTCCTCGGCCATTCGTCGATTCCCCTCTCTGGGCAGGATGCGCGTTTCGGATCAGTGCGATTGTCTCTCGTTTGTATCTTACTCGAACCCTTCCTGTGAAACCAAGCGCGAGTTCGGGGGCATATCAAACCATGGCTTTGAGTGGCGCAGACTTCAGTCTGTGGATTTTGAATTTGCCTCGCCGCGGAAACCTCACAGGCTGAAGCCTGCGCCACTTAATCCTCATTGCTGGCGGCCAGCGAATTCGCGGGGTCGGGATACTCGACGCTTTCTAGGCACAGTCCGTGGGGCGGCATCGTCGGGCCGGATTTCGAGCGGTCGCGTAGAGCCAGCAGCCCCGGCAAATCTCGTGAAGCGATTCTCCCGCGGCCGACATCCATCAGGGTTCCCACCATTTTCCTCACCATGTGGCGCAGGAACGATTTTCCGCGCACGATGTAAATCCATTCTTCCGTGGAGTCGTGAGAATTGGCGTTTGCGCCGCGCAGCCATTCCGAACGATAGATCGTGCGAATCGTGGTGCGCTCGCGGTCGTCTTCTTCGGAACCGGTCGAAGCCGCAAAGGAAGTGAAATCGTGCTCGCCGATGAAATGGCGCGCCGCTTCGGCCATGGCGTCAAAGTCAAGCTCGCGCGAATCTTGAAGCACATATTTCCACAAGAACGGCGGAACGACGCGCCCGCGAAAGATGCGGTACCGGTAAGTCTTGGCCAGCGCGTCCCATCTCGAATGAAAATCCGGGCCGACTTCCTCCGCGGCGTTCACTCGAATCGAGGGTGGCAGCAACGCATTGCACGCATGCAAAAATTCCTCCCCGTCCAGCGCCGATTGCGTTCTGAAATTCACCACCTGCCCCGCCGCATGCACGCCCGCATCGGTGCGCCCTGCGGCGTATGTCACCAGCCGGCGCTGCGTCAATCTTTCCAGGACGTCGTTCAGCGTCCCCTGAATGGTGGTCTGCCCGGGCTGGGCCTGCCAGCCGCTAAAATCGGTGCCGTCGTAGGCAATGGTGAGTTTAATATTTCGCATACCCGCGCACACCGATGGAACCACAGATGCACACGGATGAACACGGATAAAAACAAAAACGGGGAAAAAGAAAAATCAATGGGACAAAAACATATGTGCGGACGGTCAGCATCGACGGCGTACCCGTCGCTCAATCGTTTGCGCTGAATTTTATTTGCTTGGAATTTTTATCTTACTCTGCTTTCCTCTTTCTTATGTCCGTGTTCATCTGTGGATTCCATCACGCGCCCGTTCGCGCATAGCGGCTGCCGGGCTTTATGGCCACGCCGCCGTTGAGGCAGAGAGGGCAGACGGAGGCGTCGTAGCTCTCGATCTTGAGGTCGATGAGGGCTTCGGTGCGGACCGGCAATTCGATCTTTCCGCCGCTACGGTCGATCAATGCGCCCGCGGCGACGACGCGCGCGCCCGCCTCTTCCAGCACGCGAATCGTCTCGCACGTCGAGCCACCCGTGGTCCAAACATCTTCGATGACCAGGACGTGCTCATCAGGCTCGACGCGAAATCCGCGCCGCAACGTCAGCGTTCCCAGGGAGTCCCGCTCGACGAAAATCGCGCGAATGGGCTTGCCGTCGGCGTGCGGCGGTATGGCGCGAGCCACTTCGTGGCCGATGATTAAGCCGCCGAGCGCGGGAGAGGCCACGCAATCCACGCGCAAGTCCATGAACTCCGCGGCCAGGGCGCGCCCCAATTGTTCCGCGTATTTGGGATACTGCAGCACCAGCGCGCATTGCACGTACGTGCCGCTGTGCAGGCCCGATGTCAACTCGAAGTGCCCGTGCCGGATCGCGCCCACATCCTCGAAGATTTGAATCGCCGCGTCTGTTCTCATCGCGCGCCAAGACTATCGGCCTCTCGCAATATTGTCAAGATTTGTGAAGGGAGTGGGACGGCCAGGAGCAGCTGTCCTACTCCCTGCTTTTGCGCTTAACGCTTTGGCGTGGGCGGGCTATTGTAGCGCCCGCCTGAAGGCGGGCGCTACAACGGGCGCGTACGCACTGAAAGCGCTCGCGACATGCGGACGAATGCCATCGAAATGTACGCGAATCGCGGGGGATATTTTGAAACATATCCGTCGGCGAGGACGTTTAGAATACTTAGCGCCCTCAAACTGTCCCGATCGCCGGAGGAAGCAAGGCGGATTCCTGTTGGGAGAAAATAAATGAACATGATCGAAAAGTTTTGCCGCGTCTCACTGGCCATATCTTTGGCCATCGTGATGAGCTTGGCGCCCGCCACGCCCGCATTCGCCCAGCAACAGATAGGAAATTCCAGGCCGCCCGCGCAGCCTCATCCTCCTGGGCGCACGATTCAGGTGAACGATCAGGATTATACATACGGGAAGCGATGGTTCCCCACTATCGTCGCGCCGTATAAACAGACGGCGGTGCCGGAACCGATCTTGACGAATGCGCCGCGCATCGAGCAGATGGTCCAGGATGGAACGCTGCGCATCAGCTTGCAGGATGCCGCGGATCTCGCGCTGCAAAACAATCTGGCCATCGTAATCTCGCGCTATGTTCGGTGGATCGCCGAAGCCAACGTGCTTCGCACTTTGAGCGGCGCCGCCCCTTACTCGGGCGCAATCACTCCGATTGGCGCAATCCCCACGCTCAACTTCGATCCGCAACTGACTTCGACGCTTAGCATGAACCAGACAACCATTCCGGTGAATAATGGACTCACCGCCGGGACGGGCATCAGCACGAACATCCTTTCCCAGTTGAATACGCATACGGCCACCGGTGACTTCACCTATAGCCAGGGATTTCACACCGGCACCTCCTTTTCCGCGACTTTCAATGACGTGCGCGGATCTTCCTCCAGCTCCAGCAACTTTTTTAGCCCCTTCGTGCAATCCAACTTTACTTTTCCGCCAACCAGTAGTTACTGAACGGTTACGGCCTGCTGGCCAACGAGCATTACATCCTCATCGCCAAGGTCAACAAGAACATCGCCGATCAGACCCTCTTGCAGCAGGTGATTACCTCGATCACGTCGGTCGGCAGCGCTTACTGGGGGCTGGTCTTCGCGCGCGGCAACGTGGATGTGGCGCGCGAAGAAATCGCGCTGGCGGACAAAACCTACAGCGATAATAAAAAGCAGGTGGACGTCGGCACGCTCGCGCCATTGGAAATCGTTCAAGCCGAAGCGCAAGTGGCCACGGCGCAGCAAGCTTTGATTGTGGCGCGAACCACGGTGCTTCAGGATCAGCTCACGCTCTTGAGCTTGATAGCCAAGGACCCGAATTCTCCCGTCTTACGTACCGTTGAGATCATCCCCACCGACAACGCCGACGTGGCGCCGCCGGAAGTCGAAAAGCTTCCTCTAGAAGATTTAATCAAGGAAGCCATCACCAAGCGGCCGGACGTCTTGCAAGCAGGGCTGCAGATCAAGGGAGACGACATCAACGTGCGCGCCACGAAGAACGCGCTGCTCCCTGTGCTCACTTTATCTGCCGAATACGTTACCGAGGGTTTGGCCGGAAATAGCATTACATCGACGGGATGCGTTCCCGTGCCACCCGCGACGACTTGCCAGATTATTTCCGGGTTGCCCACGGCCCTGAATCAGTTGTTCACCGGCGCCTATCCGGAATACAACGCGGCCATCAATCTGACGATCCCCATTCGCAATCGCGCCGCGCATGCAAATAGCGCCATCGCCTTATTGAGCAAGCGTTCCGACGAAGCCACCTACAGCCAGATCGTAAATAACGCGGCCATCAATGTTCACAACGCGCAAATTACCCTGGAGCAGGCGCGCATCACGCTGGCCGCGGCCAGCGAGACGCGCGACCTCGATCAGCAAACCCTTGACGCCGAGAAAAAATATCAAGTGGGAGCTTCGACGCTCTTCAACATCGTCTCCGATCAAAACACATTGGCCGCGGCGGAATCCGCGGAAGTTCGCGCGCGCGTCAACTTGGTGGAAGGAAAAGTAAATTTTGACCGGGCCATGGCCCGTACGCTCGAGGTCTACAACATCAGCATCGCCAACGCCAAATCCGGGCAGCCCTCGAAAGACATGCTCATCCCGGGCACATCGATTACCGGCCAATTATTCGTCGATCCCGTGAAGCAGACACGGTCCTAGTAGAACAGGCTTCAGCCTGTTGGGTTTAGTCCCTGCAAGGCCCAAAACCAACAGGCTTCACAGGCTGCGGAAAAAGTCGATTTTTCGCAACCGGATCGAAGTAAGAGCGTCCAAGTGTACATGAGAGGCGACGACAACCACCAGGAAGAGATGTTCCGTTACGT
>Ga0302326_10008388_pt1 | contig 22800 bp, 18 predicted proteins | sample Palsa_T0_3_FD_202264 | JGI IMG/M metagenome (GOLD analysis project Ga0302326, IMG submission 202264) | Peat permafrost microbial communities from Stordalen Mire near Abisko, Sweden - Palsa_T0_3 | ecosystem: Environmental > Terrestrial > Soil > Palsa > Peat permafrost | place: Sweden: Abisko... | reverse complement strand
CCATCCGTCCCTGAACCCAGCCGACGATTTTTCCGGCCGCAAGGAGCTCGGCGGCTGTCGCGGCAGGGTCGCTCATCCTCGTGTTACGGATTTTGTAGGTTTCGAGAGCCTTCTCGATCTCAGCCTCGGCGATCTCGGGGCCAAGATACGCGTGCCGCATGCGATGCAGGGGCAGTTTGCCGCCGGCGTCGAGGTAAGGATCGAGCGCCGCACCAAGGCAAACGCCGTCATCGCCGGCGGCGGGCTGGATGAATAGCTTGTCCACGAGCCCGGAAACGAGAATTTTGCCGTTCGCTTTCGAATTCAGCGCGACGCCACCCGCGAGGCATACATTGCGGCATTTTGTTTTTTCCACGGCTGATCGAACCAGCGTGTAGATCGCGCGCTCGCAGACGTCTTGGACGGCGAACGCGACGTTCTTGTGTCGATCCGCGATCTCACTTTCGGGCTCCCGGGAAGGGCCGAGAAGCTGCTCGATTCCGCCCGTCGGGGCAGAATCTGTTCCGAACAGGCGCCGCACATCCACGCGATAGGGGTGATCTTCGGGGTCAGCGAACGGGCTCAGATCGATACCGGGTTCGCCATACGGTGCGAGGCCCATCACTTTCCATTCATCGCTGTTCGGCACGAATCCCAAATATTGCGTGAACTGCGCGTAGAAGAGGCCGAGTGAATTCGGCCACGGTATCGTCAGAATGTGTTCCAGGCGACCCGCGCGCCCGTGCCAAAGCGACGTGGCTTCCCAGGCGCCGCGCCCGTCTATCACGATGACCACAGCGTCATCGAATCCCGAAAACGCGTACGCGCTGATGGCGTGCGCGAGATGATGATCCACGAACCGGATCTGAGCTTTCGTCGGGCCGAAATGGCGCAGAAATGGTTTCGCGCCGCCCTGTTGATGCCACATGCTCGCGAAATGCCGGGTGGAATTGAGAATGTTGTAGTAGCTCGGGCGCCGCCTTCCTGTCAGATAGTCGTGCAAGTCGTGTTGGTACGTTTTTTGAGGTGGTTGCCAACCAAGACACACGAAGTCGAGTTCGCCGGGTTTCATGCCGGCGAAATCGAGGCACGCTTGAATCGCACGCACGGGAAAGCGCGCATCGTGTTTAAGCCGAGTAAGGCGCTCCTCGGCGACGGCGAATAGCGTTTCGCCATCGCATGCGATGCACGCCGATGAGTCATGCATCTGCGAGTAATTGATGCCAATAGAGATCATCGTGGGTTCTTCCGTGCAGAGCCTATCGCCCCGGCCGATCCCGGAACGTAGTCCCGTTTGGCGAGTTCTGCGCCCGCGCCTTGCGTCTCTGCAATGTCGGCTGTGGGTGAAGGTTCGCCGAGCCAGCTACGGTAACGTTGCAAATTCTTCGCGGCGTAGGCGCCTTTTAGCTTGTAGAAGAAGCGCGGCGGCAGGACCAGCGTCAGGAGAAGCGAGAGCTGTTTGTATACGCGGTAACCGAAGGGCGCGGTGGAATAAGACAGCCGGAAAACCTCCTGCTCGACGAAATAGGTCTCCCACGGCATTCCGCCGTCGAGTTGCAATTTCATTTGTTCGACGGTCACGAGAATCGGCTCCACGATCACTTCGATCGCTTCATAGGATATGCCTGCAGCCACTAGGCGCTTCGGAAGTTCTTGAACCAGACAGCGCAGCGAGTTCAATTTCCTCCGCATACGCACGGGATCGTCGCCGGTGAACTGATATTGGTTTTGGTCGTGGAGACGGTAGTGAGTCAAGCAAGCCGGGAGCAAGACCGCGCTGCTGTGCGCGATTGCCACCGCCGACATGAATTCATCCGCCTCGACAACGATCGGTTCGGGGATCGGTGTCACGTGCTCAAGCACGCTTTTGCGGATGGATACGCGGCTCGTGCCGAGAAAGCACATGTAGTCACGGAACATCTGCGCGCCCTTCCGAGATTGCATGTCGAAGCATCCCGGGACCTTTGGAGCGATCGCCGTGGCGGTTCCCGCCGTCGCGTCAACCTGAATGATCCCGTGACCGACGACACCGGCCCAGGGATTCTTGTCGAAGGTTTCCATCACTTCGGTCACTTTTGCCGGTTTCCACCAGTCGTCGCCATCCAGGAATGCGATCACTTCGCCACGAGCTTCGGGAATTCCAAAATTGAATGCCGACGCCTGACCGCCGTTTTCCTTACGCAGGTAGCGGACTTTGGGTGCAAACTTTTTCACAATTTCCGGCGTGCGGTCGGTGGACCCGTCATCCACGACCAGGATTTCCAATTCACTCGACGGAAAATCCTGCTCGAGCACGCTCACAATCGCCTCTTCGATAAAGCGCTCGTGGTTGTATGTGTCGATCAGCGCTGCTGCTGCAGGGCGTGCCATGACGATTTCAACACCTCATTACTCTCAATTCGGCCATCGCGCCTGTCGAGCCACTCCCGCGCCGGAGACCGCTCGCTTGGCTTGCGCAAAAGCTCTGAACGCTCTAGCCGATTGGATTGCCGGTACAGCTACCACGATTATAAACACGACCGCGCAGGGTTCTGCACAAATGCTTCCGTCACGGAGATCAGGTCGTGTCTCGATGGGGTTCGACGTAGCCCTCATTCGGTCTAGCGAGCGACCTGCGCGTAAAGCGAGCGTCGACGCTTGCCTGGGTTCTATCCGCTGTCTTCCGATGCATGGGCAAGAGGCAGCGTCGCCGAGGCTTCGCCGTGATACGCCCGATAGACAACGTCCACTGCGGCCATCCCCTCTTCTCCGGTAACCAGGAGTGGTCCATCTCCCTTTATCGCAGAAACGAGATTTCGTAACTGCTCGACGAAGGATGTGTCCAGCGGAGGCCGACGAGCGACAGCGATGTCGAGCCTCTCGAAATTCTGGAAAGCTTTTCCCTTCTTGGACCGAATCCCCAATGTGGGCGCCCACAGTCCAATTTCCAGGAAGCCCTCACTGCCGGTCAGAGTAAGCGTTTGGCTGAGGGTGCGGTCGCGGCTCGCGAGGAGCATTCCGGTCGCACCCGTCGTCAGGCGGAACCGCAGCTCTGCATCGCTTTCCACCGTCGTTTGCGTTCCGTTACCTCCGTACTCCATGCACTCAAACTCTCCCGCAAGCCATCGGATCAGATCAATCGAATGAATTCCTACGTCCATGAGCGATCCGCCGCCAGATTCCGCGGGATCGAAATAAGCAGTGGAACGCGGCCAATCGCCCGGGCTTCCTTCTTCGGCCTTTATGGTCGCGATGTCGCCGATTATCCCGTGGAGCAACAGGCGTCTTGCCAGCTGGATATGTTGTCGGAATCTTCGGTTGTGACCGATACACAACTGCGATCTACCTCGACGCGCGGCTTCGAGCATCGAAAGGCATTCATCCGGATTTCGCGCCATCGGCTTCTCGCATAAAACGTGGATGCCGTTCGAGAGCAGTTCACATGTGACAGAAGCGTGTTTTCCGTTAGGGATCAGGACGACGGCGACGTCAGAGTTCTCGACAAGGTCCTGCAAACGGTCGCTCCACTTTGGAATGGAATATCGTTCAGCGATCCGGCGTGCTCTCTTACCATCGGCGTCCACTACGATGCTCCGGACGACCTCTGGCACACCGTTTATAGCGGGAATGTGATAGCGCTCCATAACCGCGCCAGCTCCCACGATCCCGATCCTCAACCTATTGCCCACGCCGCCCTCCCACTAACTTGGAGACAGCGCTCTTGGCGAATGAAATCGGGTTGTGCCTCAGCCGGTGTGCCCGGTCCACCCAACGACTGGTGAACAAATCCATACGTTGGTAGAAACGCCGGATTCTAAACTTCGTGAGAATGGCTCTGTGAGTCTCGAGTGACTCGAACACAAAAGGCTTGGGATGAATTTCGCCGATGGTCTTGTACTGGCCAAAACTCCTTTTGAGATCCTTTGCGCTTTGGCGGAGGTGAGGTACTTGGTGCGGCGGAATCCCCATCAGGTGGCATGCGGCTTCGTCGGTGGCCAGAGCATCATTGCCGAACAAAATCGTGTTCATGCGGACGGGATAGCCAATGATTGGCCCTTGGCCTTCAAGACCAACGCGTCCATCGATGATGCAGAGATCGGGAGGGCAAAGTAGATGTAGGCCGCTGATCAGCGCCGACAGGTGCGGATGAAAAGAGGAAATGTCGGCGTCGCTCAAAAGCCCGAGAGAATTCTTAAGGATCCCAGTCATTCTCGTATAAGGGTGAACTTTTAGATTGGCAACCGAGATGAAGAGCATCTCCGAAAGGAAAAGTTCCGGAATTCTCACTGGCATTGGAACGCCATCGAGGCGTAATTCTATAGTGTCGCATCGGGAGAGGTTGACCAGTTCGATCCCCGCTTCCCTCGCCGCCGAAACGAAGCCCAAGCGCTCAAACGTTTCGTCGCAAGATCGGTAGGTCTTGTAGGCGCTGATGGCATCCGATTCTACGACGCGAATCTGTACGTCCGGTCGAATCGACCGCAGTTCAACGGAGAGGGCAGCCATCCAACGCGGATCGGTGGTGACGCCTGTTTCCCAGGACGTGATGTCGCAAAGATTCGGCTTGATGACTACATGACGCGGAAGAGATGCCGGAAGGAGCCCTGGATAGACACGGCGCGCCGTCCTTACAGCGGCCGATAGGTCATCCTTCGCCTCTGTGATCGCAGCGACCTGGAATTCGGGTTCGGACACTTTATTCAAATGTACGAGATCAAAGTTTTCATCCCGCTCCTCGTCGAATCCCAACATCATCGGTACGGAAATTTCGTTCTGGCATTCATGCCCACTCAAGCGTTGTCTTCAGTTTGTCTGGGAGGTTCAGAACTCCGGCCCATCGGTCATGGGAGTGCGCCACGCGCACAAACTTCAACTCCTTAATTGGATTATATTAGCCATGTGTGCCCGAAAGCTTTGGCTCACGACCTCGATTCGGAGTTGGCGCCGCGAAGCTGATGCTGGTCGGCTTCTGCCATTTCCCTCAAGATATCATCGAGGCTTCGCGTGATTCCCCAACCCGGAAAATGCGATTTCAGCTTATGTAAATCACTGATGTAGCAGATGTGATCGCCCTTGCGCGCCTGATCGTTATACACCCACTTGATTTTCCGGCCGCTCAAATCCTCGATACGGGTAATCGCCTCAAGAACGGAAACGCTGTTTCCGCGACCGCCGCCGAGGTTATAGACTTCGCCTGGACGCGGATTCGTGGCGAACGCTTCCATGGCGGCGATCACGTCGTGACTATGAATGTTATCCCGTACCTGCTTACCTTTGTATCCGTAGACCGTGTAGGTCCGGCCGGAAAACGCCACGCGCACGAGATACGAAAGAAATCCGTGTAACTCCACGCCGCTGTGATTCGGCCCCGTCAGGCAGCCGCCACGAAAGATTCCTACGGGCATTCCATAGTAGCGTCCGTATTCCTGCGCCATCACATCCGCAGCGACTTTTGAAGCGCCGAAGATCGAGTGCAGCGAACGATCGATCCGGAAATCTTCGGCGATGCCTTCGAAATCTTTTGGATCGGAATAATCATATCGGGTCGAGAGCTCTTTTAGCGGCAACTCGTTCGGCGCGTCCCCATACACTTTGTTCGTGCTCATGAAAAGGAAAGTGGCGTCAGGGCAGGATCGCCGCGTCGCTTCAAGCAGATTCATGGTGCCGCCTGCGTTGACGTCGAAATCCAGCAGCGGAATTTCGCTCGCTTTGTCGTGCGATGGCTGCGCGGCGCAGTGAATGATTCGGTCAAAGCGACACTCCCGAAACAGGTCGAAGACCGCCTCCCGATCGCGAATGTCCAACTCGTGGTGCGTGAAATGTTTCGTCGCCGCACGCAGGCGGGCGAGATTCCAAGTTGTATCGCCGGACTCCCCGAAAAACTCGCGGCGCATGTTGTTGTCCAGACCGATGACATTGTGGCCTTGCCGGTCGAAATGCTCGACTGCCTCTGAACCGATCAATCCGCTGCTTCCTGTAACGAGGATATTCATTTCGCCCTCGCACCTTGCGGCCGCCCCGCGCCATACCGCAGTTGGAAATCCTTCTCGTTTCCGCGAATCCAAGAAAGGATGCGGTCGTTGCCTTTCGAAAAACCCACGCTCGGTCCACAACTCAGATCCCGTTCGAGTTTGCGCGCGACCGAGTTGCTGCGACAGATCAATTTCGGATTCACAATTTGCATTTTGCTCCAGCGATGAGTCGTGTGAGATCGCCAGCGATCCACGGCCGAAAAGAGCAACGTTTCGACGAGTTTTCTAGTTCTTGTCGCTGTCTTGGCCCGGAAGAGGGCAACGAGCCAATGTGGATCGATGGTGAGGCCGTTTGACAGGATGTGATGTCGCAAAAATTTGGCTCTCGAATCCTAGTATTATCGATTCTGAAATGGCGTTCTGGCATTTATGCCTATTATGTATTCTGGCCGTGCCCATCGAATATCAGCGTAACCACTCTTGAACTCGGTTCACGGACTGCCGAACTTGCGCACGCCCGATCAAATACGCGCCTTTGGCAGCACATCGCACATCGTGGCTTGCCAGCCAATCGAGCTCGCGGAATGCAGGTTTCATGTTAAACATTGACGTGTAGTAGTCAAGATGCATCAGCCGAACTTCTTCGATAGGCTTTCGACGTGCAGGCGCGGAGAACGTATTTCCACACTCGGAGATGAAGCGTAATAGCAATGCCACTCGCGCGTCGTACGTGTGACGTTCGAGCACAAGTTGGCGCCCTGCCCGCGCGATGCGGCGGCGCAACTGTTCGTCGTTGAGGTGCCGGTGGATCCGCTTCGCGATGTCTTCTTCTATTTCGTATCCAACAAAGTGTTCACCTTCCTTAAAGCCCAGCGTGCTGAGATTTGTGGGTACGCCGGTTATTAGCAGAGCACCGGCCGCCATGGCCTCAAAGACGCGCATATTGGCGTCTTGCGGATAATCATCGCGACTTATATTCAACACGATTTTCGATTTTCGGTAAATGTCCGCCGTTTGCTCAAGCGTATAGTGCGCGGTCCAATCATTCATTCGAAATTCGCGTGCAAGCCTTGGAAGAATACGTTTTCTAGTAGCGTATGGCGCACCATGTGTCCGGCCCACCCAGCCCAGGTCGATCATCTTCTCGTCGAGTTCGTTATCATAAAAGTCAGGTTGCGCTGCATGTGCCAGCGTCAGCGGGTGGGCGTGGCCAGCGTCACGATACATTTGTTCGAACCCGGGGTGAAATAAGACCGGTATGTCGAAGAGTGTTGACCAGCGAATTCGCCGAGAAGTGTTGTTATAAGTGTCGAACTGAAAACAAACGGTTGGTATGTCCACTTCGACGAGCCCTCGAGGCATACAACTGAAATCCGTATCTGGGTACAAAATGAAGTCAGGGCGCGCAGAACACGCCGAGAGAAGATCACTGATGTCCACGTCCGGTGGGGTATTCAAGTCAACGCATGCAAGCGTGATCCCGTGGCGCCGAAACGCCCGCGCGTAGCCCCACAACTCTTTGGATAAATAGAGTTCCGGACACAGCACGAGCGCGATCATCGCTCGAAAACGAGCAGCACCGTGCTGCCTGCGTGCTCGTACGCAGAAAACCGCATCAGAAATTTCTTGAAGGATCGAACAACGGAATGTCGGCCGAGTAGCTGGTCGTCCACCTCCCAATGGATAAGTTTCGCGCCCAACTGCTGCATCCAGCGTATGACCTCGTAAGTCCAGACAATGTATACAGCATCAGCGTCATACAAGAATTCGGAGTGTAGGGCATCCGGGTCGGTCACGGCTTGAAAAGGGTATTGTCCAAATATCCGGCCCGAAATCTGGCCGAGAGTACGTCGAGTCGCGTAGCCTAGACGCCATCCGACGCTATAACCTTTGCTCCTCAGGGAGTTTGGATACCAGAATGGGAAGTCCCACGCCGGACCTAGGAGCACGATCCGTCCATGAGACCGCGTGATGCGAGCGAGCTCGGAAAGAAAACGCCTCGGCTGAGTCGAATGTTCAAGGACGTAAGTCGCGATCACAGCGTCGAACGCGCCTGAGGGAAACGGCGCAGCCTCGACGTCCGCACAAACCACGGAGCGAGAATCTTGTGCGGCCCTACGTAGTCCGCTCATTGCGATATCAACTCCGATATATCGGCAGCGGGTTTGAAGGAACTGCACATTGGCGCCGGAGCCGCACGCCACGTCAAGAACCAGGCCACCATCCGGGACAAAGCTCAGCGCTCTCGCGCGCGCCGGGGAAGACACCGAAGCCTCGGAGGAGGCAGTATCCCAATACGCTTCTTGTTTGTTCCAGAATTCGCGCAGCCTATTCTTTAGCTCTATTTGAGCGGATGTGGCTGTTCCGCCGAAGGACTCAGTTGTCATTGGTTCATCACACCGCCGCTCGTGGCGTCACGCCGAGTTGGGGCTGGCTGACGGCAGCCAGGTCCCAATCAGCCGCCACAAGATCTGAATGTCGTTCCGCTCGACAATACCAGTCAGCCACGCCCCGACTCCATAAAGCAGAACACCAGTAGCGAGTTTCAGAATTGGGGGCAGCGGCGAGTACGCGAGCACGCCGGCCACAGTCAGTGATAGCAGGAACGCCGGCAACGAGATTCGCAGGCCAAGCCAGGCAAGCCTCCGGGTCTGGCCAAAGAGGAAAAACATGAATATGCCTGCGATAGCGTAGCTCACGTTTGTCGCCCAGGTTGCTCCGAGCGCCCCATATCGAGGGATCCAGAATAGGTTCAATGCAATGTTCGTCACGGCGCCAGTTACTGTGGAAATGGGAAGGAAGCGTTGCAAGTTGCGCGCTATCAGTCCCATCTTGAGCACGACGCCAAAAAAGACGGCGACCTCCGACCAGATGAGCGCGGCGAAGATTGGTGCAGTAGCCGCGTACTTGGCGCCAAACACCGCGCGCGTCAAGAATCCGGACAGGGGAGTGGCTACGGCGCACACGGCGAAGACGAGGGCCATTAAGGACCGGAAGCTAAATCGCAAGTATCGCTCGAATTCCGCATCATCACGCGCCGACTTTGCAACAATGGGGAAAATTGCGTCGCTCAGAGAAACGGGAAACAAGCTGAAAATTTCGGCCAGGCTCACTGCAGCGACGTATCCACCCAGAATTAAATCGGAGCTCATCTTATGAAGCATCACTTGGTCTATTCGGGTGTAAACGCTGATTGCAAGCGTGCTGAGTGCTAGGGGAAGCGACGAAACCAGGAGCAACTTCGATTCACGAGGGAGGAACTTCCACGGACGCCGCATTGCACCTTTGTGCCACGCCCCGCCGGTGTTGAGAATCGCTTCAACGATGGCGCAGGCCGTTCTTGCTAGAATGATCCACGTCAGAGAAGGGCGCCCGAACAAAATGAAGGCGATGATTGCTCCTAGCCAAAGGATCTGCCGGATCAATCCGAAACTAACGGCATACCACTGTCTCAGGTCTACTTGGAAAACGATTCCCGGCAAACAGAACGGCATGACCAACAGCCTGTCGATAGCCGCCAGGAACAACAGGAGTAAAATGCCACCGCCATATCCAAAGTGCGGCGCTAGGAGCAATGCGATTACGGTCGTGGTGATTGCAGAAATTCCACTGATTATGCTGCCCGTGAATAATATGCTGCCTGCCTGCTCACGGTGCAGTGCGACCTCCCGGCCCAGAATCGGCTCGATTCCAAATGTTGCCAACCATGCAAACAGGCCGATGTACGCGTAGACCGCGCCGTAGCGCCCAAGCAGCTCGCGTCCGAGATATCGCGCGAGCAAAATAGAGGCTAACGCCGAAATCACGGTGGCCAAGCCCCTGCCGGCGAAAAGCGTGGCGATGTTTTTGAGGAGTATCTGACCGAGATTGCTGGGCTGTGAGCTTTTCGTCATTTGTCTCCCTGGCTGGGAGAGGAGCGTTTGTGTTGCAGCTGTTCGATGTCGGACTTTTCGATCTGTTCCATTAAGTTCCGGCGGTGGAGCACGTAGCGATCGAAGTCCTCGAGAAAAGCCGTCGGGACGGCCGTAAATTGGTTGCGAACCATGGTCCGCCAGGAGATCGATCCGCGTGCGGGAACCATGTGGATACCCCACTGAAAGATAAAGGCGAGATTCCAGCTGATCAGAAGCGCCGTTCCGCCATAAGCCACAATGTTCGCTCGCCTAGCGCTCAAGGATTCCTCCAGCGCCGTGAATGCTCCCGCCAGACCGATGATGAAAATAGACGTCAGTGAAATGAAATACCGGTTTCCAAACGATGACAGGCCATCCCAGAACGGTGAGGACGCAATCAGGTAATAGTATGCGGCGAAAATCGCGATCAGGACTACGCCGAGTTGACGATCACGCCGCAGAAGCGGAAGGAGACCAAGCACTGCCAAGAAAATTATGGGCGTCCAGCTCAGGAGCCCGTGGTCGGATGAGAAAAGAATCTGCAGGAGGCTTGGTCGAAACCACGCCCAATGTCCCATTGCTGGATATCCGGAAGCGAAAGGATGGCCGTAAATGATCTGCCGTGTGATGGGTGTAGGGAGAAATGCGAAAATAGCGGCGCACACGAAGATAAGGTTTCCCAGCGCCAGCCGTCCGAGGCGGTTGCTCACCGCAGGCTGGCGGATTCCCGCGTAGTATCGCTCGATCGATTCCAGTGCTGGCGCAAGCAGTACGAGCGCGTTCGGGTAGTACACATCGACGAGCAACCCGCCGATCAATCCCAAAATCATCCACTGGAGCATCGTTCGCGACCCTCGCGTGCGATTCCAATACCACAGAAACAATCCCACGATAAACGCCGAGGGCGCATGGGACCACGACGGATTGAAGTACATGTAGACCGGTAATGAACTCGCAAACCAGACGCCGATGGTTGCAAGCAATGCCCACCGTTCCGCGAAATACTTCCGAGCGAGTTCAAACGAGATCAGTAAGCCCAGAAAGCCGTATAGCGCGGTCGCAAAGGCCAATGTGTCGACGTAGGGCCGCGAAAAGCCATCGGCCGGGATATGCCCGCCGAGCCGGTCGGCCAGAAGCACCACACCATGCGTGACGATCAGGAACGGCGACCACAAAATGGATGGGCCTATCGAAAAATGATTGTCGAGGTGGCCGGTCGCCGTATAACCACCTTGCTTGGGCTTGCCATCTGGGTCGACGCGATACATTTGAAAGCTCTGGTTCGCGTGCTGCCAGTCCTTTTCAAAATCGAGGTGGCCCTCGATCAGCAAGGAACGCACGTACGCGTAATAGCCCACGCCATCGCCCCGAACCCACGGATTTACCAATGGCAAGGTGATCAGGAAAAGCACGAAGAGTGCTTTATGCGAGCCGCTAATGCGATTGAATGAATCTTTGAGCGTCATTTAATTTTTACGGGGATAGCGAAAGTGCTGGCCGGACGGATCCGGCTCAATGCGATCACCAACGCTCCACGTTCGGTCCGCGCTTTACTTGCCTGCAAGTTACGGTGCGCCAATAGCACTCACGAATCGCCGCAACATCCCAACCGTCCAATTTCACCGTGTCAGGGCGGACGGCGCGCTCGGGGACACTAAAACCGCTTGCAGCAATTCTTCCGCAACGAATTCGCGCTGCCCGGTTGTCATCTCCGGATACATAGGCAACGAAAGAATTCGCGACGCGGCATTCTCTGTGACGGGGAAGTCGCCCTTGCGATACCCCAGACTCGCGCACGCTTCTTGCAGATGGATCGGAATAGGGTAATGAATTCCTGTGCCGATTCCGCGCGCGGTCAACAGATTTTGTACTTCGCTGCGGCGATCCAGTTGAATCACGTAAAGGTGATAGACGTGCGTGCACTTCTGCGCCGTTTTTGGCAGAACGATCGGTGCCCCCGCCAATAACACATTGTACGAAGCCGCGTGCTCTCTGCGAGCCGCATTCCAATGGTCGAGGCGACGAAGCTTGACGCGGAGAATGGCGGCCTGAATCGTGTCGAGCCGCGAGTTTGTGCCGATGACCGAATGCTCGTACTTCAATCGCTGTCCATAATTGCGAAGCCGGCGAATTGTTTCGGCGGTCGCGGCGTCATTCGTGACGACTATTCCACCGTCGCCGTACGCGCCGAGATTCTTTGCTGGGTAAAAGCTGAATCCGGCGGCATGTCCAATAGCCCCGGCACGGCGCCCGTCATACCACGCTCCGTGCGCCTGCGCCGCATCCTCGATGACGGTCAACCCATGCTGCTGCGCAATTTCGAGGATTGGCAGCATGTCGGCTGGTTGCCCATACAGGTGCACCGGCATGATTGCTTTAGTTTTCGATGTGATAGCCGCTTCGATCGCCGCTGGATCGATGTTATACGTCTCGCTGTCGACATCCACGAGGATCGGCCGCGCGCCAACCGCCATGACCGCGAGAGCGGTGGCGATGAACGTGTTCGCGGCCGTAATCACCTCATCGCCCGGTCCGACGCCATAAGCTCTCAGCGCAAGCTCGAGCGCATCGAGTCCGCTTCCGACAGCGACCGCCTCGCTGGTCCCGATATATTGTGCAAATTCTTCTTCAAAAAGGCGAACATCATCGCCAAGAATATAGTCTCCGCGCTCGACGACGCGCATCATCGCGTCGATAACGTCCGATGCGATCGAACGGTATTGCGCCTGCAAATCGACGAAGGGAATATTGGTTTGTTGGGTCATTTCTTCACGCCGAATCCCAAATAAAACACAGGACGCAGAATGCTCCACCAACCCGATATGGGCTTCATTTTTGTATAGCCCTGCTGATGCGGCGGATACACTTTGGTCACGGGTACCTCGCAATGCCGATACCCCAACCGGATCGACTTGAACAAGAGATAGGGTTCCAATTCATATTTGTTGAGCCAATCCTGGCGCCAGTTCACGCGACTGTCGCGAAGGATCTCAGTGCGAAAGGCCCGAAAGCCGTTCGTGGTTTCTGTAACGTGCTTTCGCGCGAACATCGAAAATAACATCGGATGCACAAATCGAGTCGCCACCACACGGTACGCAGGCGTGTTGCCGTACCCGCCGCCCGGCAAAAACCGTGAACCCTGAACGAAATCCGCGCGCCCCGCAATAATAGGTTCGAGCAATTGCGAAATTTCATTAGGATCGTCTTTGTCGTTGCCCGCCTGGATAACGAGCACGTCGTAGTTATTCTCGAGCGCATATTTAAACACCCGCTTCATCGCAGCGCCGATGCCGCAATTCGTCGAATTGCGGAGGTGCACCCAGCCATTTCTCGGTAAAGACTCTATTGCTCCATCGGTTGAGCCATCGTCCATCACAAGCAGGTCATACTGGCGCGCTGAGGGGTGCCGAAAAATCGTGCGCCGGATTTTATCTCCTTCATTGAATGCAAAGATGGCTGCGAGCGTCTTCATTTCATGGTTCGATTGGGGCGCACAACCGGCCGAGGCAATGCCGGCACCGTTGTCCATTCAGGACGGCGGCGCACATCAATGCCATCCACATAGGGCTTCACAATGTCAAAAGGGCACTCCAGCGCGTCAACGTCTGAAATCACACGTGCCGGCGATCCGGCCACGACGGCGCGTGCGGGAACGTCATGCGTGACGACACTTCCCGCGCCGATCAACGCATTTTCACCAATGACCACGTGAGGAAGTATAGTGGCCCCGATGCCGATTTTTGCGCCCGATTTGATCGTCGGGCCTTGCATGCACTTCGTGCATAGAGGATGAGGATCGTTCGCAAGCAAAACGCCCGGCGCTAGAAAAACATCATCTTCGATCGTCGTGAATTGCGAGATGTAGACGTTGCAATGAATTTTCACGCGCGAGCCGATCACGCAATCGTAATCCACCGTCGAATTGTTCCAGACGGAACAGTCATGCCCGATGCGATTGCCTTCTCGGATGACAACGTTGTGCCCTGTCTCAAAGTGATCGCCGATCTCGACCGACGCGTAGATCACGCTGCCCGAGCGGATTTGCGCAGAATTTCCAATTCGCACGGGTAACTGTTCTACCCGGCGTCCCGGGGGATAGCCCAGAATGACGCCGGGATCGATCGAACAGTCCCGCCCGAGCTCTACCGCAACGCAGTTGAGCACGCTGCTACCTCCACTGCTTTTCCGCGCTGTGCCATGGACGCTTCAATCGCCTTCAAAGCGCGTACGACGGCTTCTCCGGTGGCGCCGTCCGATACCGGCTGCCGGTCGTGGCGGATCGCCTCGATGAAATCCATCGCCTGATTCCTCAGTGGTTCGCTGTACTCCACTTTCGGGCTGATGATATCGCCATCTCGAATTAGCAATTTGAAATCGCCAAACGATACAGCATCGGTCTCGCCAACGGCGACGCCCTTCTCAAATATACGAACGCGCTCAAGATCGTTCAGATCGTCGAATACCAGCCGTTGCTTGCTCCCCACGACGACAACTCGGCGCACCTTGTTCGGATCGGCCCAACTGACGTGAATATTGGCAATCACGTCGTTGCTATAGCCGAGCGTGATGAAGCCGACATCCTCCCGAGCATTTCCGAGCGAGTGCGATCCTACAGCGCTCGCCCATTGTGGCTCTTCATCGATGATGTAGTCGAAAATTGAGATATCGTGCGGCGCCAGATCCCAGATCGCGTTGACGTCTCCGCGAATCGGACCCAGGTTCGTGCGCGTCGAATGCATGTAATACAATCGCCCGAAATTAACCGACCTTACGCATTCGCGTAGCTTGCGAACGCCCGGATTATAGAGAAATGTGTGAGCCACCATCAACACCAGTCCGGATTTGTTGGCGAGATCACGCAATGTAACGCAATGCTCTATTTCGGTCGCGATCGGCTTTTCGATGATTACATGGCGGCCAGCGACCAGCGCCAGCCGCGCCAATTCAAAGTGCGCGGAGGCGGGCGTCGAAATGATCACGGCGTCAACGTCCGGTCTTTCTAGGAGCTCTTCGGCACTGGCGCAAACATGAACACCCGGTAGTCGCGACGACGCGCGTTGCCGCCGTTCAGCCTGAGCATCGCAAATCGCCGTAACGCTCGAGTCGCCCAGTTCGTTGAACACGCGCGCGTAGTTCGGCCCCCAGTAGCCGTAGCCGATGATTCCGATGCCTACTTTTGAGGACATCTCGACATGCTCCTGAGCGTCTATTTGAAAACGCCGTAGCGCACTACGCACCAGACGGCACGAAAGGCGTCGCGCCACGTGATTTTCTTGCCCTGCGCGTAGGTCCTGCCATTATAAGAAATCGGCACTTCGAAGACGACCCACTTGCCGTGAGACACCTTTGCGGTTACCTCGGGCTCGAACCCGAAACGGTTTTCTTTGAGCTCAAAGCTCTGCAAGACCTCTCGCCGGAAAACTTTGTAGCACGTCCAAACATCAGTCAGGCCAAGGTTCGTAAACATGTTGGAAATCAGCGTCAGGGTTTTGTTGCCGACTAAGTGCCAGAAATAAAGAACGCGGTGAGGGCCGCCGAGAAACCGCGAGCCATAGACAACATCAGCCATTCCACGGTCGATCGGATCGAGAAGCGCGCTATAGTCGCGCGGATCGTACTCAAGATCGGCGTCTTGGATCAGGATTAGGTCGCCGCGAGCTTGCTGGATGCCTCGCCGAACAGCAGCGCCCTTTCCACGATTACGGTCTTGAAAGAAAACGCGCAGGTTTCCGGAACAGAGCGTTCCTGCCGCCATCTGCCGGGGAGACCCCGGGACGCCTGATACAACATCGCTGACCACCGACGCAGACTCGCCCGTGAATTTTCTTGCACCCACGAGTTGGCCCTCGGCGGACCTGACAATTTGCTGCAGTAGGTCGCGGGTACCATCGGTAGAATTGTCATCAACGATTACGATTTCCTTGTCGATGTCCACGGCTTGCACACGCCGAATCAATTCGACAATCGTCGTCTTCTCGTTAAAAACAGGGATTACAACAGACACCCTGTTTCTGGACACGCACTCATTCATTTCACGTCCGTCCCAAGTGATCCGTTTTGATTGTTTGCCGTCTAGCCCAGAATACCGGAGAAACGAAATTCTGAAAGAGATTCAATTTGGGCAGGCAGAATAGCGGTAACGGCTGGGCGGACCGGACAAAACGGGGAATTGCTAGGGTATCCGATCCGGACTAAAGATGCTTCGCGTAGATCGTCCGCTAAAGCGGAAGAGCCCTTCCGTGGCAGGGTGACGGAACAATTTCGAAGGATCGATGCTGGTGCCGCTCACATTGCGATCGCGCTGGCCGACCGCTCCGTACCTGCCTGCAACTTTTGGGTAGTGTCCGGGGTCCGCTTCGCTGTTTGATATGCAATCACGCGATCAATAATCGCTGTGAGTGGAATAGACGGACGGAAACCGGTGAGACCTTCCAGCTTTTCAAGCGCTGGCACGCGCCGTGGCATGTCTTCAAAGCCAGGCTCGTAAGCTTGATCGTAGGGAATCAGCTGAATCGAGGATGCACTCTTCGCTTGCTCTCGTACTTGTTGAGCAAGACCTTCGATGGTGATTTCGTAATTGCTTCCGATGTTGACCACTTCTCCGATCGCCGCGCTTGTTCCGACGAGCCGTAGAATTGCTTCCACGGAATCGGAGACATCGCAGAAACAACGCGACTGCTTCCCGCTGCCATAAACGGTAATGGGCGATCCTTCAAGCGCCTGGCGTACGAAGTTGGGCAGAACCATGCCGTATCGTCCCGTCTGACGCGGTCCTACCGTATTAAACAGCCGCGCGATCACCACAGGCTGCTTGCGTTCCTTCCAGTAGGCAACGGAAAGGAACTCATCGAGCGCTTTTGATGCCGCATAGCTCCAACGGCCAATCGATGTGGGACCGAGCACGAGATCGGCGTCCTCGTGAAACGGCACGCGCTCGCTCTTGCCGTAGACTTCCGAAGTGGACGCTGTGAAAACGAGCTTCTTTTTTCTGCATGCGGCTTCAAGAACCAATTGTGTACCGTTTACGTTCGTTTCGATGGTTCGCACCGGACTTTCTACGATGAGCCGAACGCCAACTGCTGCCGCAAGATGAAACACGACTTCAGATTCATCTACGAGTTCGGCGAGGAGCATTCGATTTTGAATGGAGTCGAAGACGCACTGGAAACGCTCGTGACTCTTAAGGTGCCGGATATTCTCGACGCTGCCTGTCGAAAGGTCATCGAGGACGATGACTTCGTCGCCTCGCGCCAGTAAACGTTCGGCCAGATGCGATCCGATGAATCCTGCTCCTCCGGTGATCAACGCGCGCACGATAGTCTCCTATGATGTTGGGGCCGAACTGGCGCCCGGGAACTTGGATCTTTTGCCGGGAGCGTCTTCCCCGTAGCCATATCCATACGCATAAGGATAGTAGCGATACGAATAGTAATAATCCGGCGCGCTCGAATCGACTGCATTCAGGACCACCCCGAGCAAACGACATTTGACGGCGTGAAGTAGATCTCGTGTTCGCGTGAAAGCTTCTTTCGGCGTCTCACCGCTGCGTACAACGAGAAGAACGCCATCTGTCAACGCCGAGAGAATCACGGCGTCAGTAGCCGCCATAATTGGTGGAGAGTCGATCACTATGAACTTGTACTTTTGACGGAGATATGTGATCGCGTCGCGCATCCGGTGCGAAGAAAGTAGGTCGGCCGGACTCGGTGGAATGGGTCCGGTAGTCAGCGCCGACAGGTTTTCAATCTGCGGATGCTGAATGACTACATCTTCCAACGACGACACGCCCGCGAGATATGAGCTGAGTCCGAAATCGCGGCCGACGGTCAGACCGAGGGCCCGGCGGATTCCGGGTTTGCGGAGATCGGAATCCACAATGAGGGTTCGGTCTCCCAGTTGAGCCAGCGTCACGGCCAGATTGAGCGCCGATGTGGTCTTGCCCTCGCGCGGAAGCGCACTAGTGACCAAGATGACCTGAGGCGGATGGTCGGGCTGGGAGAGCAACAATGAAGTTCGCAGTGCGCGGAACGCTTCGGATACCTGCGACTTTGGTTTCATGTAGGAGACGATTTCTACTCGCGAGTCCTGTTGTTCTTCGCCCTGTCCATCGGTCAACAGTTTCCTTGAGTGTGACGCGCCCAGAAGGTTTGGAAGAGATGGAACGACGGCGAGAGAAGGCAGCCCAGCGAGACGCTCGACGTCATCGGGCGATTTCACCGTGTTATCGAGGTATTCTCGCAAAAACGCCAATCCGATGCCGCCGACCAGACCGATAAGGACGGCAAGCGCAATGTTCTTCGCTTTTTGCGGTCGCGCTGGGTACGGCGGCACGAGAGCCGGGTCCACGATGCGAATGTTGCTCGATCGCAAGCCGGCAGTGATGCCCGCTTCTTTCAGCTTCTGCTCAAGCCCGTCATAGAGCTGTTTATTGGATTCCGCGTCGTGCTCGAGAATGTGATACTGGACCAGCTTCTCGGACATGTCATTGGCGTCGCCCTTTTGTGTCTCGAGCGCCGCCGAGAGGAGATCAACTCGCTCGCGGGACGTTTTATAGTCTGTCTCGATGGATGCCTCGACGTTTTGCTTGGCGCGCGCAATCGCGTCGTCCACTTCCTTTTTCTCGCGCGCGATGCGCTGTACTTTTGGATAATTAGGGCCGAATTGAGCCGAAGCGTCGACATACTGTTCGCCCAGGTCGGACTGGTGTTTAAGTAAATCCATCAAATACGTGTTGTTGCGAAAGTCGGGTAGTTGGTCAACGTCCCCAGCTTTTGCAACCTGATAGAGCGCTTGTTTTTGGACCAAATCGGTTTGGGCGTCCGTTAGCGCTTTATTGATATCCGAAAGTTTCTGTGTGGTGATATTTTGCTTTTCGTCGATGGTCCAGATTTGGTTCTCGCGCTCGTAGGCGATCTTCGCGGCTTCGGATTTCTCCACCTTGATGCGGAGCTCCTCGAGCTCACCCGAAAGCCAAGTCGAAGCTTGCTGCGTCGCGTCGTATTTGCTTCGGAAGTTAGCCTCGATATAGTTCTGGAGATGGCCGTTTACAATCTGCGCGGCCAACTGCGGATCTTGCCCTTCAAACCGCACTTCAATCAGGCGGCTGTCCTTAACGCGCTGTATAGATAAAGAGCCGAGAAAAGAACCGAGGATGGCGGGCCGCTGAGACGTGACGCCGGCGTGAGGGATTATGAAAGTGTTCGGCCTGCCGCCGAACTCTGGATATCTCCCAAGATCCATTGATTTGATGGTTTGGAGCGCCAGCGTCTCGCTCTGGAGGATCTTGGTTTGTGTCTCAATGTAGTTTTCGGTGTCCACATATTCGTCGTAGGAATTCGACTCCGGGAAGGGCTGAATGCTCTGCGCTTCACGGTCTACTTCTACGCGAGCCGCAGCCACGTACACCGGTTTCATTTTGAACGTCGCGATTGTGACGACCGTTACCACTGTCAACAGGAAGCTGAGAACAAGCCATTGGTGCTTTCTCAAGATAATCAGGTAATCGAGCAGATGTGGTTCTTTCGGCATCTGCTCCCAGCTTGCGATAGGGGCCGCGGTGATCAGCGAAAGGGAATCTGCCCCCTTTCGGTCTCGCATGACAAGTCTGCTAGCGTCTTCCATTATTCTCCCGATGCAATGAATGCATATAAATCCTGATCAGTGATACGAATCTGTTTCTATGGGACGTGGTAAACCGCGGCCAACGTGCCCACCGTTAACGCCGCCCCTCCGGCCTTATAAAGAGCCTTCTTGCCGGTGCTGTCGGGCACGAACAACATATCGCCCGCCTGCATAGGCACGTCATCTACTTTGCGCGCCAGCATTTTATTCACCGGTACGGGAATTTCTGTCTTGACGCCGGTTGCGGGATCCTGCCGCATTATGATTGCGCTGTTCGCCTTTGCCGTGCCAGTTAGCCCGTGCGCCATGCTGAGCGCTTTCAAAACGGTGACGTGATCGCCGCGGCTCACCAGAGTGAAACCTCCGGGGACCTCAACAGCTCCGATCACATACACGATGCCCGACCGGGGAACGCTTACAACGTCGCCGCCGTAAACCGGCACATTGAAAGTCGGATCACCGGAGACCAAGAGATCATGCAGTCGAATCTTCTCCGTCGCGGCATCAGGCGCCGGCGGATCTTGCCCGCCGCCCTTCGGTTGTGGACGCGCCGGCTCGACGGGCGCTGCGTTGAGTCCTCCACGGATCACGAATACAAAGCTGCCGGCGTCATCAGTGATTCCTCCGGCGTCCGCGAGAATTTCGAGGAGCGTGGTGGGTTTGACGATCTGCATCACCATCGGTCTGGAGACTGCGCCTACAACTGATACGGGCTGACTGTTCTGCTCTTTTACGAAAACAGATACTTGCGGGTGTGAGACGAGCCCGTTTTCAATTAGCAAATTTTCGAGTTTGGCTTCGAGTTCGAACGTGGTTAGCCCGGCAGCGTGAACCCGACCCGGAATGAGAGGAAGCGAAATGTCGCCGGTGTCACTCACGCGAACTTCCCGAGTCAATTCGGGAACGTCGAAGACATCAATATGGACAACGTCGCCGGAACCGATGGGAATTTCGGAGGGCCGCGCCGTCTTCGACTGCGCAAGCTGGAATATTTTTTCGTTGGTCTGCTTCGAAGTCTGCGGTTGATCTTGGCAGTAACCTGCTGGTACTCCCCACGGAAGGATGAGGAATGCCAGGACCAATTTCGACTTCAAGCAGCCCTTAAAATCACGGACTGTGATGCTCATTTGGATGATGCCCCAAGACACTATGCACTGGAGGATGGATGAATGTCAACGACTGAATTTGTCGTCCAAGCCCTTTGTATTCTGTTGTTTACGGAGGCCTCCGGCAGCGGCGGAGAGGCCAATAAACCGGCCTGAATTATGAACAATAAAGCGTTCGAAGGGATGTGAAGATTGAAATCTACGAAGCTGTGAAATAGCATTCCAGCACACGCCACTAGCGCAGCAATGTGATACGCGAGGGAGAAATGACCTTGGGTCATTTGCAAACCGCGTATTGACGCTTGAAGTAACAACCAGAGAAATGCGATGCCGCAAATCGCTCCGGGGAGACCAAGTTCCGCGAGAAACTCCGCGTAATCATCGTGAGCGTGGTCAACTAATTTTCCGTCGTAGTCGGTGTCGTACCGGGGAAACTCGACAACTAGCGTGCCAAGTCCCGTCCCGGTGATCGGGTGTGCCAGGAACACGCGAAGCGTCCCTTTCGTCATCGTCAACCGCCGATTGACCGTGACCTCATCTGGTCCATTCGTGCTGAATCGCTCAAGAACCCTTCCGACGCCCAACCATGCAACGAGCGAAGCTACTACGAGAACGAAAGCAATCGTCGGCCCGAGACGCATTTTCCCGGATCGACGGCTCACGTAAATGATCGCCAGAAGGGCCAACTCGAACCCGAACGCGATCAGGCCGCCTCTCGAAGCGGCCAGGAAAATCGCGCCGACTGGAACCAATGTGAACAATCCCACGAGCGACGCCAAATCGCGACGCACACCGCGAAATGCGAGGAAGGACAATCCGACCGGCACCAGCAATTCCATCAAGCCCGCGAAGTGATTTCGATTGACGTAGGGCCCGAATGGTTCTCCGCCAGCGTGCAATTCGCGAAAGCCATAAATTTTTCCGCCGCCGGTGAAATGCTGAGCTATTCCCTCAAGGGCCACGCAGAAACCCAAGAGAACCAGAAACCAAGTCAGAATTCGTAGATCGTTACGATCACGAAAGACTTGTGTCGCGACGAAATAAATGAGGAAGCACGCCCCAAAGCGCAGGAGCGACGTCCACGTGAGAAACGGATACACGGTGATGCGAAACAAAAGCTGCAAAATCGCCCAAACGAAGAAGCCAACGATCGGCCAGTTTAAATCGTTCCAATGGACCTCCGCGTCAGTCGAGCTCGTAGTGAAGAGCCCCCAGGCCAGAAACAATAGCGCCGCTCCGATTTCGAAGGTTGATTCAGACCAGATCTCCACGACGCCGTGGACGGCGACGGCAAAGACGATCAAAGAACAAACAGCAATTTGCAGAGCTTTCATTGGATTCCCTGGTGGGGAGCCAGTGTCGCGGGCGCTGCTGCCGCCGTTGCAACCGACGTTCCCGCAGCTGACCCGACCGCTGGGGCGGGAACGAGCGACAGGTCATCAATCCAGGCCGTTCCTCCTAGCTTGTTATCGAACAACCGGCTCGGTATTCGGCGGACTTCGATTTGAAGGATCTGCGTATCCTTACCGGTACTGACATTTCCTTGCAATTCGGTCCAGTCGTGAGTTCCGGTCAAGTCGTCCGTGTGGAGATAGATCTGATCTTGATAGCGCGGATCGTATACGTAGAACCGCACGCCGCTTTCCGTTGTAATGTTTTCAGTGCGGATGAATCCATCCAAATGGTACGTCCGGGCAGGATCGACCGCCACGAATTGGAGAGGTTGCCGGAGATCCATATTCATGCCCCCGCCAAAATCGAGTCGCAGCGAACGTTGGCCGCCGTGATGGATGCTCGTGTCATAGTCGGCGGTCATGCCCCAGCCTGACGGCAATCGCCAATCGAAACCGCCGTTCAAGATGTCATGTTCGAAGCCGCCGTTCAGAACCACGGACCCATCCGCCGGCATATCGTGCGGCAATCCGCACGCAGCGAGTGCTTCAAGCCACATCCGCTTTCCATCGGCGCCGCGATTTTGCTGAATCGCAACATCAAGGAATGGGAACAACCTTTCAATTTCAAACGGTTGGTGCGAATCGGCGAGGCGTCTCCAGATCTTCAACCCGGCGCTTACGTCCTCTTCGCCGGCAAAGAAGTTAATCGCTTCGATGTACGCAGCCGCGGTGTTGGGAAGAATCGCGTCGGCGACCTGATCGGGATCGTTCGTGGCGCGCCACGCCCGATTTATCGAGAGCGGCAGCAACGAGGAGTCTTCCTGAACCGCTGTGCGCATTTCCTTGAGCGCTATGG
>Ga0302326_10008387_pt1 | contig 22802 bp, 25 predicted proteins | sample Palsa_T0_3_FD_202264 | JGI IMG/M metagenome (GOLD analysis project Ga0302326, IMG submission 202264) | Peat permafrost microbial communities from Stordalen Mire near Abisko, Sweden - Palsa_T0_3 | ecosystem: Environmental > Terrestrial > Soil > Palsa > Peat permafrost | place: Sweden: Abisko... | reverse complement strand
CCCGCCGGAGCGGCAAGCAGCGTCACCACCAACGGGCCGGGCTGAATGGCGCCGACCATCGCGGTGCCCACGGCGCCGGTGTAGAGCACCAACGCGGTGCCGTCGTTCGTCAGGCCTTCGCCTTCGACGATCGTAGCCAGTCGCTCCGGCACGTCCAGCCGTGCGAAGACGGACGTCGCCGCGACCGCGTCCGTCGGAGCCACCACCGCGCCGGCCACCAGGGCTACCGCCAGTGGCACGCCTGCAATGCCCACCAATACGCCTGCGACAGTGGCCGTGGTCACCAGCACCAGTCCCACCGACAACAGTCCTATCGGCCGTGCGCTGGCCCGAAGGTCATCTGGCGCAATGAAATACGCCGCGTAATACAGCAGCGGTGGAAGAAAGAGGTAGAACACGACCTCGGGTGCGAGCGTCGGCACGTTGACCCACGGCAGCCAGGCCAGAAACGCACCGAGCGCGACCAGCAGAACCGGATACGGCACGCCGATACGGTCGGCGAGCCATACCGCCGCGATCGCCGCCAGCGGTCCGCAGAGCAGCAAAGCGCCGTAGCCCGCCGGATTCACAAATCCCACCTCCCGAAATGCAGCCTAGAGGTCGGCATGTTCGGCCCGGAGTGTCAGCTGAGGAACCGTCGCTGCTGTTCGCTCACCTCCGCCGCTGTCACCAGCCCGGATTCGGCCAACTTCGCCAGCAACGAATGCGCCCTGGTGGCCAGCTCCTGCAATTCGGTCGCGATCGCGGTCACCGCCTCGTTCGGGGGCTGTTGTGCCTGCTTCGGGCTCACCCGCGGTGTCATCCTCGTCCGCTGGTCGCCGCGACCCGCCGAGGCGGTGCTACCGACTGCGCCGCCCGCCGCGCCTGCCAGACCCATATTGCTGAACAGACTGTTCGCACCGCCCGCCTCGGAAGGCGTCAAGGCACTGGTGATGGGCAGGGTGTAGGCAACCGGACGGATTTCGGGCGCGGCGACCGTCCAATTCGCCGGTACCGACAGTCGGCCGACGGTGTTCGCCTGGCCCAAGCCGGGACCTACGTATGACGATGCCGCGTCCGACGGTGCGGCCACGCTGCCTTGGCCGTTGAAGAACCAATTCGGCAAGTTGGCGGCGCCGGGCCCATAGCCTGTGAACGGGCCCTTCCCGGCATAGAAGTCACGGTCGGCGTTGATCGAAAAGCCGCGGAAGTTGGTGTAGACCCCGGTAAACCCCGTCGAGATGCTCGTCGCCGAGGAGCCGATAGAAGTGACGCCGATGGGGAGTTCAATGAGCGTCAGGGCGGGTGCGATCACGGTCAGCAGGTCCGACACCGGGCCCGCCGGAACCGCCGCCGACGACGTCGCGAGGCCCTGCAGCGCCGCAGGTACCGCGTCGATCACCCGTGAACCGGTCGACACGACCGACTGTGCCACCGCGGTGCCCTGGCCGGCCGGGTTCGTGGTCGGCGGGGGAGAAGTGAACGGCGTCAACGTCGTTGCGGTTGCCGACGAGCCGGCATAGCCGTACATCGCGGCGGCGTCCTGTGCCCACATCTCGGCGTAGTCGGTTTCGGCGGCCGCGATCGCCGCGGTGTTCTGGCCGAGCACGTTGGTCGCGACCAACGCCATCAGCAGGCTGCGATTGGCCGCGATCACCGCCGGGGGCACTGTCATCGCGAACGCTGCCTCATAGGCCGCCGCGGCGGCTTTTGCCTGCATGGCGGTGTGCTCGGACTGGCCGGCGGCGGTGGTCATCCAGTCCAGGTAGGGCGTGGTCGCTGCCGCCATCGAGGCCGACGACGCGCCCAGCCATGGTCCGTCGGTCAGTTCGGAGATCGCCGCGCGGTACGAGGCCGCCGCGGATTGCAGTTCGGCGGCGAGCCCGTCCCAGGCGGCCGCCGCGGCCAGCATCGGCCCGGTCCCGGGACCGGCATACATTCTGGCGGAGTTGACTTCTGGTGGCAGCATCGCGAAATCCATTGCCGTATACCGCCTTAACACGCCGCTGTGACGTTGGCGGCTTCGGTCACCGCGTACGATGTCGCGCTGGCCATCAGCGTGCTGACCAGTTGCTGGTGCATCGCTTCGGCCTGGGCGCCGACCGCCTGGTACATCTGCGCGTGAACGGCGAACTGGGTGGCGGTCAACGCCGACACCTCATCAGCGCCGGCCGGCAGCACGCTCGTCGTCGGCGCTGCGGCGGCGAGGTTCTGCGCACTCATCATGGTGCCGATACCCGCCAACCTGGTGGCGGCGGCGCTTAGCGCCTCGGGCTGCGTCGTGAAAAATGACATCGATGTTCCTTTCTATAGGTCCACATACGGTTGATGATGCGCGCCGGACAGCATCCGCGGACGCGAATACCGTTCAGTGCTAAGGGAATTCATGGAATTCACCGCACGCTCTTGGGGCCTTGACTCGCGGTCACCCCGCCTTCTAACCCAAGCGCCTCGGGTAGAAGCCATCAGCCGGAACGGCGGTTAAAGGCGAGCTTCATCGCCTGAACGCGATGCTAACGGCGGCTTAATTCCAGGTCAACGAGGCGCGCTCGGCGATTGTGGATGACGGCGCGACTGGGGATGACTGGGCGTCGTTCCGGGTTGATCGCCGCTCGGGCGGACACCGGCGTCGGTGCCGTCCCGCAGGGTGACCCGCATGACGATGTTGACGCGCGCCGAAATCGGAGCGCTCGGTGAGCGATTGGCTGCTGACCACCTGACCGGCCTGGGGCTGCGGATTCTGGCCCGCAACTGGCGCTGCCGGTACGGCGAGCTGGACGTGATCGCCGCTGACCCGAACACCGACACGGTCGTGTTCGTCGAAGTCAAGACCCGCACCGGTGACGGCTTCGGCGGTCTGGCGCAGGCGGTGACCGCGCAGAAGGCGCGGCGGCTGCGCCGCCTAGCGGCGATCTGGCTGGCCGGTCAAAAGCGGAGCTGGGCGGCGGTCCGAATCGATGTGATCGGCGTGCGGATCGGCCGACGCCGGACACCGGAGATCTCGCACCTGCAAGGTGTCGGCTGATGTCGCTGGGGCGGGCTTTCTCGGTTGCGGTGCTCGGGTTGGACGGCGAGATCGTCGAGATCGAAGCCGACATCGCCTCGGGCCTGCCGGGCTTTCATCTGGTCGGCCTGCCTGATGCCGCGTTGCAGGAGTCGCGCGACCGGGTTCGCGCCGCGATCACCAATTGCAACAACCAATGGCCGCAGTCGCGTCTGACGCTGGCGCTCTCACCGGCGACGTTGCCGAAGGTGGGGTCGGTGTACGACTTGGCGCTCGCGGCGGCCGTGCTGTCGGCGCAGCGCAAGAAGCCGTGGCGACAGCTGGAATCCGCGGTGCTGCTGGGCGAATTGGCGTTGGACGGACGGGTGCGACCAGTGCGCGGGGTACTGCCCGCGGTGCTGGCGGCCAAGATTGCCGGGTGGGGGATCGCGATTGTGCCGGTGGAAAACCTCCCTGAAGCCAGCCTGGTCGACGGCATCGAGGTCTGGGGTGTGCGGACCCTGGCGCAGTTGCAGGGCTGGCTCAAAGGTTGCGCGCGGCTGGACGAACGCATCAGCGGGGTGGTTCCGACAGATGACCCGCCCGCGGACCTGGCCGAGGTGATGGGGCAGGCTCAGGCACGGTTCGCCGTCGAGGTGGCCGCCGCCGGGGCGCACCATCTGATGTTGACCGGCCCGCCGGGGGTGGGCAAAACCATGTTGGCGCAACGACTTCCGGGCCTGTTGCCGACGCTCTCGGACAGCGAGTCGCTGGAGGTCACCGCCATTCACTCGGTTGCCGGTCTACTGTCGGATGCCACGCCGCTGATCACCCGGCCCCCGTTCGTGGCGCCGCACCACAGTTCCAGCGTCGCGGCACTGGTCGGAGGAGGTTCGGGCATGGCCAGGCCCGGCGCCGTCAGCCGGGCGCACCGCGGGGTGCTGTTTCTCGACGAGTGCGCCGAGATCGGCGTCAGCGCATTGGAGGCCTTGCGAACACCGTTGGAAGAAGGCGAGATTCGCCTCGCCCGACGAGACGGCGTGGCGCGTTACCCGGCTCGCTTTCAATTGGTCTTGGCAGCCAACCCGTGTCCGTGCGCGCCGGCTGATCCACAAGACTGCATCTGCGCGGCGGCGGTCAAACGTCGTTATCTCGGCCGGCTCTCCGGGCCGCTGCTGGACCGCGTGGACTTGCGGGTGGAGATGCATCCGGTCCGGATGAGTGCGTTCGCGACGGCCGACGCCGAATCGACGGCACAGGTCCGTCATCGGGTGACGGTGGCCCGCGATGCGGCAGCCCAGCGCTGGCGTGCCCACGGGTGCCGCACCAACGCCGAAATCGGCGGGCCATTGCTGCGGCGCCGATTCCGGCCCGGCAATGCCGCGATGGAGCCGCTGCGGACAGCGCTGGACCGCGGGTTGTTGAGCATTCGCGGCGTGGACCGAACGCTGCGGGTCGCGTGGACAATGGCAGATCTGGCCGGCCGCTCCTCACCCGGGCGTGACGAGGTCGCCGTCGCGCTGAGCTTCCGTCAACCGGGGGCCTCACGATGACTGATGCCATATTAAGGGCCTGGGCATATCTGTCCCGAGTCGTCGAACCACCGTGTGCCGAGTTGGCGGCCTTGGTGCGTCGGGTCGGGCCGGTTGAAGCGGCGGAGCGGGTGCGACGCGGCGATGTGGACGAAGCGCTGTCCCGTCGAACCGAAGCGAGACGCGGTATCGACCGGGCGGCAGAGGATCTCGAATTGCTAGCCCGCCGCGGCGGCCGCCTCATTTCGCCTGACGACGACGAGTGGCCAACGCTGGCGTTCGCCGCGTTCGACGCCGCCGGCACCAAGCCGGACAGCAGACCGCCGCTGGTGTTGTGGGCGCTGGGTCCCGCGCGGCTCGACGACACCTCGCAGCGGTCCGCGGCCCTCGTCGGCACGCGGGCCGCGACCACCTACGGCGAATACGTTGCCGCCGATCTGGCGACCGGTCTGGCCGAGCGCGATGTCGCGGTGATCTCCGGCGGTGCGTACGGCATTGACGGCGCAGCCCACCGCGCGGCGCTGGCGGCCGACGGTGTCACCGTCGCGGTGTTGGCCGGCGGAATCGATGTCCCTTATCCCGCAGGTCATTCCGCGCTGCTGCATCGAGTAAGTGCTGAGGGGCTGTTGGTCACCGAATATCCGCCGGGGGTACGCCCTGCCCGGCACCGGTTTCTGACGCGCAACCGCTTGGTCGCGGCGTTCGCCGGCGCCGCGGTGGTGGTCGAGGCCGGATTGCGCAGCGGTGCGGCCAACACCGCCGCCTGGGCGAGGTCGCTGGGCAGAGTCGTCGGCGCGGTGCCGGGTCCGGTGACGTCGTCGGCGTCGAGCGGGTGCCATGCACTGTTGCGCGCGGGCGCCGAACTCATCACCCGCGCCGACGACATCGTCGAGCTGGTCGGTCGCATCGGCGAGTTGGCGCCCGAGCACCCACACCCGGCGACGCCGCTCGACGGCTTGAGCGACGACGAGCGCCGGGTGTACGAGGCGCTGCCGGGACGCGGGGTCGCCAGCGTTGACGAGATCGCGATCGCCGCGGCGTTGGAGCCCGCACGGATTTTGGCACCGCTGGCGATGCTGGAGATCGCCGGACTCGCCGAGCGCCATGACGGTTGTTGGCGAATCGTCCGCAAACGTAGACCACCGGGATGACCGCGGCGACTCGTATAGTCGGCAGGGTCAACGCTCAAGGGAGGAACCCGGTTGCCCGGTCGACCAGTGCACACCTTCGAAGTGCTGCGCACCGAACACCTCACATCGCACATGATCCGAGTTGTGCTCGGCGGCCAGGGTTTCGACACCTTCACGCCCAGCGAGTTCACCGACTCCTACGTCAAGCTGATCTTCGTTGACGAGGACGTTGACGTGTCCGGGCTGCCGCAACCGCTGACCCTGGACAGCTTCGCCGACCTGCCGGCGGCTAAGAAGCCGGTGGTGCGGACGATCACGGTGCGCAGCGCTGACACCGCCGCTCGCGAGCTCACCCTCGACATCGCAGTGCACGGCGACCACGGCGCCGCGGGCCCCTGGGCCGCGAACGCCACGCCCGGCCAATCGATCTGTCTGATGGGACCGAGTGGCGCCTACAGCCCCGATCCCGCGGCCGACTGGCACCTCATGGTCGGCGACGAGACCGCGCTCCCGGCGATCAGCGTCGCACTGGAAGCGTTGCCCGCCAGCGCAATCGGCCAGGTCTTCATCGAGGTCGCCGACCCCGCGGACGAAATCCCGCTCGTCGCGCCCGACGGCGTCCAGATCAACTGGATCCTCCGCGGCGGCCGAGCCGATCTGGTCGGCGAGGAGCGAGCCGGCGACCACTCGCCGCTGGTCGAAGCGGTCAAGACCGCGCACTGGCTGCCCGGGAAGGTGCACGCCTTCGTGCACGGTGAAGCCCAGGCCGTGATGCATAACCTGCGGCCCTACATTCGCAAAGAGCATGGGGTCGACGCGAAGTGGGCGTCGATATCGGGCTACTGGCGACGTGGTCGCACCGAAGAGACATTCCGGCAGTGGAAGAAGGAACTCGCCGCGGCCGAGTCCGGGACCAAATAGGGCCTGTCCGCCCGCACTGACGGCTGGCATGCTCGTCGCATGGCCTTCGGCGACTATCAGAACGAGATCTACTTCCACGGCCTGGCCGGAGTCGTGCCCAAGCTGCCGATGGTCTTTGCGGAACTGGAAGTCAAGGCCGAGAAGGCATTGCCGCCGTCGGTGTGGTCCTACGTCGCCGGCGGTGCCGGTGACGAGCGCACCCAGCGGGCCAACTGCGAGGTGTTCAAGCAGTGGGGTTTGATCCCGCGCATGTTCGTCGGTGCCGCGCAACGGGATCTGTCCGTCGACCTGTTCGGGCTGACCCTGCCGAGCCCGCTGTTCATGGCACCGGTCGGAGTCATCGGGCTGTGCTCCCAGGACGGCCACGGCGACCTGGCGACCGCGCGCGCTGCTGCCCGCACCGGGGTTCCGATGGTGATGTCGACGCTGACCGAAGATCCACTCGAAGACGTCGCCGCCGAGTTCGGCGACACCCCCGGATTTTTTCAGCTCTACACCCCGACCGACCGCGAGTTGGCCGCCAGCCTGGTGCATCGCGCCGAGGCAGCCGGCTTCAAGGGCATCGTCGTCACCCTGGACACCTGGGTCACCGGGTGGCGGCCGCGGGACTTGAGCACATCGAACTTCCCCCAACTGCGCGGGCGCTGCCTGACCAACTACACCAGCGACCCGGTATTCCGGGCGAGCCTGACGCAGACCCCGGAGGAGAACCCGCAGGGCGCCGTGCTGCGCTGGATCCAGCTCTTCGGCAACCCGCTGACATGGGACGACCTGCCGTGGCTGCGTTCGCTGACCACGCTGCCGTTGCTCGTCAAGGGGATCTGCCATCCCGACGACGCGCGTCGCGCGAAGGACGGCGGCGTCGACGGCATCTACTGCTCCAACCACGGCGGCCGGCAGGCCAACGGCGGGCTGCCCGCACTGGACTGCCTGCCGGGCGTGGTGGAAGCCGCCGACGGGTTGCCAGTGCTGTTCGACTCGGGTGTGCGCAGCGGCGCCGACGTCGTCAAAGCCCTGGCGCTCGGTGCGACCGCGGTGGGCGTCGGACGCCCCTACGCCTACGGACTGGCGCTGGGCGGCGTCGACGGCATCGTGCACGTGCTGCGAACCTTGCTGGCCGAAGCCGACCTGACCATGGCCGTCGACGGATATCCGTCACTGGCTGATCTCACTCCGGACACCCTGCGGCGCGTCAGCACAGCCTGACACCCGGTTCCTGCGACGGTGGGGTAGTGCAGGCGATCTTCGACGAGTTCGACGACTACCTGGCGCTGCAATGCGGTCGCTCGGCGCACACCCGGCGCGCCTACCTAGGTGATCTACGGTCGTTATTCGCGTTTCTCGACGAGCAGGCACCCGGAACCGGCCTGTCAGAGCTGACGTTGCCGGTGTTGCGGTCGTGGCTGGCCGCCGGCGCGAGAGCCGGCGTGGCCCGCACCACGCTGGCGCGCCGCACCTCGGCGGTCAAGGCGTTCACCGCATGGGTGGTGCGGCGCGGGCTGATCGCCGGCGACCCGGCGACCCGGTTACAGGTACCCAAGGCGCGCCGCGCGCTGCCTTCGGTGCTCCGGCAGGACCAGGCGCTTGCCGCCATGTCGGCCGCCAAATCCGGTACGCAACAAGGTGATCCGCTGGCACTGCGGGACCGCTTGATCGTGGAGTTGCTGTACGCGACCGGCATCCGGGTCAGCGAGCTGTGCGGCCTGGACATCGACGACGTCGACACCGGGCATCGGTTGCTGCGGGTTCTCGGCAAAGGCAACAAGCAGCGCAGCGCGCCGTTCGGCGAACCGGCCGCCGACGCCCTGCGGGAGTGGCTGGCCGACGGGCGCCCGGCGTTGGTCACCGCAGACTCCGGCCCGGCCTTGCTGCTGGGTGCCCGAGGCGGGCGGCTCGACGTCCGGCAGGCTCGCACCGTCGTGCACCAGACCGTCGCCGCCGTCGACGGCGCACCCGACATGGGGCCGCACGGTCTGCGGCACAGCGCGGCCACCCACCTGCTCGAAGGCGGCGCCGATCTGCGCGTCGTCCAGGAACTGCTGGGACATGCCAGCCTCGCCACCACCCAGCTCTACACGCACGTCACGGTCGCCAGACTGCGGGCGGTGCACGACCAGGCCCACCCGCGTGCCTAGCCATCACCCGTGCAGCGGCTTGAGCCGAATCGTCGTCGACGTCAGCAGCTCCAGCGGGTCGACGTAGTCGGCACGGGCAGCCGGACCCCACATCGATCCCCAGTGCAGACATGCCGCGGCCGGGCATCCCGCATGCCCGGCGACCAATTCACCGATCTGCGCGCCGGCGGCCACCCGCTGACCGACCCGCACCCGGGCCTCGACCGGCTCGTAGCTGGTCCGCAGACCGCCCGGATGAGCCAGTGACACCAGCCGACGGCCGGCCAGCATGCCGGCGAACACCACTGTCGCCGCGCCGGCGGCGTACACCGGCTGACCGGGCCGACCGGCCAGGTCCACTCCGCGGTGGCCGCGGTTCCAGTTGGGCGACGGCGCGTCGAACGACCGCACCACCGCCGGCGGCGGCCGCAACGGCCACAGCAGCCGGACGTCGTCGCCGCGAGCCGGGAATCCGAACAGCAACGCTGCCGCGAACACCGCCGAGGTTGTCGCCCGTCGCACCTCGTTAGTGCACCGCGCCGACGGCGAACCGGCCAGCCAGCGCTGTGGACAAAGCACCTGGGAGAAGCGTGTAAACTTCTCGGCGCAACCCGTAGCTACGAGTTGACTTCGCGCGTCTGTACCGCGTCTCCCGTTCCACTAGGAGTTCGCACCGCATGCCGGGCGGTCCCGTCCCAACGACGGGTCCGGCATGACCGCAGTCGCCAGGGCTTGGCTTCACCCGACGCCGGGCATCAACCGACCAAAAGGACATGGCCACAATGGCTGTTGTAACTATGAAGCAGCTGCTAGACAGCGGCACCCACTTCGGGCATCAGACCCGTCGCTGGAATCCCAAGATGAAGCGGTTCATCTTCACCGACCGCAACGGCATCTACATCATCGATCTGCAGCAGACGCTGACCTTCATCGATAAGGCGTACGAGTTCGTCAAAGAGACTGTTGCGCACGGCGGCACGGTGTTGTTCGTCGGCACCAAGAAGCAGGCGCAGGAGTCCATCGCCGACGAGGCGACCCGTGTCGGTATGCCCTACGTCAACCAGCGCTGGCTGGGTGGCATGCTCACCAACTTCCAGACCGTGCACAAGCGTCTGCAGCGGCTCAAGGAGCTCGAGTCGATGGAGCAGACCGGCGGCTTCGAAGGTCGCACCAAGAAAGAAATCTTGATGCTGACCCGGGAGAAGAACAAGCTCGAGCGCAGCCTCGGCGGTATCCGCGACATGGCCAAGGTGCCGTCGGCGGTGTGGGTCGTCGACACCAACAAAGAGCACCTCGCGGTCTCGGAAGCCATCAAGCTGGGCATCCCGGTGATCGCGATCCTGGACACCAACTGTGACCCCGACCAGGTGGACTACCCGATCCCGGGCAACGACGACGCCATCCGCTCCGCAGCGCTGCTGACCAAGGTGATCGCCTCGGCGGTGGCCGAGGGCCTGCAGGCGCGTGCCGGTCTGGGTCGCGGCGACGGCAAGCCTGAGGCAGGCGCCGCCGAGCCGCTCGCCGAATGGGAGCAGGAGCTGCTGGCCTCGGCCACCGCATCCGCGGCTCCGGCGGAACAGGCCGTTGCGGTCGCAACCGAATCAACTCCCACGGAGGGCTGAGAATTGGCGAACTTCACCGCCGCCGACGTCAAGAAGCTTCGTGAGCTGACCGGCGCCGGCATGCTCGACTGCAAGAACGCGCTGACCGAAACCGACGGAGACTTCGATAAGGCGGTCGAGGCGCTGCGGATCAAGGGCGCCAAAGACGTCGGCAAGCGCGCCGAGCGGGCCACCGCCGAGGGCCTGGTCGCCGCCAAGGACGGCGCGCTGATCGAACTCAACAGCGAGACCGACTTCGTCGCCAAGAACGCGGAGTTCCAGAAGCTCGCCGACGAGGTCGTGACCGCCGCCGCCGCCGCCAAAGCGGCCGACGTCGACGCCCTCAAGGCAGCCAAGATCGGTGACAAGACCGTCGAGGAGGCCATCGCGCAGCTGTCCGCCAAGATCGGCGAGAAGCTGGCGTTGCGGCGGGCCGCGTACTTCGACGGCACCGTCGAGACCTATCTGCACAAGCGTTCGGCGGATCTGCCGCCGGGCGTCGGTGTCCTGGTCGAATACACGGGTGGCGGTGTCGAGGCTGCGCACGCCGCGGCTCTGCAGATCGCCGCGCTCAAGGCCCGCTACCTGACTCGCGAGGACGTGCCCGAGGACGTGGTGGCCAGCGAGCGCCGCATCGCCGAGGAGACCTCCCGCGCCGAGGGCAAGCCCGAGCAGGCACTGGCCAAGATCGTCGAAGGCCGCCTGGGCGGGTTCTTCAAGGACGTGGTGCTGCTCGAGCAGCCGTCGGTATCGGACAACAAGAAGACGGTCAAAGCGCTGCTCGACGAGGCCGGCGTCACCGTGACACGGTTCGTCCGTTTCGAGGTCGGCCAGCAGTAGCATCAGCCGAATGCCACGCGTGCACGCATTCGGAGACGACGCGCTCGGTCACCTCGATGCCGTCGGTGTGGCCGAGGCGATCGCCACCGGTCGCGTTGGCAGGGTCGAGGTCGTCGAGGCCGCCATCGCCCGCACCGAAGCGGTCAACCCTGCCCTGAATGGATTGGCGTATCAGGCATTTGACCGGGCCCTCGCCCAGGCAAAGGCGCCGCCCACGGCCGGCTTCTTCAGCGGGGTGCCGACCTTCGTCAAAGACAACGTCGACGTCGCCGGTCTGCCGACCATGCGGGGCACTGACGCGTGGCCGCCGCGACCGGCGGAGGCCGACAGCGACTTCGCGCGGATGTATCTGACCACCGGGGTGACACCGCTGGGCAAAACCCAGATGTCGGAGTACGGATTCAGCGCGTCGGCCGAACACCCCCGGCTCGGGTCGGTGCGCAACCCGTGGAACACCGACCGCACCGCGGGAGCCTCGTCGTCGGGGTCCGGCGCGTTCGTCGCCGCCGGCGCGGTGCCGATCGCCCATGCCAACGACGGCGGTGGCTCGATCCGAATTCCGGCGTCCTGCAACGGACTTGTCGGACTGAAGCCGTCGCGCGGCCGGCTGCCGCTGGACAAAGAAGTCAGCCAGATGCCGATTCGCATCGTGGCCAACGGGGTGCTCAGCCGATCGGTTCGCGATACCGCGGCGTTCTACCGCGAAGCCGAACGCATCTGGCCCACCCCGAAACTTCCGCCGATCGGCGACGTCAAGCACGCCGGCACGCAGCGCCTGCGGGTCGCTGTCGTCACGCACTCGCTGCTGCGGGAATGCAGCCCCGAAGTGCGAGAGTTGACGCTGAAATCCGCGGGGCTGCTCGAAGAACTGGGCCATTCCGTCGATCATCTCGACAAGCCGCCGGTGCCCAGGAGTTTCGCGGCTGACTTCGTGCTGTACTGGGGGCTGCTGGCGATGGGGCAGATTGCGCAGAACCGGCGCGCCATCAATGGGTTCGACGTCAGCCGGCTGGACAACCTGTCCCGCGGCCTGGATCGGCACGCACGGCGCAATCTGCACCGCATCCCACTGGCGCTCATACGGTTGGCCCGCGCGCGGCGGCATACCGCGCGGCTGAATCGGACTTACGACCTGGTGCTGACGCCGACGTTGGCCGACGAGCCACCGCAGATCGGCTACCTCGACCCGACCGCCGACTATGAGCAGGTCATCGACCGCTTGGAGGAGTGGGTCGCCTACACCCCGTTGCAGAACGTCACCGGGGAGCCCGCTATCTCGTTGCCGCTGGCGACATCCGCCAACGGCTTGCCGGTAGGCATGATGTTCTCCGCGCCGACGGGACGCGAAGCCCGATTGCTGGAAGTGGCCTACGAACTCGAAGACGCTCGACCGTGGGCGCGCATCGACGAGGTCTAGTCGGACCATCGGGTCTAGTCCGGACTCAGCGCCGCCAGCATCCGCTTGACCTCACGCTGCTCCGCCGTCGACAGTTTGGCGAGTACGCGCGCATCGGCTTCCCGCACGGCCGACTCCGCGCGTATCAACAGCGACCGGCCCTCGGTGGTCAGCGACGCCGGCAGCGCCCGGCCGGAGGCCACCGACGCGGGCCGGCTCACCATCTGCGCGTTCTCCAGCTTGTGCAGAACCGTGTTCATCGCCTGGGGCGAGACGTTGCCCAACCGGGCCAGTTCGGCACTCGACGCCCCCGGGTTCATGGAAACCATTCGCATGCAGACGAATTCGGGCAGCGACAGACAAAGCGGGGTCAGCGCTGCGGCCACCTCGGGTCGCAGCGTCGACATGGCCTGGTGCAGCAGGTAGCCGAGCGGCGCGTCCTCGGTCGATCCCATGTCAATCATATTGACATATATCAGTCAGATTGATATACCTGGGCCATGACTGAAACACAGGAATTCGATTTCGACTTCGATCCGGCCTACCGCGGTGAGACCACCCAATTCGGGACAGGCACCCGGCCGCCGTGGAGTCTGGGCGAACCGCAACCGGATATCGCCGCACTGATTGACCAGGGCAAGATCAAGGGCGATGTGCTCGACGCCGGCTGCGGCGAGGCGGCGTTGTCGCTGCACATGGCGGCGTTGGGCCACAACACCGTTGGACTGGACGCATCGCCTACCGCAATCACGTTGGCCCGGGCCGAAGCCGCCCGACAGGGGTTGACGTCAGCCTCGTTCGAGGTGGCCGACATATCGGCGTTCACCGGGTACGACGGCCGCTTCGACACGATTGTTGACAGCACGCTGTTCCATTCCATGCCGGTCGAGTTGCGGGACGGCTACCAGCGCTCGATCGTCCGGGCGGCCAAGCCGGGCGCGTCGTATTTCGTGCTGGTTTTCGCCAAGACCGACGAGGGCGCCCCGGCCAACCCGGTGACCGAAGACGAACTTCGCGACGTCGTCTCGAAGTACTGGGTCATCGACGAGATCCGGCCGGCCAGAATTCACGGCAACTTCGGCGACACCGATCGTCCCGGATTCCCGTTCAAAGGGATGCGCGACGAAGCCAACGGCCGCAAATCCCTGCCTGCCTGGCTGTTGTCTGCCCACTTGGGCTAAATCGGTTGCCCGCCAAAGTCGTTACGCGCGAACGAGTTGGCTGAACTCCTCCAGATGTGCGCTCACCTCGAGCGGGCCGGCGTAGACGGCCGCAGCGCCGGCCTGCTCGAGGGCCTCGCGGGGGATGCCACCGCTGAGCACCGCGGCGGTCGGCACGCCCGCGCTCAGGCCCGCCTGGACATCCCAGACGGTGTCGCCGACGAAGACGGTCTCGGCCGGATCGGCGTCGATACGCTCCAGCGCGACAGCCACGATGTCCGGATGCGGTTTGGCCCGCTCGGCATCCGAGGATGAGGTGACGGCACAGATCAGATCGTCGGCGTCCAACGCAGTACGCAACACCTCCAGCTCCGGTTCGCCAGCCGAGGTGGCGAGCACCGATCGCCAGCCGAGTTCAGCGAGCTTCTCGAGCAACTCACGCGCACCCGGGAGCCGGCGAATCTGCGGAGCGGAGTCGAGGAAATAACGGGTGTGGAGCTTCTTGACGTGTGAGCCGTGCGCGTCGGCCAGTTCGTCGCCGAGCAGGATACGGACCAGATCCGAACCCGAACGGCCGATCAATCCGAGAATCCGCCAGGCGGGTACCACCTCGTTCACGTCGAGGAACGCGTGATGCCACGCCACGACGTGGTGAAAGTTGGAGTCGACCAACGTGCCGTCCAGGTCGAAAAGAACGGCGGGCTTCTGGGCATTGACCATTGCTGACAAATCTTTCTGTTTAATGAATGCTGGCGATGGATACCCCGAAGTTCGTCAAGTAACCCCACGGCATTTGGGGTTGCGGCCGTCGAACACGGGGCAGTCCCGAACATCCTTCGTAGCGATCGCGAGAATCACCATGCCGAAGACCACCAAGGGCGGCGAGCCCAAGAAAGACGAATTGCCCAGCACGCTCCGGCGTTCCAGCGCAGGTGCGCAGCGTACTTTCGCCAAAGCTCATGACGCGGCGGCTGACCAGTACGGCAGCGAGGAGCGCGCCCACCGCGTCGCTTATGCGGCGCTCAAGCACAGCTTCGAAAAGGTCGGCGACCGCTGGTTACGCAAGCCGAAAAAGGGTCCCTCGGATGCACGCGCGGAGCGGGGCGGCTTGAACAACCCGATTCCATCGGACGAAGGTGTCGACGCCAACGCCAGCAAGAAACATTTGCTCGATATCGCGCGCCGCCTCGACGTGCCCGGCAGATCGAAGATGGACAAAGCCGAGTTGGTCGACGCGATCAAGAAAGAGAATCGGCGGGTTCGGAGCCGGTGACCCTATTGGGGCCCGATCGGCGCGGCGCGGTGAGGTCAGTCACGTGGCTAATTGGTGCGTTGCCTGTCAAGATCGATGTGCCGCCGGTGATAGCTACTCGCTGAAATGCTGCGTCGCCCGGATCGGACGCGGCCGAGATTTCACAACCAGAAGGTGTTCGGGTGAGCGATGAGTTATCCGGCACCGGGCGACGCGCACGTCAAGAACGGGCGTTGACGGCACCGCGAAGTGGTCTGCGGATTAGCCGCAGTGCCGCTGGGAATGCATGTGTGCTGACCGTTCGCGGCGTCCTGGGACACCCGACCTACCTCCCGTTACGGGACGCCATCGTCAAGGCGGCGCTCGATGAACCGGCGGCGGTCGTCATCGAGGTCACCGACCTGCGCACCAACGACGATCCAGCATTGTCCGTATTCGCCAGCGCTCGCTGGCAGGTTTCGGAATGGCCGGACACTCCGATCGGTTTGGTCTGCACGCGTGTTGATCGGTTGAAGACGTTGCGCCACAGTGCTGTTGCGCGTTACGTGCCGGCGTACCCGTCGTTGCAGGAGGCCGTCGCCGATCTGGCCGCTGACGCCTCGCGACGTTACCGTCGGCGGGTTCGCGCGGAATTGCCGGCGCTGAAAAGCAGTACCGCGCGAAGCCGGAAGCTCACTGCTCAGTGGCTGACGGCATGGGGCAGAACCGACTTCATCTCAGCGGTGTCGGTCGTCGCCACCGAACTCGTTGAGCTGGCGCTGGCCGAAACCGACAACCCGATCGCGTTGCGACTGGAAACCGACGGATCCACGATTGCGGTCGCGCTGCAATTTTCCCGCTCCGCGACGGTGGTCAGGCAAAACCCGCGCGGCGACACGGTCTCCGAACTGGACCTCATCGCTGGAAGCTGTCGAGTGTGGGGCAGTCATATCGGACCGGTCGGCGACACCGTATGGGTCGTGCTTGGTCCGGAAAATCGATTCTGAGCGCTTTCCGACGGCCGCGGCCGCTGGTATCTCACGCAGTGCCTCGCGATTGCGCCGCGATGCATCGGGTATAGGGATCGTCATGAGTGTCAGAGATCACAGATCAGCCGAAGTGAGACAGCAGTCACAAAACCATGCCGAGCGGGCCCGCGCTGCGATGGAAGACCAGCGCGACGGCAAGGACGGCGGAGTCAGCGGATGGATAGCCGAGCGAGCGGGAGAGTGGGATCTCAGCGGTCAGGACGAGACAGCGCTGCAACGCCAGAAGTTCTTCTGGAACGTGCTGGTCGACTACTGGTTCCGGATGGAGATCGACGGTTGGGAGAACATCGGGGAACCGCCGGCGCTGCTCGTCGGCATTCACTCAGGCGCGCCGTTCGTGTGGGACGCCTGGACCGTGGGTCTGCAGTGGTGGCGACGGTTCGGGTCCGAGCGCACGCTGCACGGCACCGCCCATGACGCGCTGATGGCGATACCCGGTTTCGGGCGCTTCTTCCGTTCGATGGGAGTGCTGCCCGCGGCCCCCGACGCGATCGCGACTGCATTGGCCGAGGGGCACGATGTGGCGTTATGGCCAGGCGGCGAAGTGGACTCGCTGCGGCCGTGGAGTGAGCGTGACCAGGCGAACCTTGCTGGGCGGAAAGGTTTCGTGAAGATGGCGATCCGCGCCGGAGTGCCTATCGTGCCGATCGCGACCGTCGGAGGCGCCGACGCAATGCCGGTGCTGATCCGCGGTGATCGGCTGTCAAAGGCCTTGCGCCTGGATAAGTTGTTGCGGCTCAAGGTTTTCCCGTTGGCCATCTCGCTGCCCTGGGGAATTGCCCCGGCCGCGCTGCCGCAGTTCCCGCTGCCGGCGAAGATCAGGACGCGATTCATGCCCGCGGTCGAGATCGACAACGACCCGGCCCGTGCCGACGATGACGAATACGTCGATCGCAAGTATCACGAGGTTGAGGACAGCATCCAGCGCGGAATGGATGCACTGGCCCGCAAGCGTGCGCTGCCGGTATTCGGCTAGCCGTTGGCGCCAGACATGCAATAAGGCCCGGTCCATGCGGACCGGGCCTTATTGACAGGGCAATTAGTCCTGGTGTTCTTTCTGGCGCTCCTCGGCTGCTTCTTCGCCGCCCCGAGCTGCCTCAGCTTCGGCTTCTTTCCTGGCGACATCGCGCTGGGCTGAAGCCTTGTCTTGCTGGGCCTCGCCCTCTTTCTCGAGGTCCTCGTGGCCGATCACACTACCAACGGCTTCCTTAGCCAGACCCTTGGCGCCCTCGACTACGCCCTTGACGCCTTCTGCAGGCCCGCTTTTGTTGTCGTCCGACATGAAATTCCTCCTGTTGCTTACGTCGTGACCGTCTGATTGCCGGCCGACGGCTAGACCGGCCGCTACGACCAATACGTTGATGTCTTGGCTGGCCGTCGGAACGCGGGTTCCCAACGCGCCGGGCGGGCAAACCTCTGCGCGCCTCATCAATGTATGCCGAGCGGCTCAGCACACTTCGGCGCTGGTAGGGGTACGAACGACATCGCTGTGATGCCGCCCACGTCAGCAACCAGGCTGCGGCAGTCGATGATGCACCGCCCGAAATATGCTCGACCACAACGTCGTACGCCGAGACGTGAAGAACTTTCGTTCGTTTTCCCAAACCAGGACCGCTAATCGCGCGACAATGACAGGCGGTCGCGATTTTCCAGGTCAAGGCGGCCGCGGCTACCATCCAGCCGGGTATCCCTGGGCGAATGGAGACCGTCCATAGGGCAGGATGGACCCTGCTGTTCGGGGATGACTGTCCCACGCAAGGAGTCTGATGACGGAGCAGGAGCCGACGGGCATCAACGGTGCCAGTCGTTCCCAATACACCCGCGTACTGCTCAAACTCGGCGGCGAGATGTTCGGCGGCGGACAAGTCGGCCTGGACCCCGACGTGGTGGCGCAGGTCGCCCGCCAGATCGCCGAGGTGGTCCGCACCGGCGTCCAGGTCGCTGTAGTCATCGGTGGCGGCAACTTCTTCCGGGGCGCGCAGCTTCAGCAACGTGGCATGGAGCGCACCCGTTCGGATTACATGGGCATGCTCGGGACAGTCATGAATAGCCTTGCGCTGCAAGATTTCTTAGAGAAAGAGGGCATCGCCACCCGGGTCCAGACGGCGATCACGATGGGCCAGGTTGCCGAGCCCTACCTGCCGCTGCGTGCCGTACGCCACCTGGAGAAAGGACGGGTGGTGATCTTCGGCGCCGGCATGGGGCTGCCTTATTTCTCCACCGACACCACCGCCGCACAGCGGGCGTTGGAGATCGGCGCCGACGTAGTCCTGATGGCCAAAGCGGTGGACGGCGTCTTCACCGACGACCCGCGGGTCAACCCCGGTGCCGAATTGCTCACTGCGATCACCCACCGAGAAGTGATCGACCGAGGCCTGCGGGTGGCCGATGCGACCGCGTTCAGTTTGTGCATGGACAATGGCATGCCGATTCTGGTGTTCAACCTGCTTACCGATGGCAATATCGCCCGGGCAGTAGCAGGTGAGAAGATCGGAACACTGGTCACCACGTAGCAGGGACGAAGGATGACGGTGGTGACAATTGAGGAGGAGCGGCGAAAGTGATCGACGAGACTCTCTTTGACGCCGAAGAGAAGATGGAAAAGGCCGTATCGGTGAGCCGTGACGACTTGTCCACCATCCGCACCGGCCGGGCGAATCCAGGCATGTTCTCCCGCATCGTCATCGACTACTACGGCTCGGCCACCCCGATCACGCAGCTGGCCAGCATCAACGTCCCTGAAGCGCGGCTGGTCGTCATCAAGCCCTACGAGGCGAGCCAGCTCGGGCCCATCGAGAACGCGATTCGCAACTCCGATCTGGGGCTCAATCCCACCAATGACGGCAGCCTGATCCGGATCGCGATACCGCAGCTGACCGAGGAACGGCGCCGCGAACTCGCCAAGCAGGCCAAGGCCAAGGGCGAGGACGCCAGAATCACGGTGCGCAACATCCGCCGCAAGGCGATGGAGGAGCTGCACCGCATCCGCAAGGACGGCGAAGCCGGTGAGGACGAGGTCGGGCGCGCGGAAAAGGATCTAGACAAGTCCACCCAGCAGTACGTGGCCCAGATCGATGAATTGGTCAAGCACAAAGAAGGCGAGCTGCTGGAGGTCTAGCGGCCGCTCAGCAAATCATGCCCGTGGCAGACACTGATACCGGCGCCGGCTCCCCAACCGAGGGTGCGGTACAGGGGCCCCCGCCCAAGAAGCCGAAAAAGTCGCGGGCCGGACGCAACCTGCCGGCGGCGATCGCTGTCGGAGCGGCCATCGGTTTCACCATTATCGGGATCCTGATGTGGAATCGGTACCTCTGGGTTGTGTTGGTCGCGGCCGCCATGCCCGTGGCGACGCATGAGGTGGTGCGGCGGCTGCGCGAGGCCGGTTATGTCATTCCGTTCATCCCGCTGCTGGTCGGCGGTCAACTCATGATCTGGCTGACGTGGCACTTCCATGCGGTCGGCGCGCTGGCCGGCTACGGGGTCACCGCCGTGGTCTGCGTGTTCTGGCGACTGGCGCTGCAGGCGGTGCCCACCGAGGACAGCGCCGAACCGCCGCAGTCGAACTACCTTCGCGACGTCGCGGCGACGGTCTTCCTGGCCGCCTGGGTGCCACTGTTCGGCGCCTTCGGCGTGCTGCTGGTCTATCCCAGCGACGGGTCCGTCCGGGTGTTCTGCCTGATGATCGGCGTGGTCTGTTCCGACAGCGGCGGCTATTTCGTCGGCGTGTTGTTCGGCAAACATCCGATGGTGCCGTCGATCAGCCCGAACAAGTCGTGGGAGGGGCTGGCGGGTTCGCTGTTCTTCGGGATCACCGCTGTCACTTTGTCCGCCACGTTGCTGGCCCACAAACCGGTCTGGATCGGCCTGCTGCTGGGCTTGACGATCGTGGCCACCGCAACCCTGGGCGACTTGGTGGAATCGCAGATCAAGCGTGACCTGGGCATCAAGGACATGGGCCGCATCCTGCCCGGCCACGGCGGTCTGATGGACCGGCTGGACGGGACCTTGCCATCGGCGGTGGCCACGTGGACCGTCCTGACCCTGCTGGGCTGAGACCGCCAACCATGAAGCAGGAACTGGTATTCGAGGCGCCGCGTCGGGCGCTGCCGCCGCGTCATTTGGCCGACCTCGACGAGGCCGGGCGCGTCGAGGCGGTCGCCGCACTGAATCTTCCGCCGTTTCGCGGCAAGCAACTCGCGAATCAGTACTACGGCCGTCTCATCGCCGACCCGCAGCAGATGACCGACCTGCCGGCTGCCGTTCGACGTCACGTCGCCGAGGCGCTGTTCCCGACGCTGCTGACACCTGCCCGCGACATCACCTGCGACGCAGGTCAAACCCGCAAAACGCTGTGGCGTGCGGTCGACGGCACCACGACGTTCGAGTCGGTGCTGATGCGGTACCCGCAGCGCAGCACGGTGTGCATCTCGTCGCAGGCGGGCTGCGGGATGGCGTGCCCGTTCTGTGCGACCGGCCAAGGCGGCCTGACCCGCAACCTGTCGACCGCCGAGATCCTCGAGCAGGTGCGCGCCGCTGCGGCGGCGCTGCGCGACGAGTGGGGCGACCGGTTGTCCAACGTGGTGTTCATGGGCATGGGGGAGCCGCTGGCCAACTACGCCCGGGTGCTGGCCGCGGTGCGGCGCATCACCGAGCCGTCGCCGGGCGGTTTCGGCATCTCAGCGCGGTCGGTGACGGTATCGACGGTCGGCCTGGCGCCGGCCATCCGCAAACTCGCCGACGAGCGGCTCGGCGTCACGCTGGCGCTGTCGCTGCACGCTCCCGACGACGAGCTGCGCGACACGTTGGTGCCGGTCAACAACCGGTGGAATGTCGGCGAAGCGCTCGACGCGGCCCACTATTACGCCGAGCAGACCGGTCGACGGGTGTCGGTGGAATACGCACTGATCCGCGAGGTCAACGACCAGCCCTGGCGAGCGGACCTGCTGGGCAAGCGGTTGCATCGGGCACTCGGCCCGCTGGTGCACGTGAATCTCATTCCGCTGAACCCGACGCCGGGCAGCGATTGGGATGCCAGCCCGAAACTTGTGGAGCGGGAGTTCGTTCGACGGGTCCGCGCCGCCGGCGTGGCCTGCACGGTGCGCGATACCCGTGGTCGCGAGATCGCCGCCGCGTGCGGCCAGTTGGCCGCCGAAGGCGGATAACGGGAGCGCACGCGCATTTGGCCGAGCGTGCGGCCAGTTGGCCGCCGAGCTGCCTACCTGAGCCAACCGCGCCGGCGGCCCCACCAGTCACGCACCAGGAAGAAGAGTGCGAGCAGCCCGAAGCCGATCAGGTACAGGTCTTCGACGTGGCCCACATGGTTGCCGTCGAGCATCATGAACAGGAAAAAGACGATGAAGATGCCGGCGAGATGCCAGCTGCGGTAGTTGATCTTGCTCCAGCCCCACTTCGCGGACGGTACGTCAGCGACGTCGACTCCGCCTGCGCGCTCCACCTCGGTGCTGGCCACGGCAACTCCTCGGGTCGGGATTGGGATGCCTGCATATTCTGGCATATCGGGATTCGTCGGGCGCGCCGGTGGCGCGGCACAATGAACGGGTGACCGACCGCCGCCTCAAGACCCTGGTGCTGGGCAGTACCGGCTCCATCGGCACCCAGGCACTCGAGGTCATCGCCGCCAACCCGGACCGCTTCGAGCTGGTCGGGCTGGCCGCCGGCGGCGCAAACCCCGACCTGCTTGCCCGGCAGCGCACCCAGACGGGTGTCGGCAATCTGGCCGTCGCCGACGAGCGCGCTGCGCAAGCCGTCGGCGACGTCACCTATAGCGGACCCGATGCGGTAGTCCGGCTGATCGAGAACACCGAGGCCGACGTCGTGCTCAACGCACTGGTCGGCGCACTGGGGCTGCAGCCGACGCTGACCGCTCTGGCCTCGGGCGCCCGCCTGGCGCTGGCGAACAAGGAATCGTTGATCGCCGGCGGGCCGCTGGTGCTCGCAGCGGCTCAGCCCGGCCAGATCGTGCCGGTCGACTCCGAGCACTCCGCGCTCGCGCAGTGCCTGCGCGGCGGCAGCGCCGACGAGGTCGCCAAGCTGGTGCTGACCGCGTCCGGCGGGCCGTTTCGCGGCTGGACCGCCGAGCAGCTCGAGCACGTGACTCCCGAGCAGGCCGGAGCGCATCCGACCTGGTCGATGGGCCCGATGAACACCCTGAATTCAGCGTCGCTGGTCAATAAGGGTCTCGAGCTCATCGAAGCTCACCTGCTGTTCGGCATCCCGTACCAGCGCATCGACGTCGTCGTGCATCCGCAGTCGATCGTGCATTCGATGGTGACGTTCACCGACGGATCGACGATCGCCCAAGCCAGCCCGCCGGACATGAGACTGCCCATCGCATTGGCGCTCGGCTGGCCCGAACGGGTGCCCGCGGCGGCCGCAGCCTGCGACTTCTCCACCGCGTCGAGCTGGGACTTCGAGCCACTGGACGACAGGGTCTTCCCGGCCGTCGCGCTGGCCCGTCAGGCCGGTGAGACCGGCGGCTGCATGACCGCGGTCTACAACGCCGCCAACGAAGAAGCTGCCGAGGCGTTTCTCGCCGGACGGATCGGTTTCCCGGCCATCGTCAAAACAATCGCCAAAGTCGTGAGCGCCGCCGACCAGTGGGCCGCTGACCCCGGTACCGTGGAAGATGTTCTCGACGCGCAGCGCTGGGCCCGCGACGAGGCAAGTCGTCTGATCAAGCGGGTCGCACAGGAGGTTCTACCAACGCGATGATGTTCGTCATCGGCATCGTGCTATTCGCGCTCGCCATCCTTATCTCGGTGGCGTTGCACGAATGTGGCCACATGTGGGTCGCGCAGAGCACCGGGATGAAGGTACGCCGCTACTTCGTCGGCTTCGGACCGACG
>Ga0302326_10008385_pt1 | contig 22803 bp, 19 predicted proteins | sample Palsa_T0_3_FD_202264 | JGI IMG/M metagenome (GOLD analysis project Ga0302326, IMG submission 202264) | Peat permafrost microbial communities from Stordalen Mire near Abisko, Sweden - Palsa_T0_3 | ecosystem: Environmental > Terrestrial > Soil > Palsa > Peat permafrost | place: Sweden: Abisko... | reverse complement strand
GAATAGAACACGCCGCCGAAGTAGGTGAGCGGCGTCAGAATGAACGCCGGGATCCAGTTCACCTGATCGAAGTTCTTGGCGAACACCGCGTTCACAAGACCGCCCAGGGAAAACACCGTCGCGGTGAGCAGCACCGCTGCCACGATGATGAAGAGGTGATGCACGCGCAGGTCGGTGAAGACGAGCGAGACGACGGTCACGACGGCGCCGACCATGAGCCCGCGCAGGAGACCCCCCGAGACATAGCCCAGGATGATGATCCAGTTGGGCAGCGGCGCGACCAGCATCTCCTCCACGTGCTTGCCGAACTTCGCGCCGAAAAACGACGACACGGCATTCGCGTACGAGCTCGTGATGACCTGCATCATGATGAGGCCCGGCGCGAGATACTCTTTATAGCTGAAGCCGCCCATCTGTCCGACGCGCCGCCCGATGAGGCTGCCGAAAATGACGAAGTACAGAATCGACGTCACCGCGGCGGGTACCAGAGTCTGGCCCCAGATCCGGATAATGCGGTGGTACTCGCGGATCGTGATGGTCATAAGGCCGATCCAGCGGATGCGCGCAAGATCGAACGGCGGTGTAACGTTCGCGTCCATCACGGATGAGCACCGCGCGCCGCCTCGACGAGCGGCGCTGTTCCCGGATGCACGCGCTGCTCGACGAGGCGCATGAAAATCTCCTCCAGACGGTTCACCTTATTGCGCATGCTCACGACTTCGATCCCCAGGCCCGACAGGCGCAGGAAGATGTCGTTCAGGTTCTGCTCCTTCGACACTTCGATCTCCAGGGTGTGATCGTCCTGCAGGGTCGAAAGATACCCCTCAAGCCGGGGCGCAACCGTCACGGCATTCCTCAGGTTCAGCACGAAGGTTTCGGTATGCAGTCTGCCCAAGAGGCGGCTCATCCGGTCGCGCTCCACGATGTGGCCGCCATCGATGATGGCGATGTCGCGGCACAAGGTTTCCGCTTCCTCAAGGTAGTGCGTGGTGAGGATGATGGTCGTGCCGCCGGCGTTGATCTCGCGAAGAAAATCCCACATGGTGCGGCGCACTTCGATGTCAACCCCGGCGGTGGGCTCATCGAGGATCAGCAGGCGTGGCTCGTGCACGAGCGCGCGCGCGATCATGAGGCGGCGCTTCATGCCGCCAGAGAGCGAGCGGGCAATGCTTTTGCGCTTATCCCACAGCTGCAGGTGCTGCAGGTACTTTTTTGCGCGCACGTGCGCGACGCTGCGTTCGACGCCGTAGAACCCCGCCTGGTTGACGAGGATCGTCTCGGGCGACTCGAACAGGTTGAAATTCACTTCCTGCGGCACGACTCCGATGCAGGCCTTGGCTGCGTACAGGTCCTTGTCCATGTCCAGGCCGAAAACGCTCACCTTGCCCGCCGTCTTGTTGACGAGCGAAGTGATGACTCCGATGAGGGTCGTCTTGCCGGCGCCGTTCGGGCCCAGGAGCGCGAAGAAATCGCCCGGCGCGACATCCAGGTCGACGCCTTTCAGGGCCTGCACACCGTTCTTGTAGGTCTTGACCAGACCTCGTACGCAAAGCGCATTCATAAGGGAAACAAAGATCGAGACTCGCGCGAAGGCAAGCGTAACACAGGCGGCGTACGCGGCCCGCGCAGCGCTCGCGCTGGCGCTCGCTCAGTGCAGAGGCGGGGCGATCAGCGACGCGGCAGGAAGAGACTCGTTGCGCCGGGAAGGAGCCGGATGCGGCTGTGCCAGACTTCGTAGGCGTCCCAGCCGGTCACGTAGGCGCGCGCGCGGCCGGCCGACGCAGATTCCAGCGCCTCTGCGTCTGAAAAATCCTCGTTCGCCGCAACAGGGACTACCGGATAGTCCACCTCGGCGTCGAACAACTTGTGCATGTTCCCCCGACTTCTTTATTTTTCAGCCAGCGAAGATCTGATCTTCGATGCATCGGAGTATTTTTAGCACAAAAAAAAATTAACGCTAGCCTTATTAGGAGCAAACGTACGCAAATATTATTGTCATGTAAACGAGCGCGCGCTACTTTGCAAAGTAACGCGCCAGATACGTCTCAAAAGTTTCTTTGTCGCTTGCTTCAATCTCGCGCTGCTTCTTGAGCGAGTGCAGCGCGTCATTTGCGAACTCGGCCTGCCGCTCCTGATTGGGCGGATAAAGCTCGAGAAAGTAATCCTTGTGCATCATCGACATCCGCAGCGCGAGCTCGAAAAAGGATTCATTTGTTGCTTCGAGCTCCGTCATGAGCCGCGCCGACGGCGTGAGCGCGACGTTACCGATTTTTCCCGCTTGCACCGCCAGAGCATGCGTGTACGGACGCGACGTATCGCCGCGATCGAGCACTTCACATATTCCCGTAAGTGAATCGATGAGCTCAAATGCCCAATCGCGCATCGGCACCATTTGACCGTCACGCTTTAACATAAGCCCCGGCTCACGGCCACGCCGCGCGACCGCGAGATGATTCTGATCGAGTGCTTCCTGTTCATCATCGGCAATGAACGGGCTGTCCTTCAGCAAGCACAGCGCGAGAAACGCCTCGAGAAAGCGCATTTTGTTCTGATTGACGCCCACCGGATCAAAGGCGCTGACGTCCAAGGCGCGAACTTCGACGTATTCGACTCCGGCACGCTGCAACGCTTTAGTTGAACGCTCACCCGAATGCGCGACTCGCTTGGGCCTGATGAAACTGTAGTACTCGTTCTCGATCTGCAGGATATTGGCGTTCAGCTGCCGATATTCGCCGTTCACCTTGACGCCGAGCGCCTCGAACGGCGGATGTGGAGTGGTGATGGCGCGCGTCAGGTCGCGCACGTACTCATCGAGGCTGTTGACGGACACGGCAAGCCCCGACTGCGTGCGGTTGCGATAGCCAATGTCACTCATGCGCAGGCTGGTTGCGTACGGCTCGTAGAGGGTGCCCGCGGTGAGCTCCGGCAGGTGGGCATCGCGGCCGCGCATGAACGACTTGCACACGACCGGGGATACGCCGAAGAGATACAACACGATCCAGCCCAGGCGCCGGTAGTTGCGCAACAGGTCGAAGTAGCTTGCCGAAATGAACCTGCTGTCGACCGCGTGCGACTCGCGCACCTGCGCATAGGCCGGCCAGAAATCTTGCGGAAACGAGTAGTTGTAATGCACACCGGAGATCGCCTGCATCACCCGTCCGTAGCGCAGGCCGAGCCCGTTGCGGTACACGCTCTTCATGCGCGCAACGTTTGACGTGCCGTACTGGGCGATAGGAATGCTGGCATCGCCCTCGAGCGCGCACGGCATGCTGGTCGCCCACAGCAGCTCATCCCCCAGGTGCCGGTAGACGAATTGATGCAGGTCGAGAAGATATTGCAGAAGCTCCCAGCTGGTCTTGAAAGGCGGCGTGACAAGCTCGATGAGCGACTCGGAGTAGTCGGTCGTGATGTGCTCGTTCGTCAGCGCCGAGCCGAGCGCCCGCGGATGCGGCGTCTGCACGATGTCCCCCGCCGGCGTCACGCGCAGGGATTCCTTCTCTATCCCCTTCCTGCCGCCCTGCAGGATCTGCGGCTCGCCGCTATTGATGAGGGCGGACAGCCGTCGTTCGAACTCGCGATCGACACCAGGTTGGGACATGAGAATCTCGGCGCAAAGATTCGCGGCATCTTGCCGTCTCGCCGGGCGCTCGCGCAAATCGTGCGCGCCGCCGGCCGTGGCGGTGGCGCCGGATCTAGCGGGATTCGCAGCGCGCTCTTAGCCCCTGCATGAGCTCGGGCAGGTCGCGTTTCAGGCTCGCGAGCACCATCCAGCGCGGCACGTAGAACTTCGGCACGACCTGCGCGCGATAGGTGACGAGCGTTACCGCGCCGTCACGCCGCGGCGAGAGCTCCCAGATGGCTTCGTTGGTACGGAAATCGCCGCGCACGTTGGAGAAACTGATGCGCTCGAACGGCTCGTAGTGCGCGCGGAACACGTAGGAAGCGTGCGGCAGGAACCAGGAATAGGTGACCTCGTGCTCGATCGTCTGCCAGGATCCATCCGGCGCCGTCTCGAGCACCTTGCAGGCGGTCAGGTGCGGCACGAAGTGCAGCGCCTGGGCGCAGTCGGTCATCGTGTGATAGATCCGCTCGGCGGGCGCCTCGATCTCGATCGCCGCACGAAAGCTGCCGTCGGCCCGGTCCGCATCAGTCTCGGGCGGCACCACAACCTCGCGCCGATCGAGACTCGCAAGCTCCGCCTGGGAGAGGGTCCAGTCCTGCGCGCGTGCGCCGGCCACCGCAAGCCAGGCGCAGGCGAGGATCAAAGAGCGGCAAAATGGGGCCCTCCGGGTTGTTGCGCAGCACGTCATGAAGTTCCAGTCAGGTATGTTCCAGCCATTGCGGTACTGGTTCATTGCCTCATCGCGGCGATGGCGCTAGCGTAACTTTCGTGGACACGCCTCATCTTATCCGACTCATTACGTCCGGCGACGACGCGGCGGTCGCGGCGCTCATCAGGAGCGTCATGCCGGAATTCGGCGCCTGCGGGCCAGGCTTCGCACTGCAGGATGCGGAAGTCGCCAGCATGTCGCAGGCCTACGGCGCGCCGCGCTCGGCCTATTTCGTCCTCGAGCAGGGCGGCGAAGTCGTCGGCGGCGCAGGGGTCGCGCCATTGTCGGGCGGGGATTTCGAGGTGTGCGAGCTGCGCAAGATGTACTTTCTGCGCGCGGCGCGCGGCCAGGGCATGGGGGCGATGCTGCTGCGACATTGTCTGCGCGTCGCGCGCGGCTTCGGCTATCAAACCTGTTACCTCGAAACCCTCACCGGCATGGATCAAGCCCAGCGGCTGTACGAAAAAATGGGCTTTCGCGCCCTGAGCGAGCCGCTCGGCGCGACCGGCCATTCCAGCTGCGATCGCTGGTTTGCACTTGAGCTGTAGGCCGCACGGCGGCATCTGCAGGCCATGATCCCTCGCCAAATGGCATAGAATCCGCCGCAGAATCGCGCTCGTTCTTTCGCGCAAGGGAGGGATTCATGCTCGTCGGTTCGGCAGTCAGGCGTGTCGCCATCGTAGGCGGGGTGCGTATTCCCTTCGCCCGTTCCAACGGCGCCTACGCGCGCGCGAGCAACCAGGACATGCTCACGGCCACCTTTCGCGGCGCCGTCGAGCGCTTCGGGCTCGCCGGCGTGCGCCTGGGAGATGTGATGGCGGGCGCGGTGATCAAGCATTCTACGGACTACAACCTGGTGCGCGAGTGCGTGCTCGGCAGCGGCCTTGATCCGCACACGCCGGGGCTCGATTTGCAGCGCGCCTGCGGCACGAGCCTGGAGGCGGCGATCCTGCTCGGCAACAAGATTGCCCTCGGGCAGATCGACGCGGGACTTGCAGGCGGCGTGGATACCGTGAGTGATCCGCCCATCGTTTATCCCAAGGCCTACCAGCAGCTCCTCCTCGCAAGCTATCGCGGCCGCACATTAGGCGCGCGCCTTGCGCCATGGCTGTCGCTGCGACCCAGACACTTGAAGCCCGTGCTGCCCGGCGTGATCGAGCCGCGCACTGGCCTCTCCATGGGGCAGAGCACCGAGCTCATGGTGAAAACCTGGAAGATCTCGCGCATAGCCCAGGACGAGCTCGCGTTCGAGAGCCACCAGAATGCGGCGAAAGCCTGGCGCGAGGGCTTCTTCAGCGACCTCGTGATCGAATATCTGGGCCTGAAGACGGACAACAACGTTCGCCCGGATACCTCGACGGAAAAACTCTCAAAGCTCAAGCCCACATTCGATTTCACGGGCTCAGGCACGCTGACGGCGGGCAACAGCACGCCGCTCACCGACGGCGCGGCCGCGGTGCTGCTCGCAACCGATGAATGGGCCGTCGAGCGCAAGCTACCGGTGCTCGCCCATTTGACCTACGGCAAGGCCTGGGCCGTGGATTTCGTCACGGGCAAGGAGGGACTCCTGATGGCGCCGACCTACGCGGTCGCCGCGATGCTGAAGGATGCAGGACTCACTCTGCAGGATTTCGACTACTACGAAATCCACGAAGCCTTCGCAGGACAGGTGCTGTGCACGCTTGCGGCCTGGGAGTCCGCCACATACTGCCGCGATGTCCTCGGCGAGAAACAGCCCTTGGGCGCCATCGACCGCGCGCGCCTCAACGTGAAAGGCGGCAGCGTCGCGCTCGGGCATCCGTTTGCCGCAACCGGCGCGCGCATCGTGGCGACTCTGGCGAAGATCCTTGCGAATGATCCGAATGCCAAACGCGGACTCGTCTCGGTGTGCACCGCCGGCGGCATGGGAGTGACAGCGATCCTGGAGCGCTGACGGATTTGTACGATGCGAGCGCGGTGTCTTCGGTTGATGGCAGCAGGTGGCCGCGGTGAGGATGCGCCGCTATCACCCGGCGAGGAGGCGCCCGTCATGTCATGAGCGATGAGAGTCAGTGGCGCGACAAATACCGCGAGTCCTTGAGTCGCCTGTCGGCCGAGGAAGCGCGCAGAAGCCGCCTGCAAAGCGTGCTGCGGATCCTGATCGGCAGGCTGTGTGTGGCAGGACAAGGCCGCGATGCGCGCCTGGATGTCGAACTGCGCAAAGTCGCCGAGGCCGTGCGCAAGGGCGTTGATACGCCGAAGCTTGAGGACCTGCTCGACCCGTTATCGCAGGCCGTGCTGCTCCTGGATGTTCAAACGCCAGCGGGCAAAACGGCCGCGGCCGAAACTGCCGCAGTGTCCGCGGTCGCCGATACCGACACCCTCACATCGATTCTCGACCGCCTGGCGCTCTTGCCGGAGCTGCGCCCCATGATCGCGCAGCTGCGTGCCGATGGCGCGGACTCCGTCGGCACCCATGAGCTTGCGCGCTTGCTGGAGCGCATGGAGCGCGTGACGAGCGAGCAGCGCGCGGCGGCGCAGCGCGAAAAGCTAGAACTTGAGCATCTCCTGCAGCAGATGACCTCGCGCCTGGATGAGATCGCCGCGCACCTCGCCGGTGAAGTGGAGGAGCAGAACGCGGCCCAGGACGACACCGAGCAGCTCAATCTTCTCGTCAGCAGCGAAGTCGAGGAGCTGAAGACGAATGTCATGCGCGCTCTGGAGGTCACGGCGCTGCGCAAGCAGGTGAGCTTGCGTCTTGGCGCCATCAACAGCCACCTGCAGGAATTTCGCGGCCGCGAGGAGTCGCGCGTCAAGACCTATCGTCAGCGCGTCGGCCGCATGCGTACACGCATCCGCGAGCTCGAGCGCGAGAGTCACTCCCTGCACGTGAGTCTGCAGGAAGAGCAGCGTCTGGCCATGATCGATGCGCTCACCGGCATTCCCAACCGCGCCGCCTACGATGATCGAATGGAGCAGGAATTCAGGCGCTGGAAGCGCTTCGGCCGCGAGGTGAGCATCCTCGCCTGGGACATCGATCGCTTCAAGACCGTCAACGACGCCTACGGGCACAAAGCCGGCGACCGGGTCCTGAAGGTGATCGGCGAGCTGCTCTCCAAGCATGTGCGCGAGACCGACTTCGTCGCGCGCTACGGCGGCGAGGAGTTCGTGATGCTGCTGGTCGGCTCATCGCCGGCGGAAGGCTACGCTGTGGCGGAGAAGATCCGCACCGAAATCGCGCAGCTCGGATTTCACTTTCACGACAAGCCGGTCACCGTCACGGCATCCTGCGGCATCACGAACTTCATCGCCGAGGATACCGCCGACATCGCCTTTGACCGCGCCGACCGCGCGCTCTACCAGGCAAAGGAAGCCGGCCGCAACCGCTGCGTCATCGGCTAGCGCGCCGCGCCTGGCGCCTGGCCGGTCAGGCACTTGCCATTGGTTTCACCTGAAACTAAATTGTCCGCACCGCCCATGAGGCCACGACCATGAAACGCTATATCAGCTATCCCCGCGTAGCAGGATCCGCCTCCCGTCAGGCGCACGCGGACCTGCCACCGGGCACGTTTGAGCGCGAGATGAGCAAGGATGGCTTCTTTGGCCCCGCCGCGCACCTCTACCACCGCCATCCGCCAACGGGCTGGGTAAGCTTCGAAGGACCGCTGCGGCCGCACGCGTTCGATCTCGTGGCGCTCGCACCGCAGGCGCGGCCCGCCCCCGCCGATGCGGCCGAGATTCTGGTGAATGCGGCCGTGCGCCTGCGCTTCTGGAAAAGCGCGCCCGGCGACATGGACCACCTGGTGAGGAACGCAGACGGTGATGAGATTCTTTTCATTCACAGCGGGGAAGGCGATTTATTCTGCGATTTTGGCCACTTGAGCTTTGCCGCCGGCGATTACATCCTGCTGCCGCGCGGCACGATGTGGCGCATCAATGCGCGGCAGCCGCTCGCGGCGCTGCTGATCGAGGCGACGCAGGGCAGTTATCGGCTGCCCGAGAAGGGTCTCGTCGGCCCGCATGCGTTGTTTGATGCGGCGATGCTCGACGTCCCGGAGATTGACGATCTTTTTCGCGCCCAGCACAGCGACACCGCGCGCTGGCAGGTGCGCGTGAAGCGCCGCGGGGCGATCTCCACCATCACCTACCCGTTCAATCCCCTAGATGCGGTCGGCTGGCACGGCGATCTCATGGTCGCACGCATCAACGTGCGCGACATCCGGCCGCTGATGAGCCACCGCTACCATCTGCCGCCGTCGGCGCATACGACGTTCGTCGCCGATCGCTTCGTGATCTGCACTTTCGTGCCCCGACCCTTCGAGACCGACCCGGGCGCGATCAAAGTGCCGTTCTTCCACAATAACGACGACTACGACGAAGTGATCTTCTATCACGCCGGCAATTTCTTCTCGCGCGACAACATCCACCCCGGCATGCTGACGCTGCATCCCTGCGGTTTCACGCACGGTCCGCACCCGAAAGCGCTTGCGAACGTGCTCCAGCAACCTGCACCTGCCACCGACGAGGTGGCGGTGATGATCGACGCGCGCGATCCGCTCGACATCGGCGCAGCCGCGCAGCCGCTCGAATGGACGGGCTACGTCGATAGCTGGCGCACGGACAAATGAAGCTTGCGAGCCTGCGCGCAGTCGGCCGCGACGGCGAGCTCATCATCGTCGATCGCGCCTTGAGGAAGAGGATGGCGGTCCCTGAGATTGCCCCGACGCTGCAGGCGGCGCTCGATGACTGGCAGCATGTTGAGCCGCGACTGCGCGCAGCCGCCGCGGCGCTTGAGTCGCAGGATCCGCCGCACGCGCAGCGCTTCGATCCTTGCGAATGTTCAGCGCCGCTGCCGCGCGCCTATCAGTGGCTGGATGCCAGCGCCTACCTGCATCACGTCGAGCTCGTGCGCAAGGCCCGTGGTGCTGAAATGCCGGCCTCTTTCCTCACCGACCCGCTCATGTACCAGGGTGGCTCGGATCGTCTGCTGGGACCTTGCGAGAATGTCCCCTTCGCAAGCGAAGAGCACGGCATCGATCTTGAGGCCGAGGTCGCGGTCGTGACAGACGACGTGCCGCTCGGGGTGACAGGCGCGGCCGCCGCCGCGCACGTCAAGCTCATCGTGCTCGTCAACGACTGGAGCCTGCGCAATCTCATCCCCGCGGAGCTTGCCAAGGGATTTGGGTTCCTGCAGTCGAAGCCCGCCAGTGCCTTCGCGGCCATCGCGGCGACCCCCGATGAGTTGGGCGGCGCGTGGCGCGGCGGCAAGGTCCACCTGCCGCTCGCAAGCGCGATCAACGGCCGGATGCTCGGCGATCCGGATGCGGGGGTCGACATGAATTTCAGCTTTTACGAGCTCATCGCGCACGCCGCGCGCACCCGCAGCCTCGCCGCCGGAACGATCCTCGGATCCGGCACGGTCGCCAACCGCGATCCGGCGCGCGGCAGCTCCTGCCTTGCTGAGCGGCGCACGCTCGAAGTGCTAGAGTACGGATCTGCCCGCACGCCCTTTCTTAAATTTGGCGATCGCGTCCGCATTGAAATGCTGGCCGAAAACGGCGCCAGCATCTTCGGCGCCCTCGACCAGGAGGTGGTGCGCATCGGGGCAGACCAATAGGCAGACACCAGCATGGTTGCAAAACACACGAGCGAATTCACCACCATCATGGCGCGCGACGGCCATGAATTCCGCGCCTGGCTTGGGCCATCACCGGGGCGGCCGAAAGGCGCCATCGTCGTCGTGCAGGAAATCTTTGGCGTCAACAGCCACATCCGTGCAGTCGCCGATGGCTACGCGGCCGAAGGCTACGTCGTCATCGCGCCATGCCTGTTCGATCGCGTGCGCCGCGGCATTGAGCTCGGCTACACCGCGGCCGACATGCAGGAGGGCCGGGGCTACGTTGCGCAGTTGAAACCTGATGAGACGCAGGCCGACATGGCCGCCGCGATCGCGGTCGTCAGACACGCCGGCCGCGTCGGCGTCGTGGGCTACTGCTGGGGCGGCACGATTGCATATCTTGCCGCCTGCGATCTGCCGATCGGCTGTGCGGTCGTCTATTACGGCGGCGCCATCGTCAAGCAGCTGCCGAAACATCCGAAGTGCCCCGTCATGTATCACTTCGGCGAAAAGGATCAGCACATTCCGCTGACCGACATCGACCAGATCAAGGCCGCCGATCCCAAGGGCGAGTTTTACCTGTATCCCGCCGACCACGGCTTCAACTGCGACCAGCGCGCAAGCTACGATGCGCCAAGCGCGGCGCTGGCGCGCGAACGCTCGCTCGCATTCTTGGCGAAGAACCTCGCGCACGCCGAGAGCTAGATGGCGCTCGAACTCAAAGATGCGACTCTCCTGCGCACGCAGGCCTTGCTGGCAGGCGTCTGGTGCGATGCGGACAACGGCGTGCAGCGCGATGTCGTCAATCCCGCAACAGGTGCGAAGCTCGGCACGGTACCCAACATGGGCGCCGCCGAGACGCGCCGCGCGATCGAGGCCGCCGCCCTGGCGCTGCCCGCCTGGGCGAAGAAAACGGCGCAGGAGCGCGCCGTCATCCTGCGCCGCTGGTACGAGCTCATGCTCGCGAACCAGGAGGATCTCGCGCGCATCATGACCGCCGAGCAGGGCAAGCCCCTCGCCGAGGCGCGCGGCGAGATCGCCTACGCCGCCGCGTTCCTCGAGTGGTTCGCCGAGGAGGGCAAACGCCTCTATGGCGACATCATTCCTGCCCACCAGCCGGACAAGCGCATCCTCGTGCTGCGCCAGCCGGTGGGCGTCGTCGCGGCGATCACGCCGTGGAATTTTCCCGCGGCGATGATTGCGCGCAAAGTCGCACCGGCGCTCGCCGCGGGCTGCACGTTTGTCTGCAAGCCTGCGATCCAGACCCCCTACTCGGCGCTCGCGATGGCCGAGCTTGCCGGGCGCGCGGGTGTTCCAAAGGGCGTCTTGAGCGTCCTCACCGGGGAGGCCGCGGCCATCGGCGCGGAGATGACCTCGCACCACGCCGTGCGCAAGCTCACCTTTACCGGCTCAACCGAAATCGGCAAGCGCCTGATGGCCCAGTGCGTGAGCACGCTTAAGAAACTCTCGCTCGAACTCGGCGGCAATGCGCCGTTCCTCGTGTTCGAGGATGCGGATCTCGATGCGGCGGTCGCAGGCACGATCGCGAGCAAGTACCGCAACACCGGCCAGACCTGCGTGTGCGCCAACCGGCTCCTCGTTCAGGACGCGATCTACGATGAGTTCGTGAAAAAATTGAGTGCCGCGGTCGGAAAACTCAGCGTCGGCGATGGACTCAGCGGACGCACCGATCAGGGACCGCTCATCGACAAGCACGCGCTCGCCAAGGTCGAAGAGCACATCGCCGATGCGCTTGCCAAGGGCGCGCACATCGCCTGCGGCGGCCAGCGCCATGCGCTCGGCGGCACATTTTTTCAGCCGACGATCCTGACCGATGTCACCTCGAACATGCTGGTCGCGCGCGAGGAGACCTTTGGACCGGTGGCGCCGCTGTTTCGCTTCAAATCGGAGGACGAAGCGCTCAAGCTCGCAAACGACACCCAGTTCGGGCTTGCAGGCTACTTCTATACCCGCGACCTTGCGCGCGCGTGGCGCGTGAGCGAAGCGCTCGAATGCGGAATCGTCGGCCTCAACACCGGCATCATCTCGACCGAAGTGGCGCCCTTCGGCGGCATCAAGGAATCCGGCATCGGCCGCGAAGGCTCCAAATACGGGATTCTCGATTACACCGAACTCAAATACGTCTGCGTTGGCGGCATTTGAGTGCCCTATTTGAGCTCGGCGCAGTTTCGCCATGAGCGCACCGAGCGCATCGGCATATTGCTGGTCAATTCCGGGACCCCCGCATCGCTTGCGACGCGCGACGTACGGCGCTTTTTAAAGGCGCTGCTCTCGGACCGGCGGGTCGTCGAGCTGCCGCGCCTGTTGTGGCTGCCCATTCTGTACGGGCTCATTCTGCCCATCCGTCCCTACCTCTCGGCACGCCGTTACCGACTTATCTGGACAGAGGAAGGCTCGCCCATGACGACGCTCTCAAATGAGCTCGCGGGCGCGCTCAGCGCCGCCCTCGCACAGCGCACGCTCGGCACTTTTTCGGTCGAGGTTGCGATGCTCTACGGGCCGCCGACGGTTGCAGAGGCCCTGGAGCGTTTAAGATGCGCCGGCGCGCAGCGGCTCCTCGTGCTGCCGCTTTACCCGCAGTATTCGGGCGCCAGCACCGGAGCGAGCTTCGATCAGGTCGCGAACGAGCTGCGCCGCTGGCGCTGGCTGCCGCAGCTGCGTTTCATCGACCAGTACGCCGCCGAGCCGCTCTATATCGAGGCGCTGGCGGCAAGCGTCGAGCAGCACTGGCAGACGCACGGTCGGACCGAGCGCCTGCTGGTCTCCTTCCACGGCATTCCCGAACGTTACTGTGAGCGCGGCGACCCGTATCTCTACTATTGTCAGAAGAGCGCGCGCCTTCTCGCCCAGACACTCCGACTCCCGGAGGATGCCTGGAGCGTGAGCTTTCATTCCCGCTTCGGGGCGGCGCGCTGGCTCGGGCCATACACGGCCGATGTCGTGGCAGCACTGCCCGGGCAGGGCGTCAAGGAGCTCACGGTCATCTGTCCCGGCTTCGCGATTGATTGTCTCGAGACGCTCGAGGAGATTGCAATTGAAAACCGCGACCGGTTCCTCGCGGCAGGCGGGCGGCGCTTTCTCTATGTGCCGGCGCTCAACGCGCGCGGCGAACATGTCGATGCCCTGTGCGAGCTCATCACGCGCAATTGCCAGGGCTGGAGCTGCGGCGATGATGGGACCCGTACCGCGGCGCGCAGCGTTCCGGCCTGACGGACGTGCTCGGCCGCTTTCACGAAATAGGCATCCAGACCACCGACATCCGCGCGTCGGTCGAATTCTACGAGCGCCTGGGCTTCTCTCACGCGGACACGGGCGAGACCTGGACGCATCCTTATGGCGTGCTGACGGACGGCCGGATCTTCCTCGGACTGCATCAGCATGCGTTTGAGTCTCCGCTCCTCACCTACGTGCACGCGGAGGTTGCGCGCTACGCATCCGAGCTTCAGTCACAGGGAATGACGCTTGCGTATCAGCACACCGCCGAGCATGAATTCAACCGGATCGGCATCAAAGATCCCAGCGGCCAAATGCTCGCAGTCATCGAGGCGCGCACTTATTCCCCGGTTTTGCGCCGCCGCGAACAGGTGTCGCTATGCGGGTATTTCGCGGAATTCAGCATGCCGAGCAACGATTTCGCGCGCGCCAAGGCGTTCTGGGAACCGCTTGGGTTCGTTGCAATCGAGGAGTCGGATTTGCCCTACCCGCATCTGGCGCTGACGGGCGATCATCTGAATATCGCCTTTCACCGTCCGCGCACCTTCGAGCGCCCGCTCGTGGTTTTCCGCGATACCGACATGCGTGCGCGCCTCGTGAAGCTGCGCGACCTCGACTTGGGAATCTGGCGCGCCGCACCGCAGGGGTTGGATGCACAGAAGAACGCGATCCTCGAGGCGCCGGAGGGTACGGCGCTCATGTTTCTGGAAGAGGACATCTGATGAGCTCTTTGGCGCGCCGTCGCTTCAGCTATTGAACGCGTGCCACGATGCGAAACTGCAGCTGCATCTCATCCTGCACCGCAAGCGCCCCCAGCAGCGCGCTGAATGGTGTGAGACCGAGCTCTGATTGTTTGAGAGCAAGCTTCCCCGTCACCAAGAGCTCCGTCGGGTTCAGCGTAAAGCTCACGGGCACCGCGATGGAGTGCAGCTGATCGCGGATCCGGATCTGCACATGCGCGATGACAGGGTCGGTCGCCGTATCGAGACTTTCCGAGCGCAGCGTGATGTTCGGATACTGCGCGGCGTCGAGTACCGAAGGGCCGAGCATGTTGCGCCGCGTGCCCTCCCTGGCAGCGTCGGGCACGTCGGCGGCAAAGTCAGCGCCCTCGCCGGCGCGCAGCTCCGCCTCATCCACGGTGAGTGCCGAAACCGGCAGCTCAAGTTCAAAGCTCGAACGTGCAAGATCCTTGGCGATATAAACTGTGCCGGTGAGATCGTGGGATGCGACGAGATGATTGTGACCGGCGCGCGCGAGCGTGCCGCCGCGATACACCCGCACGGTCAGAAGAGAGTCGCGGGCAATTACCTGATACGCCGGGCCGACGCTTGCGGCCGCGGCCGCAACCGGCGGGGCTTGCGTGTTCGCTCGCGGCTTGCCCGCCGTCGTGGCGCAGCCGACTACCAGGAGCAGCGTCGCCATGACCGCGAGTGAGCGGATTGTGAAAGCGGCGCGCATCGGCTTAAGCTTCATCCCATGCTATTCCGAAACACCCTGAAGCGCTGGGGCACCGTCGCCCAGACTCTGCACTGGCTCATCGTCGCGCTCATCATCATACAGGTGATTCTCGCGTTCACGGCGGCTGAGCTGCATGGCCTCGCGAAGCTTGCGATGCTCGCCCGGCATAAGTCGGTCGGCATCACCATTCTGATGCTCGCTGTCGTGCGTCTGCTGTGGCGGCTCGCGAATCCGACGCCGCCTTTGCCCGCGAACCTCAAACCCTACGAACGCATCCTTGCCCATTTCACACACACGGCGCTGTACGTGCTGATATTCGTGATGCCGCTGTCCGGCTGGATCATGTCCTCGGCGCGCGGTTTTCCGGTCAGCTGGTTCAGCCTCTTTCAGCTGCCCGATCTCGTGCACAAGAATCGGCCGCTGTACGAGGCGATGATTGAGACGCACGAGGTTCTCGCCTGGACGCTGGGCGCGGTTGCGACGTTGCACGTGCTCGGGGCGCTCAAACATCACTTCGTGTTGAAGGACACCGTGCTGCGCCGCATGCTGCCATTCACGAAGACACCCTGAACTTGAGGAAGCATTGATGATACGCCGCTCAAACCTTGCATGGCTCCTTGGCGCACTCGGCCTCGTCAGCGCGGCAGGCGCGACATTCGCGGCCGCGCCGGTCGGGCCGGTCGCGGTCTATACACTCGATGCGGCGAAGAGCACGCTTAACTTCGGCTTCGTGCAGGCGGGCGCGAAAAACACCGGCCACTTCCCCAAGTTCACCGTCAATTTCAGCTTCGCTGACGACAATCTCGCCGCATCGAAGCTCGACGTCAGCATCGACGTGAGCGCGCTCAACACCGATGACCAGGAGCGCGACGACACGCTGCGCGGCGCGGATCTGTTCAACATCGCGAAGTTTCCGCAGGCGCACTTCACCGCGACGCAGATCAGCAAAAGCGCGGGCGGGTATGAGGCGGCCGGGAAGTTGAGCCTGCGCGGCGTCACGCGCCCGCAGCGCGTCTCCTTCACGCTCAGGAGTGCGAATGAGCAGGGCCGCGCGGTGCTCTATATGACCGGCAAAACGCTGGTCAAGCGCCTCGACTTCGGCGTTGGTCAGGGCGACTGGAAATCGACGGAGTGGATCGACAACGACGTGAACATCACGTTCAACCTGCGTCTCATCCCGTCAGGCTGATCAGAGCGTCGAGCCGTCGCGACGCGCGTAGCGGCCGCGCGCCCCGGGATCATTCCACACCAGATCAACTTCTGGATCAGAGTAGTAGCAGGTGTCTTCGTCTTCCTCGCGATTGCTGATCTCGAGGTACACGGCCGGCTGCGTGCCACGGTTCACGAGCTGATGGCCATCGGCGACGCCGGCGGAAAATCCGGCGCACATCCCGGCGCGCAGGAGCTGCTCGCCGTTTTCGGTGCGCAGCACGACTTCTCCTTCGAGGACATAGACGAATTCATCCTCATGGCTGTGCCAGTGACGCATCGAGGACTCCTTGCCAGGCTGCAAGGTCGTGCGGTTGACGCCGATCTTCTTGAGCCCGAGCGCATCGCCGAGCCGCAATTTATGACGCGGCATGACGCGCGAGCGGTACGGCTCAGGATAGCCGCATGAATCGTTGACGGTTACGGATTGAGGGTCGAGGGCCGGTTTGTGCAGAGCTGGCATCGCGTGCTTTCCTCATCGCTAGCGTTTTTTGCGTGCACTCTTGCGCGCAAGTTTTTTGCCGTGCGCGCGTTTTTTTGGCGCGGACGGCCGGGCGCGCGCGCTTCTCGCAGGCCTGCGAGCGTTGCCCTTCTTCGGCGCCACCCTGGCGGCGCGCGGTTTCTTTGCCGCAGGTCTGCGCACGCTGTTCTTTTTGGCGGCCGCCTTGCGCAGCCCCGGCTGCTTCGCGCTGTGCGCACGCGCGGGCGGCGCTGCCTGCGGCTTGCCCGTTGCAGGAGCGCCTGGCGTCTTCGTCTCCGGCTCGACGCCGCGCAGCTGCTCGAGGATCGCCGGATTTTCAAGCGTCGAGACGTCCTGGGAGATTTCCTCGCCGCGCGCCAGAGCCCGCAGCAGGCGGCGCATGATTTTTCCCGAGCGGGTCTTCGGCAGATTATCGGCGAAGCGGATTTCCTCCGGCTTGGCGATCGCGCCGAGCTCCTTCGCCACCCATTCGCGCAATTCCTGCGTGAGCGCCTGGACTTCGTGCGTCGGGCGCGCGCCGCGGCAAACGACGTAGGCGAATATTGCCTCGCCCTTGATTTCGTGCGGCTTACCGACGACCGCCGCCTCGGCCACGCGCGGGTGCGAGACGAGCGCGGATTCAACTTCCATCGTGCCGAGGCGATGGCCGGCGACATTCAGAACGTCATCGATTCGTCCCATGATCCAGAAGTAGCCGTCCTTGTCGCGACGCGCGCTGTCGCCGGCGACGTAAAAACGGTTCTGAAACTTGTGCCAGTAGGTACTGATGTAGCGCTCGTTGTCGCCCCAGATGGTGCGCAGCATCGATGGCCAGGGCTTTTTGATGACGAGATAGCCGCCCGTATCGGGCCGGGTGACCGACTGGCCGCGGTTGTCGACGATGTCCGCAGCGATGCCCGGCAGCGCGCGCGTGCACGAGCCGGGCTTGGTTACGGTAACGGCGGGCAGCGGCGAAATCATGATCGAGCCCGTCTCGGTCTGCCACCAGGTATCAACAATGGGGCAGCGGCCGCCGCCGATCACGCGCTGGTACCAGATCCACGCTTCGGGGTTGATGGGCTCGCCGACGCTACCCAGAAGCCGCAGGCGGGACAGATCGTAACGCGCCGGCAGCTCATCGCCGAGCTTCATCAGCGCGCGGATCGCGGTGGGCGCGGTGTAGAAAATCGTCACGCCATGCGCCTGGCAGATCTGCCAGAAGCGCGCACCGTCCGGATAGGTCGGCGCGCCTTCATACATGACGATCGTCAGGCCGGCGGCGAGCGGCCCGTAGGCGACGTAGCTGTGGCCGGTGACCCAGCCGACATCGGCCGTGCACCAGAACACATCGTCGGCGCGCACATCGAACACCCATTGCGTCGTAACCTTCGCGCCGAGGAGGAAGCCGGCGCTTGAATGCTGGATCCCCTTGGGCTTGCCCGTCGAGCCTGACGTGTAAAGGAGAAACAGCGGATGATCGGCGTCGACCGCTTGCGGCTCACAGAGCGGCGACTGGCCCTCCACCACATCGTGCCACCACACATCACGCCGCGCTTTCATCGGCACGGCCTCACCGGTGCGCCGGTACACGATGACGCGCTTGACCGTCGGGCAGCCCGCCTGCAGCGCCTGATCGACGGCGGCCTTGAGGGCGATGCTGCGACCGCCGCGCCAGCCGCCGTCGGCGGTGATGACAAGCTTCGCGCCCGTATCCTCGATGCGGTCCTTGAGTGAGGTGGCGGAAAAGCCGCCGAACACGACCGAATGGATTGCACCGATGCGCGCACAGGCGTGCATGGCGACCACGATCTGCGGCAACAGTGGCATGTAGATGATGACGCGATCGCCGAGGCCCACACCCTGCGCCTTGAGTGCGTTTGCGCAGCGGCACACTTCAGCATGCAGCTCGCGGTAGCTCAATCGCCGGATGTCGCCCGGCTCGCCTTCAAAAATGAGCGCCGTCTGATGCCCGCGCTGCGCGAGATGCACATCCAGGCAGTTGTAGGAAACGTTCAGGCGGCCATCGGTGAACCAGCCGAAATTCGGAGCGCGCGAGTCGTCGAGCGTTTTAGTAAAGGGGGTCTGCCAGACAAGCTCGCGCCGGGCGAGCTTCTCCCAGAATCCCAGATGGTCGGCGGCGGCCTCGGTGTACAACGCCGCAACATCGGCGGGCTTCAGTCTTGCCCGCGCCGCAAACTCATCCGACGGCGGAAAGCTGCGCTCTTCCAGCAAGACCGATTTGATGTCCTCGTGAGCCATAGCACTCTCCCCCCCGAATGATCCGTGGCGTCGCCTGCAAAGCATACCGTAGCGACAAAGCGCGTGGCCAAACGGCCTGCCAGGGGATCGTTATTTACGCGGGCGCTTGGCGCAGGCAGCCGTTCTGAGGTAGAACCGGCTGTCAGTGTTGCTCGCTACCACCGCTCCAAAGCCCAGGATGGCCGCATTCGCCCCCAAGTATTACCCGGCGCCCCAATGGGCGGCGTGCGCGCTCGCGGCGTTTGCGCTTGTGGCCTGCAGTGCGGCCCCGCCGCCGCAGACGGTCCTCGCTGAAAGCTGCCATCGTGTGAGCGGCGCCGCGCCGCTCGGCCTGCAGCTGCGTTCTTCGGGCACCGGGACATTGCGGATCGCGGTGCGCGAGCTTGGCATCTCCCTCACCGCCACACTGGAGGATGGTGCCGCCGGCATCACCACGCTCTCGCCCGCAGCCCGCTACGGCGTGATGACACTCCTCATCGATGCGCGACCCTCGCGCCCCGTGCGCGTTCAAATCCGCTCGAGCGATTCCCGCGACATCGTGGGGGAAGCCTGTGTGGCCGCCGAGCTTGTGAGCGCGTCCGCGCCGCGGCGCCTTGCCGCAGAGCGCGCCTTCGCGGCCGCGGGCCGGGCGACATTTGCGCAGCACTGGCAGCTTGCCTTCGATGACTATCTTGCGGCCGCCCGCAGCTTCGATCATCTCGACCAGCGTCGCGCCGCCGACGCGCGCCATGCCATGGCGCAGCTTGCCTACCGCCAGCTGCGTCGCGATCGCGATGGCTACGCGCTCGCACAGCGCGCCCTCTCGGACTTTGGGCGCCGCGCCGATCCGGGGCTGCGCAGCGCGCTCGTCGCGCTGCAGGCGAACATCGTCATCGAATCGAAGGACGACGATCGCAATACTCGCCGCGCGCGCGCGCTCAAGCTTCTTGATGCCGCGGGAGGGCTCGCAAGGCATGCGCGCTATGGAGCGCGGGAGCTTGCGCGGCTGACGCTGTTGCGCGGCTACCTTGAGTATGTGACGAGTCACAGCGATGTCGCCGCCGGATTCTTCGCCACTGCAGCGGATCAGTGCCGAGCGCTCGCCGATTGGGAGTGTTACGCCCGTGCCCGGCAGAATGGCGCTCTGATCGCGCAGGAGAGCGGCCACGCCCTGGGCGTTTCGGACGCCTATGAGGACGCCCTGGCGGTGTTGAGCCCAGCCGTCGCGCCGACTCTGAGCGCGGACATCTGGGACAGTCTGGGTCGCGTGCAAAGCTCGATGGGCCGCTTCAAGCTGAGCGAGCAATCGCAGCTGAATGCCATGCGCCTGTATGCGCAGAGCGGCAGTTGCGATGGCGCGCGGCGCGCGCTGTCGTCACTGGGATCGATTCTGGTGCATGTCGGCAATCTCGACGACGCCATGCGCTACCTTGATCTCGCAGCCGCGCACGACTGCGCGCCCTTGCTGTCGCTTGCGATGGACGAGCCGCAGCATGATTTTCATGCGGCTGAAGAAGCGCTCGGGCCTGAATTCGGCCGCGGGGCGGGCGCGCCTCCTGCCGCGCGCGCGGCCTGCGACAACCCTCCGGCAGCGGCAACGCTGTCGGCCGAAGGGACGATCGAAGTGTTCCGCGCCCTCCTCGCCACGACCTACGGCGCGAAGCTTGAAGCGGATCAGACGATCGCACAGCGCTGTCTTGCCGCCGCCGCGCGCTATGCCTCAACACCACGCCTGCGCCTGCGGCTCGCCAACGCCACGGGCGAGGCCTACATCGATAGTGCGGATGCCGCGCGCGCCGCCGCGTCATTCCGGCGGGCGCTTGAAATCGCAGACGAGGCCGCTCTGCCGGCGAACCATCCCAACCGTGCGGTAGCGTACCTTGGGCTCGCGCAAGCGTCCCTCCTGTCAGGCAACAGCGCCGCGGCACTGCGCTACGGCACGCAGGCTTTGCTGATCGGCAGCGCACGAGCGGATGTCAGCGAAGTGGTGAGCGCCTTGCAGGTGCTCGCCACGAGCCTGCAGGCGGCGGGCAACAGCAAAAGCGCCGCACAGACGCTGCGCACGGCTGTCAATCTCATCGAGCAGGTGCCGATCGACGACTTCGACGCCGAGACGCGCGCAACATTTCTCGCCACTCAACACGGCGTGTTTGAGGAGCTGACCGATCTGTCGGTTCAAAACGCCCTCGCAGGCGCGCGCGACGATAGCGCCGCGGGCAGTACCTGGAGCGCCTTCGCCGTCGCGGAACGCGGTCGCGCGAGGAGCTTGCAGTACGCCTTGAGCCAGGCAACGAACGATGCTTCTGCGAGCGAGCACGAGCATCTCGCCGCAAACTACTTGGCGCTTCTAAAGCGCATTTCGGCGGTTGCAACGTCAGCGCAGAATTCGAGCGGCTGGAGCGGCGCAGTGGGACTTCTGGAAGCACTGTCGACGCAAGGGCAGCACCTCTTCGAACCGCTCACGGCCGAAGAGCTGACAGCGCAACTCGACCGTCAGGACGCGACCCTCGTCGAATATGCGACCGGGCACAACGACATGTTTGCGTTTGTCATCGAGGGCCGCAGCATTCAGGTCGTGCGGCTTGGCGACCGTAAGAATATTGCCAGCGCCGCCGCCGCGCTGTTCGAGCGTCTGCGCGATCCGGAAGCGGCGCGGGCTGATGTGCAGCGCGCATCCGCTGAGCTTGCAAGGCTTGCGCTGTGGCCGTTGACCGCACACATCAGTCGCGGGCGCGTGATTCTGGTGCCCGATGATTCGCTGCACGGCGTGCCGTTTGCCGTGCTGCCCTGGTCCGAAGCTGCGGCAAGTGCGCTCGTCCTGCAGCACGCGGAAACCTCGGTCGCACCCTCGGCACTCTTCCTGATTCACCCGCCCGAGCGGCGCACGGCGCTGAGCGATGCCCCGCGGCTCGAACTCATCGGCGATCCGGTCTTAAGGGCAGCCGAATGGCAGGCTGAGTGCGCGCGCGGAGTAGCCAAAGCTTCCCCGCCGCGCACAGAAACGCCCACGCCAACAAATTGGACCGAGTCCGCGCGGCGCATTCCCGGCTCGCGCATCGAGGTGCTGGCGATCGCGCAGCTCGCGCGCGCCGCACGCCCGGCGAGCCACATCGGCGTGAGCCTCGGCTGCAGCGCGACACCAACGGCGCTGCGGCGCGCCGCAAGCGCGGGAGCCGATGTGCTGCACATCGCAACTCACGGCTACATCGATGCATTACGGCCGCGCCTCTCGGCGCTCGCGCTCAGCCGTGAATCCGACACGCAGCCCGACGGTGGCGTGTTCGGGCTCCTCGATATTCTGGGCACGCGGACCACCTCGCGGCTCGTGGTGCTGAGCGCCTGCGACACGTCGCGCGGGCGGCTTCTGCCGGGTGAAGGCCGCCTGGGTCTCGCACAGGCTTTTCTGCAATCCGGCGCGGCGTCCGTACTTGCAAGCTACTGGCGAATTGGTGATGCCTCTACCGCAACGTTCATGAGTTCGTTTTACAAATATTTGCTCACCGAGCAGCTAACGGCCGCGGCGGCGCTGCGCCGCGCGCAACTCGATGCGTTGTCCGCCGGGCGCTCATACGACTGGGCGGCATTCGCTTTATTTGGCTGGTCAGAAAGCGAGCTTTAAAAATATTGACGCGGGTCGCTGAGATAAATCGGGTCTTCGGGGCAGTGTACAGATGCGGAGTTTTCTTCCGCATTACCCCAAGGAGATCCCGATGCTCCGCATTGGCGCTTTTGTATTGTCTTTTGCCGCGCTGCTCCTGTGCACCGCACCCGCGTACGCCCAGCCGGCGTCTACCTCTGCCTCTGCTGTGCCGGCCTACTTTTTCAGTCAGTGGAAAGTGCAAAGCAATTGCATCGAGCAGGGATTTGACGCCGCCGAACAGACCCAGCTTGGGCTGCAGTGGGCCATCACGCCCGGGCCGGTGTCCGCCGACGGCCTGTCTTATGGATTCACACCGATCGACAGCGCAACACAGGCGTGGCCTGCCGGCTGGTCGCTCCTGACGCTCGAATACCGTCCCGGAATTGCGATGCCAAATATACCCGCTGACTTCGCCTGCGTCCCCGGCCAGCCCTCAAGCTCGGCGCTTCTTGCGATGTCGAATTTCACCCAATCGGCGGAGCCCTACTATGAGTACGAGCACTGGTACGGCGTCGTGACGCTGCATGGCGAGCCGCACCACTGCCTGATCTTTCCGAGAAACGTCACAGGCAGCGACAGCGCGATCATTGTTCTGCTCGATGCGGGCGCCGCGGCCAACGTGCAGCTGGATCAGGAC
>Ga0302326_10008382_pt1 | contig 22806 bp, 21 predicted proteins | sample Palsa_T0_3_FD_202264 | JGI IMG/M metagenome (GOLD analysis project Ga0302326, IMG submission 202264) | Peat permafrost microbial communities from Stordalen Mire near Abisko, Sweden - Palsa_T0_3 | ecosystem: Environmental > Terrestrial > Soil > Palsa > Peat permafrost | place: Sweden: Abisko... | reverse complement strand
CGCCGTCCTTGGTGATGGTGGGCGAGCCGAATTTCTTCTCAATTACAACGTTCCGGCCCTTAGGCCCGAGCGTCGCCTTCACAGCGTCGGCCAGAATATTCACGCCGCGAAGGATCGCTTGACGGGAGTCCTCACCGTGCAGAATTTGCTTTGCCATTGCTTGTATCTCTCCTTGGAACAGTGATCTGTGTTCAGGGAACAGTGATCAGTTTCGAATCGCTGCCGCTGGGCGCGCGCAAGCGCGGTCCGCCCGTCCGGCCAGGACTACTTCTTCACGATGCCGAGGACTTCTTCCTCGCGCATGATCAGAAACTCTTCGCCGTCGATCTTGATCTCCGTGCCGGAGTACTTGCCGAACAGGATCTTGTCGCCAGCCTTGACATCGAGCGGGAAGACTTTGCCCTCGTCGTTCGATTTGCCTTTGCCAACCGAAATGACTTGGCCTTCCTGGGGCTTCTCCTTGGCGCTATCGGGAATAATGATGCCCCCGCGAACCGTTTCGCCCTCTTCCAAACGGCGGACGAGGATCCGGTCATGCAGCGGGGTGAATGTGGTCGTAACAGATGTTGCTGCCATAACTTCGCTTCTCCTTCATGCGCGGGCAGGGTTGAGCCCCGGCCGCGGATTTTCGAGTAGTTTGTCGAGAATAGGTTGCCGATATTGCAATTTGCTGCTCTGAACACCTCAGAGCAGCTATTAGGTGAGCAGTCTCACTAGCCTTGCGCTAGCAGTCTCCTCTTCCAATTGCTAACGATAGGTAACCTTGTGTACGTTTGTCAAGCGATCCTGTGTAAATATCTGAGCATATCGCACTCATATTCCTGGCGCGCCACCACCTCCAAAACCACAAAAGGGTAGGGAAATCGGCGCGCCTCGGGGTCGTCTTTCTCTTCAATGGGAATCGGAATTGGCCTTGAACCCCGTTCGCTCCCATCGGAAGAAGGAGATCGCAGAGAGGTTTCAACGGCGGGATCAGGCGCAAAGACTGAAGGTTAGTCTTGGCGTCCGGTGTCTTTGTTCTTGCGCTTTGCGTCTCCGGTTTCTTTTTCGGGATCGGATCCAGTGGAATCCGAAATATCAATGGTGCCGAGCGAGTCATTCACCATTGCATCATCGACAGTCGGAGTGGCTTTCACCGATCCGGCGGGTTGCGTCTGCGTAGATTTCGTCTTATCAACCATGAGACCTCCATTTTGAAGTTGGATGCGTTCCCACGGGTAAGACAACTGGATAAGCGCCCTGCATTCGCACACAATTGCCGTCAACGGCGGTTGGAATTCTCTAATTAAGTGAATTGAATATGGCGGAGAGGGGGAGATTCGAACTCCCGATAGCCTTTCGACTATGCCTGATTTCGAGTCAGGTGCATTCAACCGGGCTCTGCCACCTCTCCGATTTTCAGAAATGCTGCCATCGATCGAAATGCAAGTCCCGGTGGCCCGCATCCAAATCCATTAAGGCAGCAGCACCCCTCAAGACAAAGCGCTCATCCCGTTTACCGCGAAAGCGCAGAGAGCAGGGAAGCGAACTGGCATTGTTGGCGCATCCCTAGTTTACCGGGCAGGTACCAAGGCGGCAAGGTCGCCCCTAACTGAAATCCAACTGCAGCAGGTCTTGACGAACCCACCCCTCCTGCTCACTCATAGGTAATACTTCGACGTTGGCTGAGTTCTACGTCCTGAATCCAGACTGAACCGAGGGCTCTTTTCCCTTCGGTGCGTCCCGGGATTCGTAATCGGCATCGAAAGTCTGGAGCGCAGGTCACATGATGGAATTTCATATTTCGCGAACAGCACGGGAACGCTATCGGTTTGCGGATTCGCTGTTTTCCTTTAACGGCAATGTCGTTTTTGCCGACCTAGCCGCATGCCGAGCCTTCGCGTATCAGATGAACCAGGTTCGCGACGCGGCCAAGTTTCCTGACCGCGCGGTTCATGCAGGCCAACTTTTTGCCATGGGTTTGATTGATGAGGCCAGCCACGTCGTGCTGGCGCAATACCGCAAGAAATTTGACCCCGAGGTGATGACCGCTGCGTTGGATTGGTTCTCCGCCCAGGTCGGCGCGGCGGAGATCGACAAGCTCCTCTTGACCTTTGTCGAGCATTTTCCCGGCCAGAGCGTTCTGCGCGGACTTGAATCTTCGCAGCAATGGCTCTCGGGCGCCACCGATGGCATGCCGCACCGCGCCGTCGCTCTCGAAGAGCTCTTTCTTCTTTGGGCGGCGAATCGCAACGAGGCCTTCAAACCTTTTGACGAACTCTTCGAGGAAAAAAGCCTCGCCGAAAAGACTGTCTACCGCCAGGTCACACAGGATCTTCCCAAGTATTTTGCCACGCGCCCGCTCATTCCCGTCGAAGGTACAGGCCAGGTGAGCCTGATCGACCTTTTGCGCGCGCCCGCCACAGGTGCCCCACGGTCCCTGAGCGAGCAGCTCTCTCTGATCCGCAGATTGTGGAAGTCACTTCTCGGCGACACCATGGATCGCTTCCTCATGATCGCCGGCGAAATCCTGCGCGAAGAAGAACTCGCCATCTGGATGCAGTTCAATCCCGACGCAGGCCGCGCGCGCGCCGCTGCGGAAGAGGCCGCACGACGCCGCCGCGAAAGCGGTACGCAACAGTGGCCCTCGATTGTCAGCAGGTCCGAAGTGCCAGTCTTCGGCGACCCCGCTTATGAATACGAAAAGTTCAGCGCCGACACGGCATGGATGCCCAGCACGGTTCTGATCGCCAAGAGCACCTATGTCTGGCTTGCGCAGCTCAGCAAACAATACGGCCGCCACATCAGCCGGCTCGACGAGATTCCCGATGAAGAGCTGGATACATTGGCGCGCCGCGGTCTCAACTCGCTCTGGCTCATCGGCGTCTGGGAACGCAGTCGCGCTTCGAAAACCATCAAGCTTCTCTGCGGCAACTCTGACGCCGTGGCATCGGCCTATTCGCTCTTCGATTACAAGATTGCCGAAGATCTGGGCGGCGAGCGCGCCTACATCAACCTCCGCGACCGTGCCTATCACCACGGTATCCGGTTGGCCAGCGACATGGTTCCCAACCACATGGGTATTGATTCACCGTGGGTCGTCGAACATCCCGACTGGTTCATCGCGCGCCCCCAGCCTCCGTATCCCGCCTACAGTTTTGAAGGGCCCGATCTATCCAGTGATGGCCGTGTCGAAATCAAAATTGAAGACCACTACTATGAACAAACCGACGCGGCTGTCGTGTTCCGCCGTCGCGATCGCGCGAGTGGCGAGACCCGCTACATCTATCACGGCAACGATGGCACAAGTTTTCCCTGGAACGATACTGCGCAACTCGACTACCTGAATCCCGCTGTACGCGAGCAGGTCATCCAGACCATTCTTCACGTTGCCCGGCTCTTTCCGGTGATTCGCTTCGATGCCGCAATGACTTTGGCCAAACGCCATTTTCACCGGCTCTGGTTTCCGGGTCCCGGATCGAGCGGCGCGATTCCATCCCGCGCCGAATACAGCATGAGCGACGAGGAGTTCAATCGCATGATGCCGCATGAATTCTGGCGCGAAGTGGTCGACCGCGTGGCCGCCGAGGTCCCCGGCACGTTGCTTCTTGCCGAAGCCTTCTGGCTCATGGAGGGCTACTTTGTCCGCACCCTCGGCATGCATCGCGTCTACAACAGCGCCTTCATGAACATGATGCGCGACGAGGAAAACGCCAAATACCGCTCGGTCATCAAGAACACGCTCGAATTCGATCCCGACATCATGAAGCGCTACGTCAACTTCATGAGCAATCCCGATGAACGCACGGCCATAGATCAATTTGGCACCGGCGATAAATGTTTCGGCGTCGCCGTGCTCATGTCCACTCTGCCTGGCCTGCCTATGTTTGGCCATGGCCAGGTCGAAGGCTTCACCGAGAAGTACGGGATGGAATACCAGCGGCCGCGCTACGATGAGACGCCGAATCACTGGCTCGTCGAGCGCCACGATCGTGAAATTGCCCCGCTTCTCAAGAAGCGTTGGCTCTTTGCAGAGAGCAGCAACTTCCTGCTTTACGACTTCTTCGAAGCTTCGGGCTCGGTCAACGAGAATGTCTTCGCCTACTCCAACCGCAGCGGCGATGAGCGCGCCGTCGTCATTTACAACAACCGCTTTAGCACCGCGCATGGGACGATCGACTTCTCCGCGGCCTATGCTGACAAGTCGAATTCTCAACTTCGCCAGCAGCGCTTGCGCGAAGGCCTGGCGGTCACTGGAGATCCTGCAGTGATCCTCGCCTGGCGCGATTCTCTCTCCGGCCTCGAATATCTCCGCCGCGCCAATGTGCTTGCCGAGCGCGGGCTCACCCTTGACCTGCACGCATACCAATCTCATGTCTTTCTTGGCTGGCGCGAATTGCGCTCTACAGCGGAGCAGCCGTGGGATCGGTTGTGCGAGCAGCTCAACGGACGTGGCGTTCCTAATCTCGACGACGCCCTCGTGCTGATGGAATTGAAGCCTGTGCATGATGCCGTCGATGCCCTGCTCGATCCCGAGATCGTGCGCCAACTCGCGGACTTCGCGGAGCAGCCGCCCCTTACCGTAGCGGCAGACCGAAAGACTCAGCGCGAACGCAGTGATTTCATCGAGCTTGCCTCGACGCGGTTTGAAGCACTCTTCCGGGCCGCGCAAGAAGCCCCAGCTTCCTTGCTAGGCGACCTGAAGGCGGAGGATCCAGTCGCGAGCTTGCGCGCATGCTCATTCCGCGACTGCCTGCGCTCCACCATGCATCTTCCTGCGGTGGAAGCTTTATTCCCGGTGCCGTGGCCTGCAACTGCCCGTCACGTATTGCCCAGTCCGAGCCCGCGCGCTACCGCAACTGCACTATGGGGTCCGGTATTCGGCTGGTGCGTCATCGATTGCCTGGCGTCCACTGTCGATCCAGAGAATCCTCATCGCGCGGCGCTCGCACTTTTCGATCGCCTGCGTCTGCGCGAACCGCTTGCCCACGCATTTCACAAACTCGGCATCGAGGATGAAGAGAGTTGGCGGGCCACGGCACGGATCAAAGTGTTGCTCCTCGCCCAAGCTGATGCAGCGCGACCGACGAGCGCGACCTCGCCGACGCGGCCTGAGGCCGTCGCGGGGACGTCCCAGCCAGGAGGCACACCTGCACGTGTCGTTGAGGACAAGAAGGCAAACCTTCCTCTGCCTGTGCAAGCTTCTCGCACCGCGCCTGGCGAACTCGAAACTACGTTCCCGGCTGCTCTATGGCGTGATCGGGACGTGCGTTGGTTGACAGGCGTTCACGAGGCGGGCGGGCACGACTATCTCGTGAAAGAGCCCTTTGAAGAGTTGGTCTGGTGGCTCCAGCTCCCCGCACTGCTACGGCTCGCGAGTCATTCTGAACCCCATCGGTCCGCTGCCGCGGCCATCGCCAAAGCAGTTGAAGACGCGGTAGTCACGGTTGCCACTGCTGGATATCAGACAGATCGGTTGTTGGCGTTCGATCGGCGCAGTCGGAACAAAGACGCCTCCACCCCAAGCGGAAGGCAACCGGGGAACAAAAACGGAGAACCACCTCGGTCTGCCGCGACGCCGCCGAAGGTTCAACCGGCGCCCGAGCCGGAAGTGGCGAAGAAGAAATAGTCATCGGCGGCACTCACCATCAGCACCGAAAGATTCCTTCGCCCTGAGGATATCTACCGGTTGACAAACTGAACTGAACCGTTCAGTATTGTATCTTCCCCGGAGGATTCTCCATGATCCGTGTCCGCAATCTCGTTAAAACCTTCGGCACATTTACCGCTGTCGACGACGTGACCTTCGATGTCGCCGAAGGAGAAATTTTCGCATTCCTCGGCCCCAACGGGGCAGGGAAGACCACAACGATCAAAATGCTCACTACTCTGCTGAAGCCTACCAGCGGAGAAATCGAACTCGACGGTCTCAACCCCCAGACCCACCAGAATCAGGCACGCCAGCGCTTCGGCATCGTCTTCCAGGATCCCAGTCTCGATGGCGATCTGACCGCGTGGGAAAACATGGAGATCCATGGCGTGCTCTACCACGTGCAGCACAAAATCCGTCATCAGCGCTCCGAAGAATTGCTGAAGCTCTTCGAGCTCTGGGATCGGCGCAACGAACAAGTCAAGAAGTTTTCCGGTGGCATGAAGCGCCGCCTCGAAATTGCTCGCGGATTTCTGCATACGCCGAAAATCCTCTTTCTTGACGAACCTACCTTGGGCCTCGATCCGCAAAGCCGCAATCAGCTATGGACCCACGTAAAGTCCGTGAACGAGTCTGAACGCGTCACCGTATTTCTCACCACGCATTACATGGACGAGGCCGATCGCGTCGCACATCGCATCGGCGTCATCGACCACGGCAAGCTCGTTGCCCAGGGAACGCCGAAGGCAATCAAAGAACAAACCGGAACCGAGACCCTCGAAGAAGCATTCCTGAAGTTGACCGGCTCGACCATTCGCGACGAAAGTGCGAACTCGGCCGATCAGATGCGGCAATTCGCAAAGATGTGGAGTGGAGGCAGACGATGAACGCAATCTATATTCTTTGGCTGCGGGAGCTTAAACGCTACACACGTTCAAGGGCGCAGATTGTGGCGTCTCTTGGTCAACCCCTGCTGTATCTTCTTGTGCTGGGCTTCGGGCTGGGACCGGTGTTTAAGCGTGCCGGCAATGGCGATTATTTTCAGTTCATTGCACCTGGCGTCATCGGCATGTCCGTCCTGTTTTCGTCGATCTTCTCTGGACTCGGCCTTCTTTGGGATCGCCAATTCGGCTTTCTCAAGGAAACACTCGTTGCGCCGGTCTCGCGGATGCAGATCATGATCGGCCGCACTTTGGGCGGAGCCACCGTCGCTTGCATTCAGGGCCTGTTGGTGATGGTCATTTGTTTGATTGCGGGGTTTCGGCCGGCGCACTTCTCAGCTATCCCTCTCGCCCTCGGATTCATGGTGCTCATTGCGATTCTTTTCGCCGCGCTCGGGATGGCCATCGGCTCCGGCCTCCAGGACATGCAGGGATTTCAGCTCATCATGAACTTCCTTGTCCTGCCGATCTATTTTCTTTCCGGCGCGATGTTTCCACTGAACGATGCGAAAAGCGTTCTCAAATACATAACGCGCGTCGACCCACTGTCCTACGGCATAGACGGGATGCGGAACGTGCTGGGAGCATCGAACACCGCTTTCGATCCGCGGCTTGATCTTATGGTGTTGGTAGTCGTGGGCGCCATCTTTCTGGTCTTTGGCGCGTATCGATTCTCTAAGATAGAAATCTAGCAATGGCAAGAGCCCGCAGTTCCGCTGCCCATGAAAAAGTCCTCCACGCCGCGCTTACTTTATTCAGTGAGCGCGGCATAGAGGCAACCAGCATGGACTCGATCGCCGCGGCTTCCGGAGTCAGCAAGGCGACCATCTACAACCACTGGGCGGACAAGGAAGCGCTGCTGCTCGAGATGATGTTGTGGGTCAACGGTCTCAGCGCAGAGCCCGAAGACGTGGATACTGGCGACTTGCAGCGCGACCTGGCCGCGGTGCTGACGCGTAAACCGCCGGACAAATTCGAATTGGCGCGGGATCGCATGATGCCATCCCTGATTTCCTACTCGGCGCTGCACCCCGAGTTTGGCAAGGCATGGCGTCATCGCGTGATGGAACCTCCCCGCCAGTGCATTCGGAGAATTCTGAGCCGTGGCATCGAGCGCGGCCAACTTCCGCCGGACCTCGATATCAACGCGGCTCTCGCGATGCTGTTGGGTCCAATGCTCTACGCACATATCTTTCAACGCGAACAGAAGGCGCAATCGCCCGATCTCGGTCCGCTGACAGCCCAGACATTCTGGCGCGCATATCGCCAAGCCCGCGTGCAGCACATCGAAAAGGCGGGGATCAAAAAGCCATCGTCCAAGAAGTGAGTCGGCCCGCTTGGAGGTCCAATTCCAGCCCGCAAAAACTGGCTTCAGAATCCTGGCGGCCGCTCTCCAGCAACTCCAAAAGCCTTCTCCAGAGCCAACCCCGCCTGTGCAACGGTACCCTCATCGAACAAATGCCCTATGAGCGTAACCCCATGCGGCACGCGCCGAGGGGGAGAAAACTTCGGCAGCGGATGCTTGGGATCGGGAGCCCAATCGCTGCGCGCCTCCGACACCTCCACAAATCCAGCCCGCAGAGTCAGCGACGGATGCCCCGTGAAATTTCCGATCGTCAGCGTCTCATCGCGCAGCGAGGGTACCAGCAGCAAATCGACCTCTGCGAAAACCCGCGCCATCTCCTGCGCCACCTTGCGCCGGAATCGGTCCGTCTGCACAAAGTCCACAGCCGACAAGAACCGCGACTGCCGGAAGACATTCGGCCACGCATCGGGCACCTGTGCTTTCAACTCATCCACGCGATGGGTCAACGTCAGTTCCTCAAATGCCGCCGCTGCTTCGGCAAACAAGATCACATTGAGCGAGTCGTAGGGCCAGTTCGGCAGGGACACTTCGACCGGCTTCATGCCCAGCTTTTTCACCGTATCGAGCGCCGCGCGATCCACGTCCGTTGCGGGAGCCTCCTTCATCCAAGCCGGAAAATAGCCGACTCGCAGCCCAGTCACACTTGCCCCGGCGTCGAATCGAAGGGGCATGGAAGACAAGCTTGCCAGATCGGTCCCGTCCGAGCCAGCAATTGCTTTGAGCACCAGCATCGTGTCTTCCGCGCTGCGCGCCATCGGCCCCAGCTTATCGAGCGACCAGCACAAAGTCATTGCGCCGGTGCGCGGCACACGCCCGAACGTTGGCCGAAGTCCAGTCACGCCGCAGCGCATCGACGGGCTCACAATGCTGCCCTCCGTCTCGCTCCCGATCGCGAACCCCACCAGTCCCGCTGCCGTCGCCGCACCCGGGCCCGCACTCGAACCCGAAGATCCTTCTTCAAGGAGCCACGGGTTCATTGTCTGGCCGCCAAACCAGATATCGTTCAGCGCCAGCGCACCCATGCTCAACTTCGCAATCATCACCGCCCCGGCGGCTTCCAGTCTCTCCGCAACCGTGGCGTTTTTCGTAGGGACGCGATCTCTGAACGGTTCGGCTCCGTAGGTCGTCGCAATTCCCGCCGTATCCAAAAGGTCTTTTGCACCCCACGGAATCCCATGCAGCGGCCCGCGATAGTGTTCAGCGGCAATCTCCGCGTCTGCCTTCCGAGCCTGCGCTAGCGTATGTTCGCGCGGTAGCGTAATCACGCAACGCAGCTTTGGGTCGAACTCTTCAATGCGCCGCAAATAAATTTGCGTCAGCCGCTCCGAGGTCAGTTCTCGCCGCTCGATCCAGCGCGAAAGCTGCGCGACAGAGGCAAAAGCAATTTCCGCCTCATCGGTCGGCAATGGCACATGCGAATCTACACTTCGTACAAATGAATCTATGGGCACAATCGCGCGTACGATCCCTACTTGCGACGGGTTCCACTGTGCCGCCGGAGCGAGCGTCTCTTCCAACTCCACCTTGCGCGGTCCCACGCGACGCTCGTAAAACGACGCTACCTGTTCGCGCCAGTTACTCGCTGCCTGATCGAGGTCCTTCGGCGTCATCTCGACCTGCACCAGCTTCTCGGCTTCATTGAAGGTTGCCGCGGACACTTCGGGCCCAACCGGCGCGGCCGTGCCGAACGCCGGAGGAGCGCCCGGTGTCGGGGGCTGACTTTGTGTTTCGAGCGTTTGCGCAGGAACGACGCTTGCCAGCAGTCCTAAAGACCCAAAGGCGACAAACTCTCTTCTCGAAGTAGGCATGATTCCTCTCGGCAATTGGAAGGTCGACTCAGCTCAATGCAGACTAGGGAAAATATACTATCGGACTCTTAGATCGAAGTCCGCGCGCGCATGGCAGGGCAGTTTCGGTTGGCGATTTGTCGCAAGCGCCCCAGACCCGTAGAATCACCCTTGTGCGTCCAGCAAGGACCTTGGAAGCAGGCTCCCGCAAGTGGCGCATCAGGTGAGGATGAGAGAACACGCGACAGCAAGTTCCCAGCCGGCGGAGCCAGTCTCGCCCGCCTGGAGCAGAATCGAGAGGGCACGCCATCCCCAGCGGCCGTATCCCATGGACTTCATCGAGCGAATCTTTACGGATTTCAGCGAGATTCACGGGGATCGCGCCTTTGGCGATGACGAGGCCGTAGCCTGCGGCATGGCACGGCTCGGCGCGGACGAAGTTCTCCTTATCGCGAACCGCAAGGGCGGCAGCACCAAGGAGCGCGTCCGCCGCAACTTCGGCATGCCGCATCCAGAGGGCTACCGCAAGGCGCTGCGCTGCATGAAGATTGCAGAAAAGTTTGGCCGTCCCGTCATCAGCTTGATCGATCTGCCTGGCGCCTATCCGGGTCTCGGAGCCGAAGAACGCGGCCAGGCCGAAGCCATCGCCCGTAACATCCGCGAGATGTCTCGCCTGCGCGTGCCCACCATTTCAGTCATCAGCGGCGAAGGCGGCTCCGGTGGCGCTCTCGCACTTGCCGTCAGCGACCGCGTGCTGATTCTCGAGAATGCACTCTACTTTGTGATTACACCGGAATCCTGCGCGGCCATCATGTGGCGCGACGCCTCCAACAAACAGCTTGCAGCAGAAGCGATGCGCATTTCGGCCCCCGAAGTTGCCGCTCTAGGCTGCGTTGACGAGATTGTCTCGGAGCCATCAGGTGGCGCGCATGTTGACCATGAGGCAGGCGCAGGGGTCCTTGGCACCGTGCTTCAAAAGCATCTCGCCCAATTGAAATCCATCCCCATCGAGGACCTCGTGGCTGCACGTCAGGAAAAATTCCGTAACATCGCGCGGTTCTACACGGAAGGTTAGGTCTGGTGCTCCAACGCTTCGGCAAGACGATCTGCGGCCTCCTACGCCTTTCCGTCCTAATCGTGATGCGATGTAGTTTCTCTCGTAGCGCTATCGCTGGGAGACTCCCATGAGCCCAGTAGCTCCCTTCGGCGGGCGGGCCCGCGCGTATCTCGAGTTCATCGCCGCGGTCATCTTCTATTTTCTTGCGCGATCCCTGGCGCGGCACAGCGCGCTCGATCTCGCAAGCGAGGCCTGGCTGCCCCTGGCCGAACAGGCCATGCTTCTTCTTTTTCTCCTCGTCGGTTTTGCCGCATTCGGACGTCTTTTCGACCGGCAAAGGAATCCAATCTCCGAACAGGGATTGCCCTTGCGCTCTGGCTGGCCCGGTGAAGCAGGTCTAGGCATAGCCGTGGGCTGGGGCGCCGCCATCGCTTGCGTTTTGCCTCTCGTGCTCTTTGGGGGAATCGCGATTGTGCTCTCCACACAGCGTTCGGCCTGGGGATGGTTCTTTGCCGACGCCGTTTTTTTTGCAATCGCGGCAATGGTGGAAGAGGTCGCTTTCCGCGGCTACGGATTCCAGCGCTTCACACAGGTCGTCGGTCCGGTTGGTGCAACCCTCGGGTATGCTGCATTCTATGCAGGATTGCTTGCGCTTTTTCCCGGCGCCAGCAAAATCAGCGTCGCGGTATCCATCGTCTTCAGTCTGCTTCTTTCAACTGCGTATTTGCGCACTCGCGCGCTCTGGCTTAGCTGGGGTCTGAACTTCGCCTGGAAGGCGAGCCGCGCGCTTATTTTCGGTCTTGCTCTTGGCGGGGTCAGCAGTCACTCCTCAGTCGTCGAAGGAGATCCGATGGGTCCGTTCTGGATCACCGGTGGCGGCTACGGTCTCGACGGCAGTTGGATCACGTTCTTCGTTCTGCTTGCCGCCATTCCCGTGGTCTACCGCGTCACACGCGATCTGGATTTCCGCCACAACGCGCCAGTCATCGTTCCAGCTGGTGTTGCCGTCGATCTCGACGCAGCCTCACGCCGCCAGCACGAAGCAGCCATGGGTCCGGTCGAGCCCGCCGCTCCATCGCTTGTGCAGATACTCCCTGTAACAACTTCTCCCGCATCCAACGGAATGGACAACACTCCCGACACTAGGCAAGATGGGCCCCGTTAGAGCGGTCGTGAGCTTTGCTTTCGCCGATCACCGACTCGCCGTTTACCGGTTCGAAACAAATTTGACCATTTTGCTTGAACGGGCCTATCGTTTGGACAATGCTTGAAGCAGAAGACATGGGAGGTTCCCATGAAGTGGTCGTTGCCAACGCGTAGCAGTCAGGGATTCTCGGTCCGGCTCGTTCGTTCGATTTCATTCAGGAATCTTTTGCGCGCATTCTCCGTGTGCGTCCTCGCCGGATGTGCTTCCGCTGTCGTAGCTTCTGCACAGGCCATCACCATCGATACAAGCGGCAGAGCCACGACCAGCCCCGGTTCATCCACCAATGTCGACCGCCGCTTTCGGCAGATTGAACCCACGAATATCGCATTGCCTTCCAGTCCACTCGACCCTAAGACACGCCTCGAATTGATCCGCTTTTTGCAGTCGGATCAAGGCTTCGCCATGCGCCCGTTTCCGAGAGGCCACAAAGGCCTGACGCTGGTGGCCAATGGCAAACTCGAACCAGCCGGGGAAGCGTATCTCAACATGGTCACGGCCAACGGTCTGTCCGCTAAGCCAGGAGACCGCCTGGTCATCAGCGACGTCAAGATCGATCATGGAAAGATGGTTTTCGAGCTCAATGGCGGCCCCGACGCCAAGCACCGATTCCTGCGCCATGTTCAGATCGGAGCCGGGGGACCTGACACGTCTCCCGTCGTCCAGCAGGGCGACGAGCAGGAACCTGTTGGCTCGCGCCTCACACTCACCTTTAAAGGCAACATTCCAGAACTCACCGGAAAACAGGTGGAAGCGCTGCTCGCGCCGCTCATTTCGTTCGAAGTGAAGACTCCGATCCAGGCATTCACCGATACCCTTCCTCCCAAGCTCAAGCAGGCGATTCTCGATCATAATGTCCTGGTCGGGATGAGCACCGACATGGTGCTCTTCGCGAAGGGACAGCCGCAGAACAAAATTCGCGAGATGGACGGCCAGATGCCGTTCGAGGAATGGATCTACGGACGCCCTCCCAGCGACATTGAGTTCGTTCGCATCAACGGCAATCGCGTCATTCGAGTCGAAGACGCCAAAGTGGGAAAACCGCCTGTCATCTTCACCAAGGACGAAGTAGAAGGCTTGATGCGTACCGACGGTACGCCGCTCTCTCCCGAGCAGCCTGGAACGCATACAGTGCAGATGGGGGATGTCGATCGCGACCCGGATAAGCAGGCTCCTGCCGCACCGCCAAGCTTACGCAAACCGGGCGAAACCATTCCGGCGGACGACGGAAAAGATGCCCGAGTCGGTGTCATGAGGCCGGTTCAGTTCCCGAAGCAGGCTCCGGACGACGAGCCGAATGCCCGGCCCAATGGCCAGCCTGACTCCACGCAATCTTCCTCACCGGCTTCCTCGCCAACCGCCGCGACGCCAACCGCCGCGACGCCAACCGCACAATCACCCTCGACGGATGCATCTCAGTCCCCGCCTGCCAAGCCCCAACCCGCTGGCGGAAACCCGCCACCCCAATGACGCAGCCACATACCTTCGGGTAAACTGAAAAAAGCGAGTCCCGCTTCCCTCCAGCCAGACCGAAATGTCAGCAAGGGTGAGTGCATGACCGCGCCGTTGAAGCCGCGCGCAGACTTTTAGCGTGTGTGAGCAGAGACACCTTACGAAGGAGAAACACCCAAGCAATGGCCAAAATTGCCAAAACAGGTGATCGCAAGAAGGTAATGGATACGACGAAGTCCACAGACTGTCCCAAGTGCAGCAAGCCGACGCGCATCGTCAAGCGCGTAAAGGACCGCGAACGCGGCATCCCAGGCGGTGTCTATATCTCATGTTCTGTGTGCGATTTCTACGAGAAACTTTAAGTAACACATGAAGCCAATGGGGTACGCAAGGCTCGGCAATCCGCCGGGCCTTGTCGCTTTAAGATTGCATTTAGGCTTTAATCATGCGGTCGATTCTCGCAAACCCACTGCAATCTCAGCCAGGATCGACTCGGCAGCTCCAGCCGGATCCGGTGCTTGTGTGATCGGCCGACCCACCACCAGGTAGCTGGCACCCTGCCGCAACGCGTCGGCTGGCGTTGCAATCCGCTTTTGGTCCCCAACGCCTGCCCCTGCCGGCCGGATCCCTGGAATTACCAGCACTGTTTCCGGCCCGGCTAGCGCTCTCAGAAGGCAGACCTCCTGGGGCGAGCAGACAAATCCTCGAATCCCGGCACTGAGCCCCACCCTGGCCAACCGCTCCACTTGTCTTGCGGCTGAATCATCCAGACCAACAGCACTCAGCTGCGCTCCATCCATGCTCGTCAGTACGGTCACGGCCAGCAGCTCGGGAGGATCAGTCACTTCTTCGAGCGCCGCCCGCGCGGCAGAAAGCATCGCCGGGCCGCCAAGAGCATGCACGGTGATCATGCGAACGCCCCAGCCAGAAGCCGAACGCACGGCCCCAGCCACGGTATTGGGAATGTCGTGGAATTTCAAATCGAGGAAGACAGAGTGCCCGCGCGCCGTCAGTTTCTCCAGAATGGTAGGACCCGCTGCCACGAAAAGCTCCAGCCCCACTTTGAACCAGCGGCAGCTGTTTTCGAGCCGATCGACCAAATCAATCGCAGCGCTCGCGGTTGGAACGTCCAGCGCTACGATAAGACGCTCGCGGGCGTCATCTCTGGGGTCCAATGCTACTTGTCGAGATTGCCGCAACGAAGGATCCAGCTGCTCCGGGATGGACATGCTCAAATCGTATCCGAAAAGTCGCCCGGTTGCGGGCGTTCTTCAGCGTTGCGCCGCTTGTTCCGCCAGAACTGTTTTGTCCACGGGTTCCGGCAGGGGCAGAAAACGTCGAAGATAATTGAAGGGGTCTTCCGTCGCGGCCATCTGGCGCAGATGATACTTCCACACGTCCGGCTTGATCGTGCGCCGTGTGAACGGTTTTCTTGTCACCTGGACAACCTCGCCGCTGCGATTGACTCGGGGGTAGGTGATGGACGGAACGATGAAACTGATACGAGCGCCGGTTCTCCAATAGAATCGCGCAAAGTCATGAGAAAAGAGCAAGGCATAATACCGGCTTTCCGTTGCGAGCATGGTCAGAGCCTGTTCAATTCCCGGCCATGTCGGTTGAACGTGGGCCTGATACCAGCTCCGGAACTCGAATCCATTAAACTGGGCTTGACTGAGTAACAACCGCAGCAACTCTTTGCGATGATTCATCGAGGTTTCCTTTTTTGAGCTGGCGTTGGGTCGGAACAACCGATTCATGAAGATCAAGCCTTCTCGCCTCTGGAGAGGGTTCTTACATTGCAGAACGTCAAATGCAGGTCACTTTCCTTTTTTGGGCAGAATCCGATCCGCATGTCGCCAAAAAGGACCGCAGCGGAAAAGCCGGCTGCGGCGGGACAATAATTTCTTGATTCTTCGAGGTTGCGAAATTCGGGAAAAGAAGCCGGGAGCAAGGTAGGCGGGGATGGCGAGTCAGATGAAGCCGAGGCACTCACTTCTAAGAGCAGCAACGGCCGTTCTTTTTCTTGTCGCCGAGTTGACGGCGTGGGCTTCCGGTCCTCACACCAATCCGCTCAACTTTGACCCGGCGGTGCGCGATGCGTATGTCCATTTCTATAACCTCGATTTTCCCGGCGCCGTCGACAGATTCGAGAGTTTTCACGCACGGCACCCAGGCGATCCGCAAGCCACAGCTTTGCTCCTGAATGCTGAAATTTTCAACGAGCTATATCGGCTGGATCTGCTCGATACCACCTTCTACGCGAACGACGGCTTTCTTACCGGCCATCACGCCACACAAGAGGACCCCAAGGCACGCGACCGCATCTTCGCTCTTGCCAACGAAGCCGTTGCCGAAGCAGATTGGCGCGTCGGCAAGAACTCCAATGATGTCAACGCGCTTTTTGCCCGCGGATGGGCGCGAAGTTTGCAGTGCGCATATATTGCCATGGTCGAGCGCGGTTTTGGCGCAGGCTTCCGGTTGGCAACCAAGGCCAAAGACGACGAAACGCGGGTCCTTCAGCTCGATCCGGATTATGTCGACGCCAAGTTGGTCGCCGGCGTATACGAGTACGTCGTCGGAGCGTTGCCGTGGCCCTTCAAAATTCTGATCGGCTTCGCAGGTGTTACAAGCTCAAAGAGCCGAGGCCTTGAAATGCTCTACGATGACGGCAATCGAGGCGTCATTACCAGTGTGGAAGCGCGCACCGTGATCGCGCTTTTTTTGCGTCGCGAGGGCCGCTACAAGGAAGCAATTCAGGTGGTTCGCAGCCTCAAAACTCAATATCCGCACGACTATCTTTTCAGCCTCGAGGAGGCGAATCTGCGCAAGGACGCAGGAGAAGGTATGGGCGCCGTCGACGCCTACCGGCAGATTCTTGCCAACAACGCGAAGGCTAACTATTTCTTCCAGGCGCGGCTCGAATTGACCTATTTTGGATTGGGCGATGGGCTGCGAGGACAACGGCACTATGGAGAAGCAGCACAGGCTTATGAACAGGCCGCTGGCACAAACAATGTCGGGGTAGAACTCAAGATCAGGTCATTGTTGGCCGCAGGCGAATGCCGCGACCTGAATGGCGAGCGCCAGAAAGCCATGGCTGATTATCAGGCCGCGATCGCTGCTGGCCCGAAGACCTCGCGAGCGGACATTGCCAGGAAGCATCTGCAGAGCCCCTATAGCGGAAACTAGCCGCGCCGCGGAAACCTGCCCGTGAAGCGGGAACCGAAGCCGCATCTTCTGCGTAGATTCAGGATGAGATCAATTGCTAGGATAAGGAAGTTGGCATGAACTTCTATTGCTATCGTTGCGGAACGGGTTTGCCGGCAGGTGCACGCTTCTGCTCCAATTGTGGCGCCGTGGTGGCCGCCACCGTGCCCCCGCAGGGCAGGCCACTGGTCCGCCCGATCATTGGCCGCCAGATTGCCGGCGTCTGCATCGGTCTCGCCCAGGCCAACGGCTGGGATGTCAGCATCGTGCGCATCGTCGCCGTGGTCGGGTTCTTCTTCACCGGCGGCCTGGTAGCCGTCGGCTATCTCGCCGGATGGATCGGCATTCCCGAAGAGCCGATCACCGCGCCCGGCGCCTACCCGCCGCCCCGCGTCTAGCCAACCTATCCCTCGGTGCCCTGTGGGTGCCCCATCCAAGCTCTGCTTGGGTGGGGAGAGCGAACCAACCGATCGCGGTTCTCGCCAAATCCCCTAAGCCAAATCCCCTAAGATGGTCCAGATGAGAACCGAATCCTACCTCTCCGACGGAGCGCGTCTCCACTATCTCGATAGCGGCTGCGGCGTTCCTGTCATCTTTCTTCATCCCACCCCGCTCGATCATGTTTACTGGCTTCCTCTGATCGAACGCCTCAGCAATGTGCGCGCCATCGTTCCCGATCTTCGCGGCCATGGCGCTTCGGAGTTGGGAACGAATCTGCCCGTCGGCGGCTTTGCACGCGTCACCGATGCACCAATGCTCACCATGGCGCAACTGGCGTCGGACACAATCGCGCTGCTCGATCTTCTTGCGCTTCGCGAGGCAGTCTTCGTCGGCTGTTCCATCGGTGGCTACGTCATGCTGGAGCTGTGGCGTCGGGTTCCCGAGCGCATCCGCGGCCTCGCTTTCGTTTGCTCCAAACCGCAGCCGGATGTCGAGGCAAACCTCGTCAAACGCGCCGACACCATTGCCAGGGCCCGCGCCGGCAGCAGGGAAACGCTCTTTGACGGAATGGCACAGGCTTCGATCGGAGCCACGGCGCGCTCTCGCCGTCCCGCAATCGTGCCTCAGCTTCGATCGCGCATGGCGCTAACTTCCGAGGCCATCGTTGCCGTGCAGGCCGGCCTTGCTGTCCGTCCGGATTCTGTTTCCGCGGTCTCCACGATTCAGGTTCCCGTCCTCGGAATCTCTGGCGGCGAAGACTTCGCCGTCTCTCCCGCCGAGATGGAAGCCTATCGCGCCGCACCCGGCGGCTGCGAGCTTCACACACTTCCTGATGCCGGGCACTTTGCGGCCTACGAACAGCCCGCCGCCATCGCCTCCTTGCTCGCACCCTGGCTCAAACAGTTCGGTATTTAGCGTAGATTGCTCGCGCCTTTTGAGATCTGTTCGTGGTCCTCGATCGCCGAGTAGGTCCGTTCCTCGCACTGCCCGCAACACACAGGAGCCGCTCGCTCTCCAGCGTGATCGACGCCATCGGCCGCCCGTGAGGAATCGTTCGCCAACAACTCCGCACACCCGCTAAACTCCTTCTGTTCTCAAGAAGGAGTCTGTACCTCCATGTCCCCCTCTGGCCTGCGTCCTGCGTTCCCGGCTCGTCGATCGCCCTTCCCGGCAATTGTCCTCCTTGGTTCTCTCCTCGCTCCAATCCTCCCCGCCTCAATCCTTTTAGCCCAGTCCGTACCGCCCTCGCTCGAATCGCCTCCCGTCGCGCAGCCCCAGACAGGCACGCACGGCGAGAAGCTCCCCGGCATGCCCAAGTTTCACGATCCCGCGCCCTACGATTTCGACGAACATACCGGCTACAAGCAGATCTTCGATACCAGGACTCTTGCCGGCTGGGACGCAGACCCCACCATCTGGCGTGTCCAGGACAGCATCATGGTCGGAGAGATCTTCGAGGGCCATCCCAGAGGCAACAACTACATCGTCTATCGCGGCGACCAGGCGCGCGACTTCGACTTAAAGCTGCAAATGAAAATCGAAAAAGGTGGCGGTGGGGGAATTCAGTACCGCAGCGTCACCGGCGTCCCTGGACACGGCCTCAACCCGCCGGCCAGCCGCCCTATGACCTGAAGTTCATGATGACCGGCCCTCAGGCCGACTTCTGGTTCCCGGTCACCGCGCAGACCGCGTCTTATACGGGCCAGTGGTACTCCGAAAACACTATGCAGGGCATCCACGCCTATCGCGGCCAGGTCACACAGGCGCTACCTGGTCAAACCAATCGTCTCGTCGCCAGGATCGGCGACAAGGACGCCCTCGGCGGCTATGTCATGGTCAACGAGTGGAATGACTACGAGGTCATCGCGCGCGGCGGAGTCATGATGCACATCATGAACGGCCAACTCATGGCCATCTTCATCGACGACAACGGGAACTCCGTCAACAACCAATCCGGCTTCATCGGGTTCGAAATCGAAAGCCAGCCATGCAAGATCTCAGTGCGCGATATCTGGCTCCGCAAGTTCGACTAGCTTCTAATGATTACTTCGTTAATTGAACCGCCAGACGTGTCTCAAGCAGTGCCAATAAGTCATTCGGAGTGGAGTGTCGTGATTGGATCGAGGCGCATGGCGCGCAGCGCCGGGATATAACTGGCGGCGAGCGCGACACCAGTCAGCACAATCGTCACGCCGGCGAACGTGGTCAGATCGTTAGGCGAGACGCCGAAGAGCAGTCCGGCCATGAGGTGAGAGACGAGGAGCGCACCGGCAACACCCAGCCCGGCGCCCGCGGCGGCCAGACCGAGTCCCCGGCGCAGGACCATCTTGAGGATGTTGCCTCTTTGCGCTCCCAGCGCGAGGCGAATGGCGATCTCCCGTCTTTGTTCATTCACAACATAGGAAATAGTCCCGTAGATTCCAAGCCCGGCGAGCAGCAAGGCAGTGGCCGCAAAAAACGCCACCATCTCCATCGAGAATCGCCTGACCGAAAGCGAGGAGGCGAGCACGTCGTCCAGAGTCTCCGCATGGAAGACGGGAAGTGTCGCGTCGACGGCCTGGACTTGGCTCCGCACTTGTGCGGAGAGATCGCTGGGATCGAGTTGCCCGCGAAGAAAGATAGCCAGGCTTTTGGCGGGGTGCTGGTACACGCTGCGGTAGATCTGCGGAATGGCCGCGTCCGCCAACGATTCCGTGCGGGCATCCGCAATCACGCCGACGATCGTGGTCCAGGCCGGCTTGGCGGAGCGCAACGGCTCGCGGGAATCCAGCCGCAAACGGACGCGTTTGCCAACCGGGTCCTGCTTGGGCCAGTACATGCGAGCCGCAGCCTGATTGATGATCGCCACCGGGGGAGCGTCCTCGAGGTCCCGGTCGTTGAAAAGGCGTCCGCGCTCGAGCGGCATGCCCAACAGGTGGAAGTATTCGGGCGAAACGATGGGACTAGCGATGACCGGAGCCTGATTGTCCATCGTTTCGATGCCTTCGCGGAGCAATGGCAGCGGGTTGAGATCGCCGTCGCTGTGGCCCAGGGGAAGAGCGGTGGTGTCGCCGACGGCGGCTTCTTCTACGCCGGGCAGGGTTCGGCTGCGGCGAAGAATCTCGCGCAGCAAAACCGATTCCTGGGTAGCGGTTCGGTAGATATCCGCGCTGGGATCATTGGGTCCCGGCAGCCAGGTCTGCACGGCCATGACGCGGGCCGGATTGAAGCCGGGCTGCACCTGGAACAAGTCCCGAAAACTGCGCAGCAGAAGGCCGGCGGCGACCATGAGCACCAGGGAGAGCGCCAATTCACTGATAACCAGAATCTGGCGGGCGCGCGAACGTTCCCGTGAGCCTGAGGAGCCACGCCCTTCCTGCCGAAGAGTTCCGATCAAATCGAAGCGCGTCATGAGCCACGCGGGAGCAAGCCCAAAGACGGTTCCGGCTGCGACAGAGACGGCGAGAGCGAACCCGAGCACGCCCCAGTTGATGGAAATGTCATTGAGGTGCGGCAGGCTCTCCGGAACCAATTGCAGCAGAAATTTCCTCGCGAAGAAGAGAATCGCAAAACCGGCGATCCCGCCAAGCAGGAAGAGCAACAGACTCTCGGCGAGAAACTGGCGGATGAGGCGCGTTCTCTGCGCTCCCAGAGCCTGACGAACCGCGATCTCGCGGCCTCGCCCACTGGCCCTGGCCAGCAGGAGATTGGCGACGTTGACGCAACTGATCAGGAGGACCAACCCTACCGCGCCGAACAGCAGAAGGAGAGATGGACGAACGCTGCCCACGACGTTTTCACTGAGCGGAATCAGGCGCACGGTCCATGCGGTCTGAGACGGATACTCTGCCGGATATTGCTTTTTCAGCGATGCAACCAGCGCATCAAGGCGTCCCTGCGCGGCCACAATCGAGAGACCGGGCATGAGGCGCGCGACCGTTCGACTCTGCAGACGCGAACCGCGCAGCGGGGGCGGAAACGGCGCACCCGCCATGCCGGCCGCCAACCATATTTCCGTATTCCGCTCCTCGCTGGTTGAGCCCAGATCGCGAAAACCGCGCGGCATGACGCCCACCACGTGATACAAGTCGTTGTCCAGGCGCAGAGCTTTGCCGACAATGTGCGGGTCGGCTCCGAACTCCCTCTTCCAGAGCCCGTCGCTGATCACGGCCTCCAGGTTGAAGCCGGGAGTGGCATCGTGAGGATCGAACGTGCGGCCCAACTGCGCGTCGACACCGAAGACCGCGAAGAAATTCGGCGTCACATGCTTGTAGCTGAGACGCTCGGGCTGGGCGCTGCCGGTGAGGTTCACGTCTGCGCCGGTGCCGGAGACCGACACGGACCGGAATATCCCGGAACTCTCAAGGTCTCTCCACTCAGGGACGGAGATGCCGACGTCTCGCGCGCCTACGCCGGGAAGGTCGCCTTCGAGAAGCACCAACTCTGTGGGATTCGGATACGGCAAAGGGTGCAGCAGCGTGGCGTCGATCACGCTATAAATCGCTGTGGTGGCTCCGATGCCCAGCGCCATCGTGGCGATCGCAATGAAAGAGAATCCAGGAGATCGCAGAAGCATGCGAACCGCGTACCGCAGGTCGAAGAGTAGATTCTCGATGAAGGGCAGGCTTTGCTCGTCGTGGTGGCCCTCCCGTATCGCCTGCACCGCGCCGAGCTTGAGTGCGGCCTGCCGCCGTGCCTCGGCCGAGGACATACCGGCGCGCAGGTTCTCCTCGATCTGAAGCGCGAGATGTTCGGCGAGTTCATCCTGCAGGCGTTGGTCGGCACCCCGGCCTGTGGCGAGATTCGTCACGCGTAGGAAGAAGCGTCGCAGGAATTTCACGGTAGGTCCTCCGCCTTGACTTTGAAAAAGCGCGCAATGATGGCCGCGGTTTGCTCCCATTCGCGAGTCTCTGCCTGCAGTTGTTTGCGGCCGGCCGCAGTAAGGCGATAGAAGCGTGCCCGGCGATTGTTTTCCGATGCGCCCCACTCGGAGGCAATCGAGCCCTCATGCTCCAGCTTCAGCAGCAAGGGATACAGCGTGCCCTGATTCACATCCAGAAGGTCTCCGCTGATCTGCTCGATGCGCCGGGCAATTCCCCATCCGTGCTGCGCTCCCAGGACATCGAGTGTCTTGAGGACCATCAGGGCAAGCGTTCCTTGCAAGACGTCCGGCTTTTCCTTCATGGCGAATCAACCTTTAGGTTTCCAACAGGAATAGATGATCGCACGGCTCCTTTTGGAAAGCAACAGGAAAATTTCGGAAGTATGTACTTAACGCAACCTGATTTGGCTTGGCAAAGGAATTGATCGCTCTTTTGCGTTAATCCTAGTTGAATGCCGAAGGAGCGCCTATGGTCGAAGGGTGCTTCAAAGAGAAGGACTCGAATCCGCCCATCTGCGGAGTACACAATGTTCTACTTAAGCGAGGCGTAGCTCTGATTGATCCGCTCGCCCCTTTTCTGGGACTCATCAACTACTTGAAATGTCCCATCAGTGACATGGTTGTTCTCAATTCAGATGAGAACGAGCCGGGTGACATCTGGCTCCGTAAATTCGACTAACTTCTAGCGATTACTTCGCAAAGTAACCTTCACCAAGACGTGCCGGTATGCTACGGCGTTTGAACTAAGTCGCTGGCGCGACGGGCGCTGCGGCGTAGGCCTCCGAGTGGTCTTCTTGCCGGTATAGGGTGTGGGTCACAAGGAGGTTCACTGTGACCCATCTTCGGCAGTTGATGCTGGAT
>Ga0302326_10008381_pt1 | contig 22806 bp, 16 predicted proteins | sample Palsa_T0_3_FD_202264 | JGI IMG/M metagenome (GOLD analysis project Ga0302326, IMG submission 202264) | Peat permafrost microbial communities from Stordalen Mire near Abisko, Sweden - Palsa_T0_3 | ecosystem: Environmental > Terrestrial > Soil > Palsa > Peat permafrost | place: Sweden: Abisko... | reverse complement strand
GCGGCGCGCGGCGGCAAGCTCGCGCGTGATGGCGAGCAAAAAGGCTCCGTCGTCGTACGCGCTCTCGCGACTTCCGGGAAAGAGCGCCAGTACCGTCTCGAATCCCGCGACGGCGGCCTCCGCATCGGGATCGTCGTGCGCCGTGACGAGATCGACGATCGCGTTGGCGGCCTCGGCGCGCACGCCGTGCCGGCGGAGCATCGCGGCGGTAGCTTCGTCGCGAACGAAGCAGGCCGACGCGCGTGCGAGCACGCGCTCTTCGAACCGGCCGTACGGCGCCACGTCGACGCTCTTCGCCGAACCCACGAAAACCGTCGGCGTGCGCGCGAGCAGCGTCATCGCGAGCGCGTAGGCGTCGCCGACGGCAACCGCAGCATCGTACGTGCCGCGGGCGGCGCGGAGAAATCGCGTTTGCGCCCAGGTCAATCCGAGTAGGCCGGCGCCGACGTCGCGCGCGAGGTTGCGCACGTTGCCCATCGCTATCAATCCGCCGCTCGGCATGCTCTTGCGCGGTCCGACGTCGACCATCGGTTCGCCCGAGCGCGTGCCGACGAGCGCGAGATGATCGCAGCGTGCGTCCGGCCGGATCGCGCGCAGCTCGAGCGCGAGACGCTGGGCGATTGCCGTTTCGCCGTGGCCGTTCGTCACGAAAAGCACACCGCTCACGCCGCCCTCGGAGGCAACAGGGGCAGCAGCGCAAACTCCGCGAGCTCGTAGCGCCCGCGTTGCGGATCGTACGCAAGCTCGCTGCGCGAAACGAAGCGGCCGTAGGGGCCGGCGTGGACGATCGGAACGCCGCCGGCGTATTCGGGTTGCTCGAGCGTATCGTGACTGTGGCCGCCGAGAATCAAGTCGATGCGCGGCACCCGCTCGGCGAGCTCACGGTCGCGGCGCAGACCGACGTGCGAGAGTACGACGAGCAGGTCGCCGTAGGGCACGCGCGCGGCGTACGGCGCGATCGCATCCCACGGATCGAGGAAGCGCCAGCCGAAAACCCGCTCCCAGGGACTCCCCGTCGGATACTGCATCACCAGCACGCCGAGCACGTGCACGCCGACCGTTTCGCCCTTGTCGTCCGCTTGAAATCGAATCGCAGGCAAGAACGGCAGCGCCCGGCCTTTGGTGTCCTGCAGATTCGTGCAGACGAGCGGATGGCGCATGCGCGCGGCTCGCGCTCTCAGCAGCCCGAAGAGGTAGTGGAACTCTCGATTGCCGATCGCTTGCGCGTCGTATCCCGCGGCGTCCATCTCCGCGACGATCGGCTCGTCGCGAAAGTAGAGGCTTTGACTGCCGCGCAGCGAGTCGCCGCAATCGAAGAGCAGCCCGGGCTCTCGCTCGCGCAGCTCGCGCAGCGGTGCCGCGATGCCGCGACGATCGTGCAGGTCGGAGGTGTGATAGATACGGATCACGCCGTCCCGCGTGCGAGGTCGACGGCATAGGCCGCGCAGCGCTGCAGTGCGTCGGCAGGTCCGAGCGCCGCGCGCATGCGCACGAACTCCGCGTACTGCGGCGCGGGGTCGTCCATCAGCCTCTCTGCCGCATCGGCGAGTGCCTGCGGCGTCGCGCGTTCCTGAAGCAACTCGGGAACGACTTCGCGTCCGAGCACGAGATTCGGCAGCGTGATGTACCGATGCCGGATCATGCGGGCGCCGTACCGGACGAGGATCGGCGGTATGACGTAGATCGCGACCGACGGTACTCCGAGCAACGCGGTTTCGAGCACCGCCGTTCCGGATGCGACCCAGGCAGCGTCGGCGCGCTCGGCCGCCGCGGCCACGCCGCGAACGATCGCGACGCCCTCGAGCGGTTCGCGCTCCAGCGCCCGCGCGATCGCACGTTCTCCGCGCTCGTCCGCCGCGCCGACGACGCCGCGCAGCGCCGGCCGCCGCCGCCGCAGCTCGCGATACGCGGCGGCGAGCACCGGCAGGTGCCGGCGCAGCTCGCCCGCGCGGCTTCCCGGCAGCATCGCAACGGTGCCGCCGTCCGCCGGCGGCGAGGTGCGCCGCTCGCGCATCGCGTAGCGGCTTGCTAGCGGGTGGCCGAAATACTCGATGCGGCACCCTAAACTTCGATAGAAATCGTACTGATGCGCGAACGCCGTCACCGGATTCGCGACCGCGCTGACGTTGCGCGCCTTCTCGGCGTTGTCGAGCCACGTGCCCGGCGGAAACACGTCGAGAATCGGCCCCGCGTAGCGCAGACGCCGCCGCAGCGTATTTGCCAAACGCAAGTTGAAGACGCCGAAATCGACCAGCACGATCAAATCCGGCTTCGACGCAGCGAGATGAAAGGCCGTGCGCAGCATCGCGTCGAGCAGCTTCGGAATGCGCGGAATTGCGGCGAGCGGACCCATGCTCGCCCATCCGCGGTGATCGCGCCAGAGACGAAAACCCGCGGCGCGCATGCGCTCGCCGCCGATCCCCTCGAATTGCGCCTCGGAGTCGATCGCGCGGATCGCGCCGGCCAGCAGAATCGCCATCGCTTCCCCTGACGGCTCGCCCGTCGAGAAGAAATACTTCAGCTTACTTGAGAACCCCGCGTTCTGAAGGAGCCTCCAGGAACGCGATGATCTCGCGGCCCGGCCCGGTCGTGACTTGCTCCTTCATCGCCTCGATCGCTTGCGACACGTTGAGCTTCGGGTTGTAGAGCAGTTTGTAGAAGCGCTTGATCTCGTTGCGTTCCTCCACCGTGAACGCCGCGCGCCGCAACCCCACGCTGTTGAGCCCATACGGCTGGCACGGGTTGCCCTCGACGAGAAAGAACGGCGGAACGTCTTTGGTGCACTTGCTCATCCCGCCGACCATCGCATTGCGCCCGATACGCGTGAACTGATGCACGCCGGTTTGTCCGCCGATAGTCACGTAATCGCCGACTTCCACATGCCCCGCCAGCTGCGCGAGATTGCTCATCGTGACGCCGTTGCCAAGGATGCAGTTGTGCGCGATGTGGACGTAGGCCAACAGCAGGCAATCGTCGCCGACGGCGGTGACTTCGTCGTCACCGGTCGCACGCTGAATGCTGACGTATTCGCGCAGCGTCGTCCGGCTTCCGACGCGCGTGTAGGCGCGTTCGCCCGCATACTTGCGATCCTGCGAGGCGGCACCGATCGTGGCGAAGGGATAGATCGTGCAATCTTCGCCGATCTCGGTCCAGCCGTTGACGACAACGTGCGCCTGCAGCACGGTGCGCGCGCCGACCGAGACGTGCTCGCCGAGGATGCAATACGGCCCGACTTCGACGCCCGGTCCGATCTCGGCGCTGGGATGAACGATCGCGGAGGGATGCAGCACGATCTATACGTGAAGGACGCTCGAGTCCAGGCCGAACATCCGCGGATCCGAGGAGATCGAGAACATGATCTCGGCGGAGCACGCGAACTGGCCGTCCACGGTCGCTTCGCCGAAGACCCAACCGATGTTGCGCTTGTGGCGAAGCATCTTCACTTCCATGTCGAGCCGGTCGCCCGGAATCACCGGCCGCCGGAACTTCGCTTTATCGATGCCCGCGAGGTACGGCGTCTTGCGAGAGAATTCGCCCGGCTCGAGGATCATCGCGCCGCCGAGCTGGGCGAGCGCCTCGACCATGTAGACGCCGGGCAACACCGGATTGTTCGGAAAGTGTCCGGCGAAGATTTGCTCGTTGTATGTGATGTTCTTATAACCACGCACGCGCACCATGTGCTCGAACTCCAGAATCCGGTCGACGAGCAGCATCGGATAGCGATGCGGCAAGACTTCGAAGATCGCGCGAATGTCGAGTTCGGGCAACGTTCCCTCCTAAGCCGATGGTACGCGCATGCACGCGCGCAGCGTACGCGTCATGGCTGCATGCAGCTCGTGACCGCTCTTGATCGCGACGACCTCACACTGGGGCCAAGCACCGAGCAGCGCAAAATCGCCGATCAAGTCGAGCACCTTATGCCGAACCGCTTCGTTGGGCCAGCGCAACGCCTGCATCGGCCCGTCCGGCGTGAAGATCAACGCGTTCTCCAAACTCCCGCCGCGCCCGAGACCGCGTGCCCAAAGTGCTTCGACCTCGTGAAGATAGGCAAAGGTGCGGGCGCCGGCGATCTCCGCTTCGTACCGCTGCGGTTCGATCACCCCGTCGTAATACTGCGTACCGATCGGAGGCGCGAAATCGGCAACGAAGCGAACGCGAAAGTTCGGCGCGGGAAAGACCGCGATCATGCGGTCGCCCGAGCGCACGAAAACGGGCTCTTCGACGTCGAGCGTCGGTCGCACGCGCTCCTGCGATTGAAGGCCGCATCGTGCGATGGCCTCCGTAAAGACCGCCGAGCTCCCGTCGCAAGCCGGGATCTCCGGACCGTCGACGTGGATTTCGGCGTTGCAGACGCCCATCGCAAAGAGTCCCGAGAGCAAGTGTTCGGTCGTGGAGACGCTCGCGCCGTCGCGGCCGAGCACCGTGGCGCGCGACGTCTCGACGACGTTCTCGGCAAGCGCCGGCACGCGCGTGCCGCCGAGCACGAACGTCAAACCGCTGTCCGGGCCGCTCGGGCGCACGTCGACCGTCGCCTGCTGACCCGTGTGCAGCCCGATTCCTTCGAAGTGGAGCGTGTCGCGCAGCGTCGTCTGCATCATGCCGCTTTATTCGGCCGAGCGCGAACGCTCGAGAGCCTCAACACGATCGAACAGCTTTGGCAGCTTGCGAATCATGACCTCTCGACGCAGATCCTCGCGATGATCGCGCGCCGGATTACCCGAGACGGTCGCACCGTCCGCGACGTCGCCCCAAACGCCCGATTGACCGGCGATCGTCACCTGCGAACCGACCGTGATATGGCCTCTGAAACCGACCTGTCCGGCAACTCTTACGTGATCGCCGATCACGGTCGAGCCGGCCAATCCGGTCAGCGAGGCGATCACGCAGTGCTTGCCGATGCGGCAGTTATGCCCGATCTGCACGAGGTTGTCGATCTTCGTCCCGGCACCGATGCGCGTGCTCCCGGTCTGCGCGCGGTCGACGCACGTGTTGGCGCCGATCTCGACGTCGTCTTCGAGCACGACGTTGCCGACCTGCGGTATGCGTTCCGCGCGTCCCTCCACGAACGCCCAGCCGAAGCCGTCGCTGCCGATCACGCACCCCACGTGAAGCACGACGCGGCTGCCGATAACGCATCCCGCCAGGACGGAGGCGCGCGGACGAATCCAGGTTGCGTCGCCGATCGCGACGTCGTCGCCGACGTAGGCACCGGCATCGATCGCGCTGCCCGTGCCGAGCACCACGCGGTGTCCGACGTACGCGTTGGCGCCGACGTACGCGTCCGCGGCGAGCACCGCATCGTTTTCGATCACCGCGCTCGGGTGACGCAGCGGACCGCGCGGCCGCGGGAGACGGAGCGAGTCGAGGAGGAGGGCGAGCGCGCGACGCGCGTTATCGACGATCAGGAGCGGCTTCCCCGAGGCGTTGGCGGCGAGCGGCGCTTCGACGAGAATCGCGGCCGCTTTGCTGGCCAGCGCGGCCGTCACGTAGGCTTCGCTCGTCGCGAAGGTGAGCGCCCCCGCGTTCGCGTCGTCGATCGTCGTGATGCGGTCGATCCGAACGTTCCCGTCGCCGGCGACCTCCCCGCCGACGCGCGCAGCCAACTCCGAGAGCGTGCCGAGCATCAGTCGGGCGGGCCCTACTTGCCCGGCGTGGGCGTCGCCTTCTCCGTGATGTTGAGCGCCTTCTCGACGTCGCTCGTGATGTCGACGCCGCCGTAGCCGATGCCCTCGCGTGTGAGCACGAGCTTGAGCTGGCGCTGCGACGCGATCCTGCCGGCCGCGTCCTTGATCTGCTGCGAGAGCTGATCGGTCACTTTCGAGTACTTCCGCTGCAGCACGACCGTCTCGCGCTGCCGGTTCGCGGTGCTTTCGCGCCGAGCCGCGAGCGTTCGCTCTTCGGAATAGAGTTGGTTCTGGTACCCTTGATACTCGGGCCAGTTCGCCACGATCCGCTGCACGTCGACGAGCCCGATCGGACTGGCCGTACCGCAGCCCGCGAGCACCGCCGCGGCACAAAGAACGATTGCGTATTGCTGTATTTTCACTCGTGTTGACTCTCGACGTCCTTGATGATCTGGTTGGTGAGATCCTCGCCGCCCGCAGCCGACAAAACGTTGATGAAGACGATGTCGAACCCCTGATCCTTGGCAATGCGCGATGCATCGCGTTTGACCTGCGCGACGATCTGAGCGTACAACTCCCCGCGGCGTTTCTGCAGCGCGTCAAGCTCCTTCGCCGCCGCCCCCGTCGCGCCGACGTCGGCGCCGTGGAGCGCGGCGAACTGCCGGTCGAGATCGGTTTTGGTGGCGTTGTACTCCGAAACCGTCTTGGCCGCCTCGGATTGGAACTCCCCGACGTATTGGCGATGAATCTGCGCGATCTGCGACTGCACGTTCGGCGGGACGTTCGCCGGCATGGACGGCGGCCCGAGGCTGCGAAGCTGCGAGCCGACCTCATCGCGATGCTCCTCGAGCTTCGAGCGGGTCTGGGCGCTGATCGCGCCGACCTGGCTGCGGATTGCGTCGCCGGTCTGCCGGCTCAACTCGGCCTGATACGCCCGCAGCGTCGCCGCGTCGGCGTTGCGCTGGGTATCGACCTCTGTGGCCTCTTTCTGATTGATGGCGTTGAGTTGATCCTCGGCCTGTTTGCGCGCGGCGGGATCGAGTGCGAGATTCGAAAGGCGCATCTTGATCGCCAGCCGCTGCGTGGCGTCCTGCTGCGTCAGCCGCAGGGAGAGATCGGTTTCGTTCTGCTGCAGCTGCTCGGCCTTGGCGCGGTATTTTTGCGACGCCTGGTCTTGGAGCTGTTTCTGAATCGCCGAGCTCGCGGCGCTGTTTTGCGCGATGACGCTCTGCTGATACGCCATCAGGTCGGCGTTCGCGGCAGCCGCGGCCTGCTGCATCTGCTGCTGCGAGGCGCCGCTCATTTGCTGCGCGGCGGCCGCACCGGAACCGTGAATGCCGGCCGCGGCAAGCGCCGCGTTCACCGCTTCGTTCTCGCGCTTTTCGTAATCGCGCTGCTTCTGCGCCAAAATCGCGTTCGCGCGGATCTGCGCCGCGCGCAGCTCGCGATTCAGCTCGGCGGTCTGCGCCGCGATCTGCGCTGCACCCAGCGGAACGTGCGGCGCGGCCGACTGCAGGTTGATCGCGGCGATCGCGTCGTCGAGTTGCGAGAGCTGCGGATAGAGCGGATGGTGTTTGACGACGTCGTCTACGCGTACGTAGCCGGCACCGCGGATCGCCGAAGAGTGGACGTTCGGAGCACAGCCCGCGGTCGCGAGGAACGCGGCAACGACGAGCAGCCTACTTCGCGAGCGCATTTTGGACATCCGAGGTGATGTCCGTTCCCCCGTAAATGATGTCTGCCTTATCGATCACGAGCAGCAGGCTCTTCTTCCGCGCGACGTCGGTGGTCGCGGTCCGCGTCTGATCGACGAGCGGTTTGAGGAGTTGATCCTGCTTGTCGGAGACCGTCTTGGTGTACTCTTGGTAGAGCTGCTGGCGGTCGCTCTGATTGCGCGCTTGCGCGATGCGGGCGGAGAAGAGCTGGCGCTGCGTCGTCTCAAACTGATTCATCGCCGCGTTCGCCGTTTGAACTTTCGGCACGCCGTCGAGCGCGTTCTGGTCCACGTAACCGATCTCCGACGGCGGCGGGGTTGCGGCCGGCGGCTGGATGGCTTGCGGGCTCGAGAAGATCGTCTCGACGTCTTTGGTGATGTCTTGGCCGCCGTAGATGACGATGCGCTTGTCGACCACGACCGATAGATTCCGCGTGGCGCTTACCGCGGCGATCGCGAGCTGCGCGCGTTGAAAGAGCGGTCCGACGACTTCTCGCTGCCGGTCGGTCAACTGCTGTTGAAACTGCATCGCGATCTGCTGCTTGTCGGCGTCCGAACGGGCGTGCTTGACCTGACTCGCAAACTGCGCGTCGAGCTGCGCTTTATACGCGGCCAGCTGCCGGTTCGCGTTGACGAATATGGGCAGGTTGGCGAGCTCGGCTTGATCGAGATAGCCGACGTCGGTGAGGTCCGCCGCGATCGCACCGCGGCCCGTCCACACTGCGAGCAGCAAGGCTCCGGCGAAGAGTATCGCTGACCGAATCTTCATGGTCCGTTCTATTGCTCTTTGAGGCGGCCTCGCCTGCAACTAGAAGCTTTGGCCGATCCCGAAGCTCGTGTGCGTACCGTTGACTCCCTTGGCAAAATCGATGCGAACCGTTCTCAGACCGAGCTGCGGCACGTCGAAGCGTATGCCGAAGCCGGCGTCGCCGTAGAGCGCCCAGTTTGACGGGTAGCCCGTTATTCTGTTCGTATAGGGATTAAGCAGCGGGTACGCGCCTCTGATATGGTAGTCGAGCTCGTCCACGAAGACCGCGAGCGTGATCCTGCGGTCGAGCGCGACCGGCTGACGCAGCTCGATCTGCCCAAGGTATGCGTTGGTCGCGTAAAAGACTTGGTTATAACCGCGCATTTGCTGGTCGGAAAACGTAAAGAGCGAGCTTGGCGGAATGACGCCCGACGAGTTGTCCGCGAGTCCGTGGATGCCCAGCGTCGCGTCCTTGAGCACTGGGAAGAACTTCGCGAGGTCGAGCGTCGTCTGCGTGTACGAGAAGTTCGAACCGATCCCCGGCTCCGAGATTACCGCGTTGAGCAACGCTTTGATACCGCTGCGCGGATTGAAGGGATCGTCGAGCGTGATGCTCTGAAGGCTCAAGCCCGTCGTCACAAGATTATAGGGCGCGCCGGTGTTAACGTCAGCGATGGACGATGCCGCAATGCCGAACGAGCCGCCGTAGTTCTGCGGGGTCGATCCGATTGGGCTCGGCGTCGGTCCGACGAAAATGTTCGGCTGATTACCTTGGAAGTAGTACGGCGACGGGACCGTCGTATCGTAACGGATCTTCTCGCCGGTCAGGTTGAACGACAGGATCGTGTAGTCGCTCAAGCGGCGGCCGACGTTGCCGGTCGCCCCCGTCGCGCTCGACGTACTCGTCGCAACGGTGCCCGAGATTTCTTGCGAGCTCGTGCTCGGATAGAGCGTCACCGGAATCGGAATCGTCGAGCTGCTCGCGATCGACGAGCCGGAGCCCGCGATGCCGTAGATCGGATAGTAGTATGTGGTGTGGTTGGAAAAGAGCGATCCGCCCGCCGTGTACTTCTGCCCCTGCGGCGTATTGCCTAAATACGGTACCGAAAGGTTGAGCTGCGCGGTGCCCGCGCGCGCGCCCTCCTGGAACTGAATGCCTGCGGAGTTGCCGGTGCCGTGGAGATTGTTGTCGGAAAAGCCGAGCGTGGCGTAGAGCCCGAGGCCGGTCAGGCCGCCGGAGTAGCCGAAGCCGATCGAGGCGGTCGCCGTTCGCTGCTCCGTCACGTGCCAGACCAGCGTCACGTTTTGCGGCTTCTTGGGATCGGGGCCGGCCTTCACGTCCGGCTCGACCTTTGAGAAGAAGTTCAGAGCATTGAGCCGCTGGTAGTCGCGCTTGATCGCGTCCGTGTTGAGCACCATGCCCGGACGCTCGCGGAGCTCGCGCCGGATCACCGAGTCTTTCGTGCGCGTGTTTCCAGTGATCTCCACGACCGAGATCCGCGCGACGTAGATGTCGTACTTCACGTCGGCGGTGCCGGTCTTGAGATCGATCGACGACGGCACGATGCCGCCTTCGAAGTTTCCAACCTCGATGTGAAACTTGTCTTCGTAGAGCTTCTCGAGCGCCTTATAGTCGGCGTCGCGCACGGCGTCGGAATAGACGCCGCCGGGCTTGAGCGTCAGATGCGGCAAGAGAAACGGCGGGGGCAGCAATGGGTCGCCTCCGATGATGATGTTCTTGACGACCAAGCCTTCTTGAATGGCAAGCGTCAGAACGCCGGTCTGCGCGTCGAGGTTGATGTCCTTGACGTGCGTCGGGACCTGGCCGCCGTAGCCGATCCGCTCGTAATAGTTGTTGATCTTCAAGACGTCTTGCCGGAAGGTGTTCGTGTTGAAGACTTGCCCCACCGAGAGGTCCATGAGCGCGGCCAGCGTGTCGCTCGGCACCTTTTGGTTGCCGGTAAATGCGATCTTGGTGATGACCGGATTCTCGACCACGCGGTACGTGATCGCGATGCCGCCCGGGCGTTGGCGGATCAGCGGCGGTGCGATGTCGGCGAAGTAGCCGAGCGCGTTAATGCGAGCGAGGTCTTGCTGCACGACCTTGGGATCGTACGGCTGGCCGGGACGCGCGGCGATCACCGACATGATGGTTTGCGTCGGCACGTGGAGGTTACCGGTGATGTCTACGGAGACGATCTTCGGCCCGGTTGCCGGAGATGCGGGCGCGATGGCTAACGCTGCCATCGCGAGCAGCGAGAGTACCGCCACCCACCGTTGTAACGGCCCCACGCGCCGCCCGGGTCTAAAGGTCATCTAAGAAAATCGCTCCTCCAAGCGTATCGCTCGCAGCCCGGCACGCCCTGTTCCGCCCACCTTTCCCGGGGTCCTTGCTCGTCGCCGAAGCCTGAATGTGCGTTTAATCAAAGGTCGATGCTACCAGAAATAACGTTGAAAGGTGAGGCTGAAGCCGGTATTACCGACGAGCGGCGCGTTCGCAAGATATCCCCCGTTGTAACCCACGGGTGCCGTCGGCAACTCGAGAAGCCTCGTTGGACCGCTCTGATAATAGAAGTTCAGGTTCGCGGAGGTGTCCCGGTTCGGCGCCACCGAGAGTCCGAACGATTGGATCTGCGGAATTCCAAAGGTCACCGCGTAGACCGCGCTTACGGCTTTGCCGAGCAGCCGCGTCGCCGTCAACCCGACGTTTCCGTAGTAGCCGAGCGTGAGGTTGATGCTCGATAATCCCAAGCCTTGCCCGAGCGTGCTCTCGACGGGCGCGAGCAGACCGGCCGTGAACTGCGCGTTGAGCAAGTTGAAGGCTTCCTGACCCACGGTGATCGTGCTGCGCTGCGGGAGCGAGACGTTCGGAATCGGCGAGAGCGTGCCCAGCGGCGTGATGCCGTTGGGCTGCTGACGCGCGTAGACGCCTTGCTGCGTAAACCCGATCCCGTTGATGAAGCCGCCGAACGGCGCGATCAAACCAAGAATCTGGTCCTGCGTGTAGCCGGGAGGATTCGACGTGAGCGCGATCTTGAAGTTCGGAATCTGTCCGTCGACGCGAATCGTGATCTCGGCGCTGCCGTACGGATTGCGCGCGCGGTCCGGATCCGGGTTGACGACGCTCGTCGTCGCAACCGCGCTGAGGGTCGGAAGCACGCCGTCGCTCGCGTTGAACCGCACGCTGCCTTTCTGCACGCGGAAGGCGCGGTCGAAATAGGTGAGCGTGCCTCCGGTGGAATCGAAGCCGCCGGCCAGCGTCGGTGCGGCGAGCGTCCCCGCAACCGCGATCGAGCCGGTGACGCCGATATCCAGACCCGCGCCGTAGCCGTTACCGCGTACGCGCACGTTCTTGCCGGCGGTCGCGTGGAGATCGAACGCGAGCGGCAGCGGCCGCGCGCCCGAGCCCGAGCCTTGCGCGGCCTTGACGAACGAGGCGAACGAGAGCGCCGCGTTGCTCAGCGTCGCGTTTCCGGCGAGCAGCGCGTCGGCACTCGGCTTCTTCGTCAGCGAAAGGCGACCGTCGAGCGTTCCGTTGCCGTACGCCGGCAGATCGAGCTGCGCGCCGCGCGCGTTTGCCGTAAACGCAAGCGTTGCGCCGCCTGCGGAGAAGCCGTTCGCGAAGCCGACGTTGCCCGACGCTGCGATCGTCCCGCTCCCGAGCCGCGCCGACGCGCGCTGGAGGGTCGCGGCGCTGTGATTGAAGACGATGGCGGCGGCGATCTGCGAGATCGGCGCGCGCTCGAGATCGCTCACGTACGAACCGTTGGCAAGCTCGACGCGCCCGACGATCTCGGGTCGCGCCACCGTACCGGAGAGCCCGACGTGCCCGTCGATCGTCCCGGTGAGCTTCGAGTTGTTTCCGAGCGCCGCGTCGAGAATTCCGGGATCGAGACCAACCACGTCGAGGTCGAACGAGATCGGCTCGCCGGGAGCCGCCAAGCGCAGCGGCGCGAGTTCGAGCGGAAGCGAGCCGGCCAGAGTCGCCTGACCGTGCGTGAACGTCGCGCCGGCGTCGGAGAGCACCAGCGCCCGCCGCGCCACGCGAACTTCGCCGAAGAGCGATGCGATCGGAATCCCGTATGCGACCACGTCGCTAGCATCGAATCCGGCGAGGAACGTCGGCGATTTGTACGTTCCGCCGATCTTGAGCGTCGACTCGAACGAGCCGCGGACCGGCACGCGATACCGCGCGACGTCGTAGACGAGTTGCGCGAGGTGGTCGGTCGACGCGTGCACCTGCACGTCGATCGGTTCGGTCGGACTCAGTCCGAGCGTACCGGCGGCGGTAGCCGATAGGGTCGAGGTCGCGATCTCGGCGCGATCGATAACGACGCGGCGCCCGGCGGAGTGAAGGCTGAGGTTAGCGCGATCGAGCGTGAGCGGTCCGAGCGTCCCATTCGCGACGGCGGCGTTTGCTTTCAGCGCCATGTTCGGATATCGGCCGTGCACCGATGCGGTGCCGGACGCGCGCCCCGTGATCGGCACGCTCTGCATTCCGAGCGCCGGCATCCAAAGCGACAGGTCGAGATCGTCCACCGCGCCGTCCAAATCGAATCGCGAGCGTACCAGCGTCGATTGCCACTCCGCCGCAGGTTGCAGCCCGATCGAACCTTTCGCCCGCAGCGTCCCCTCGCTGCCGCCGACGGCGAGCGCGCCGGTAACGACGTTGCGCGCGCTCGACCAGGTCGCTTTCGTATCGCCGATCGGCAAGTTCCGGTAGCGGAAGCCGCGCACGTCGATCTTGCCGCTCGACGTGATCTGCGCGTTGCGCGACGCCGCGGCGAGCTCGACCGTGCCGTTGCCGTCGAGCGTATCGCCGGTATCGAAGAAGTTGTTGAAATCAGAGAGATCGGCGCGTGGCGCGCGCAGCGCGATCGCGGTATCGTGCGGCCGCGCCTCGGCCGAGAAATGGGTCTGCGTCGTACCGATGAGTACCGATGCATCGCGGATCGAGACGCCGCGCGCGTCCGCGGCGAGCGACGCAGTGCCATTGATGAACGGTAAGCCATTGATCTCGCCGGCCGGCACGCCCACGCTTCCACTGACGTTCGGCGTCGCGCTGCGCCCGGCAACGTGGAGCCGGGCGTTGAACGTGCCGTCCGTCATATAGTTGGGGAGCCCGAACGAGCGAAGCGCCGGCTCGATGCGCGCGGCCGGCACGCCGGCATCGATCGCATAGCCCGGCGTGCGCGAAGTGAGGTCGAGAATTCGGCCGTTGACGTTGGCGTACGTGCCGCCGAGCGCACCGAGGATGCGCTGCAGCGCGACGTCGGTGCCGGCGAGGCGAACGTCGCCGTTGCCGGTCATTGTGAAGCGATCGAACCGCGATCCCGAAATGGCCACGCCGCCGGCAAACGACGGGAGCGGCGCACCGGCCGCGAGCATTCCGGTTACCGAGAGCGTGCCGCCGTCGAGCGGCAGGCCGATGCCGTGCAGCTGCGATGCGTGCAATCCGTTGGCGACGAGTGCGAGGGCGTTCGTCCGTGGATTGGCGGCAGTGGGGGCGAGCGCAAACGTCCCGGCCGCGACGAGATCGCCGCCCGCCGTTCGCGCGTTCGCGGAATAGACGCGCATGCGATTGCCCGCAATGGCGAGCGTCATGCTCGCGTCGTCGATCGGAACGCCGCGCAGGGATGCGCCGTGCATCGCTAAGTGCGAACCCTGCACGATGATGCGCTGCGGCGCGATGGCGATGCCGACTGTGCCGGCGATCGGTCCGCGTCCCTCGAGCGTGTCGCCGATGAGCGGCCGCAGCCCCTCGAACGTGCCGCGGTAGGCACCGTACGCCGCAAACTGCCGCGACGAGAACGCGCCGTGTCCGTCGAACCGCCCCCAGCCGCCCGTCGCGCGGAGCACGTCGACCGCCGCGTCTTGCAACGTTCCACCGAACGCCGCGTCGAGCGATGTAAAGCCGACGCCCGCGATGCTCGCGTCGCGTACGGCGACGCGGCCCGCGAGCACGATGTCGTTTCCGGCGCCGCCGCCGGCGAGCGCGACCGCGGTCACCTGCCCGTTCACGTCGGGCATCTCCGGGAGCGAGATGCCGGGGAAGCTCTTCAGCGCGGCCGCGCGCATGTGGAGATTGCGCGCCAGCATCCAGAACGCGCTCGTCGAGTGCGGACGGTCGAGCACGTACGCGCCGTCGAAATCGCCGCGCTCGGTGTGGAGCCAAAACGGCTCGACGGCCGCGGTACCGTTCCGGTCGGTATCGACGATCGCGGCGACCCGCGCGACGCCGCGCGTCGACGCCACGCTGCCGATCACGTGAAAGAGCAAATCGGTGCCGGTCGCCGATGCGTCGACCACGATCGGTTCGTCGCCAAGCATTTCGTCGAGGTAAGGCAAATGGCTCGCCGGCCCTTCGACGTGGATCGCGAAGCGCGAATCGAGATGCGTGCCGATCCGCAGCGTTCCGTCCAGACGCAGCGCGATGCCGCCATACGAGACGCGCAACGGCGCGAGCGCGACGACGTTTGAATGATAGACGACGCCCGCTTTGAGCAGCTCGAACGGCATGTCGCGATAGCGGGCGCGCGCGGCCGTGACCTTCGCGACGATCACGGGATCGTCGATCGGCCCATTGACGAGCACGCCGAGCCGAGCCGCGCCCGAGATCGGCTGATCGCTCGCGAACGTGAACGCGCGCCGAAGGGTAGAGAGATCGCCGGTGCCGGAAACACCCAGGCGAAGCTGAGCTTTACCCGTGAGGCCGCCGGTGAAGTCGTAGACCCCGCCGTCGATGTGCAGCGGCAATCCCGCAAGGCCGGCGCTCGCGTCGCGCACGTACACTGCGTTGTCGATGACTCCGAGATGCGCGTTGAGATGCTCGACCGGCGCGGCGAGCGCCACGATCGCCAGACGCGCGTCGCGGACGTCGAGGCTCATCCCGACGTGATAGTGCGGCGATTGGTTGGGCATCACGTCGAGCGCGTAGAGCTTCGCGTCGAAGTTGCGCGCCTCGCCGCCCAACACTCGCACCGCGGGCGTGTCGGCACCGTAGTTCGCGAGCGCGCGTGCTGGAAAGTATGCGGCGCGGGCGTGATGGATCGCATACCCCGCAATCGCATCGATGCGTCCGGCAATCGTGAACGGCTCGCGCCGGCTCTCTTCGAAGGCACCGAGGACAGTATAGCGCGTTACCGCGGCGGTATCGATCAAACCGTCGACGACGATCCCATCCACGCGCAGCCGCTTGGCGCTGGCTTCGTATGCCGACGGCTCGCGCAGCTCGATCCGCGCGTCTGTAACGCGGAACCCGAACCGAATCGGCACCGGATTGACGCGCAGCGGCGCCGGCGCGGGTGCGCCGCCGCTCGGTATCGCCACGTTGAACGACCCGTCCTTGAAACGGATCAGCGTGAGCCGGGGACGGTCGACCTCGATCCCGGTTAGTCCGTAGCGATGGCGGCTGCCGGGCAGTAGATCGCGCGGCGAGTAGCGGATGACGATGCGTCCGACGTTGAGCAACGGCTCGCGTCCTCGCTCGGCATCCACACCGACGAACTCGGCCGAGCGCCACCCAATGTGAAACTCCGCGACACGCAGGCGATAGCCCGCAAGCCCAGCGGCCCCTTGGATCATAACGCGCACGAGCTCGTGCCGCTTTGCGACCGCGAGTGCGAGAACGATGATTGCGGCCACCAGGACCGTCGCAAAGCGTTTTGACACGTGACTGACGGTACTATACCGCTATTGCTGCACGAGGCCCCGCCGGGCTAAGGAGCTTCTAAAGAAGCACCTTACAGATCGAGGTTCTTGACGCTCTTGGCATAGTCGAAGATATACTGCTTGCGCGCCTCGACTTTATCGCCCATCAAATCCGTGAAGATCTGCTCGGCTTCGACCGCGTCTTCGACCGTGATCTGCTTGAGCCGGCGGTTTCCGACCTCCATCGTGGTCTCGGCCAGCTGCCCGGCATCCATTTCGCCAAGCCCTTTGTATTGCTGGATGACGTAGTCTTTGCCGTCGTCGCCGACGATCGACTTCATCTCCGCATCGTTAAAGGCCCACCACTGCCTCTTGCCCTTGCGTATGCCGTAGAGCGGCGGCTGGGCGATGTAGACGTGGCCGTCTTCGACGAGCGGGCGCATTTGGCGGTAGAAAAACGTCAGCAGCAACGTGCGGATGTGCGAGCCGTCCACGTCCGCGTCGGTCATAATGATGATCTTGTGGTAGCGCAGCTTCTGCACGTTGAACTCATCGCCGAACCCCGTCCCGAGCGCCGTGATCATCGTGCGAATCTCTTCGTTGGCCAGCACTTTGTCTAGCCGGGCCTTTTCGACGTTGATAATCTTGCCGCGCAGCGGAAGGATAGCTTGCGTATTGGGATCGCGGCCTCCCTTGGCCGTGCCGCCGGCCGAGTCGCCTTCGACGAGGAAGATCTCGCTCTCGGCGGGGTTGGTGTTCTTGCAATCGACGAGCTTGCCGGGAAGCCCCGAGCCTTCCAGCGCATTCTTACGCCGCGAGAGATCGCGGGCTTTTTTCGCGGCGTCGCGGGCGCGCTGCGCCTGCATGCACTTCTCGATGATCGCGCGCGCGTACTTGGGATTCTCCTCGAGAAAGAACTCGAGCCGCTCCGAGACGAGTCCCGCGACGATGCTACGCACCTTGGCGTTGCCCAACTTGGTCTTGGTTTGGCCTTCGAACTGGGGGTCTTGGAGCTTCACCGAGACGACCGCCGTGAGTCCTTCCACGACGTCGTCGGTGGAAAGCGATCCGTCGGACTCCTTGAGCATGCCGCGTTTGCGCGCGTAGGAGTTCACGGTGGTGGTAACGGCCTGGCGGAAGCCTTGGAGGTGCATGCCGCCCTCGATCGTTCCGATAGTATTGGCGTACGAGAAGATCTGGTCGGCATAGGCGCCGGTATATTGCATCGCCACTTCGACGTCGACGCCGTCGCGCTCCGCGTGGGTGGAGATGATCGGATGGAGCGGATCCTTCTTTTCGTTGAGCCACTCGACGAACGAGACGATGCCGCCGTCGAATCTGTACGTTCGCTCGCGCACGGTTTCGCCGCGCTCGTCGCGCAGCGTGATCGAGAGGCCCCGGTTGAGAAACGCAAGCTCGCGCAGGCGCTTCTGCAGGATGTCCCAGTGAAACTCCGTGACTTCGAACATTTCCGTATCGGGTTTGAACCACTGCATCGTCCCGGTGCCTTCGGTTCGCCCCAGCTTCTTGAGTTTCTCAACGGTGATGCCGCGCTCGAACTTCATTTGCCAGACGAATCCGTCGCGCCGTACTTGCGTGGTCGTCCACTCCGACAGGGCGTTCACGACCGAAATGCCGACGCCGTGAAGGCCTCCGGAAACCTTGTATCCCCCCTTGCCGAACTTACCGCCGGCGTGGAGGATCGTCATCACGACTTCGAGCGCCGGCAGCTTCTCCTCGGCGTGAAGGTCGATCGGGATGCCGCGGCCGTCGTCTTCGACCGAGCACGACCCGTCCTTGTACAGGACCACGCTGACGTTGTGCGCGTACCCCGCAAGCGCTTCGTCGACGGCATTGTCGACCGCTTCGTACACCAGCTGGTGGAGGCCGCGCTCGGCGGTATTGCCGATGTACATGCCGGGGCGCTTGCGTACCGCTTCAAGCCCCCGTAAGACTTCGATTTGTTCCCCGGTATAGTTCGTTGACATTCCGTTCTTCGCTTTTTGGATTCTAGCGGACGCCGCCTTCGCCGTAGAGCAGTTCGTTCAGCTCGTCCCCTAAGATGCTGCGGACGGTCGCGGGCATGATCTCCTCCGGCGAAAGGTTGCTGCGCAACAAGACGTACGAACTCGCCGCGATCCGCTCGCGCCCGTCGGTCGAGAGCCGCTTCGCTTTGCGCGCGCGGACGAGCATCGCCCACCAATGCGCGAGCATCAGGCTGCGAACGCGTTCGTACTCCTCATTCCGTAACCCCGAAACCAGCGCAGCCGTTCCGCTATAACCCAGCCACGGCGCTTCGGCGAGCAAGCGTGCGGTGGCCGCGATGATCCGGTCGGCGCGGGCCGCCTCGCACGCCGCGCAGAGCGCTTGCGGCGCCGTCGCGGAGAGCGCCCCGCAGCCCGCGCAGGCCTTCCATCCGGCCGCTTCACGGCCGCTGCGCCGGCGCTCGACCTGGCGCCGGAAACGTCCCAGCGCCTCGGCCGCCGTCGCTGAATCGCCCTGGTAGGGGTCGGCGGCCGGGCGCGCGGTACGCTGCCCGCGCGGCGTGGCCCTCGGCCGCGCGTCGTGGATCTTCCCCACCCGGAAACGCAGCTGTTCGACCCCAGCCGCGGGCACGCGCGCTTTTACGGCGCGCAGCACGTCCTCGGCGAGGAAGGTGAGTTGGTGGCTCCACGCGCTGGAGCGCGTCGTCACCGTGAGCGTGCCGCCGGCAATTCGCGCCGGACGCGAGTTGCGCGCGACGTCGGCGCCGACGATCTCCTTCCAGCCCGCTTCGAGCAACGCGACGGGCTCGTTGGAGCCGCCGTCGGCCGGGCGCCACTGCGCGAGCGCGTTGCCGAGTTTTAGCATGCGACCCGGGCGTGGACGGTCGCGTCGACCACCTGCGAAAGATGCGCACCGCCGGAAAGGCCGACCGGCAGGTGCGTCGCCGTGACGAAGGTCTGCTCGTACGCGCCGACCTCGTGCAAGAGCGCCGCGGCGCGATCCTCGTCCAGTTCTGAAAGCACGTCGTCGAGCAGCAACAGCGGCGCGTCGTTCGCGCGTTCGCTCATCACGGCGTATTCCGCGAGTTTGAGCGCGAGGACGGCAGTACGCTGCTGACCCTGCGAGCCATACGCTGCCAGCGAGATCCCGTCGAGCTCGAGACGCACGTCGTCGCGATGCGGACCGGCGACCGCGGATTTGCGCGCGCGCTCTGCATCGACCGACGCCGCCAAACGCGCGTCCAGCGCGGCACCGATCGCCTCGCGGCTGGCCGTTTCGAAAGCCACGTTCGGATCGTATGCGATCTCGAGCCGCTCGCGGCCGGCAAACCGGGCGTGTGCGATGCGAGCGTGGTGCGCGAGCGCGCCGACGAACGCATGTCGCGCGAGTGCGATCTCCGTCCCCGCCTCGACCAAGGTGCGGTTGTACGTTGCCAGCAAATCCGCATCGGCTGCGATTGCTCCGCGCAGCAGCGCATTCTTTTGCTGCAGCGCTTTGCGATACCGGGCGAGCTCGTAATAGTAGCGCGGCTCGCTCTGAGCGAGCGCGACGTTGAGAAATGCGCGGCGCGCGCTCGGCGTACCGCTTGCCAGGTGCAGATCGGCGGGAACGAACGTCACGACCCGCATCTTGCCGAGGTATCCCGCGTACCGCACGCCGCCGCCGTTGACGGTGTAACTCTTGTTCGTACCGCGTGCGGAACGCTCGATGGAGCAGGCCAGCTCGACGCGACCTGCCCGCAGCGTCGCGTACCCCCAGAGCGCGGCGCGCTCGCAGCCCGTACGAATCGTGTCGCCGTCGCGAGCGGTCCGAAACGATTTCCCGGTTCCCAGCATCGCGATGCCTTCCAAGAGGTTGCTCTTCCCTTGCGCATTGTGGCCAACAAAAACGTTGAGTCCCGCGGCGGGCTCGAGATCGAGGTGGCTGTAGTTGCGAAAATCCGTCAGTAGCAGACGCGCGAGGACCACATCATTGCCGCAGCGGCATGAGCACGTAGAGTTGTTCTCCGCTGTCCAATGGCTCGAGCGGACGAATCGCCGCAGGAGAGAGCGGACCCAATAGTTCGATGACGGTCTTCTCACTCTTGATATGGTTGAGAATTTCCACCAAATAGCGCGCGTTGAAGGCGATCGTAAGGTCGTCGCCGGTCTGTTCGACCTCGAGCTCCTCGTACGCGTTGCCCGAGATGTCTGAGCTGGCGGTGACGATCAGGGTCTGATTCGCTACGGCGAGCTTCACCATGCTGGCGCGGTCGCCGGCGACGAGCTCGGCGCGGCGGAGACTGCCTATTAACTGCGCCGTGCTCACCGTGACCGACCGGTCGAACTTGGCCGGGATCACCTGCTGGTAATTGGGGTATTGGCCATCCACCAGCCGGACCGTAATGGCAACGTCGCCGCTGGTCATCTGAAGCTGATTACTCTGGGCGCCCAGCGCCGTCACGGCGATCTCCTCGCTCGCCCCGAGGTTCCGCGCCGCCTCATTGAGGGCTCGCGAGGGGACGATGTACTTTTCGGTGCTCGAGCCGCTGTCGAGCGTCGTGGCGAACTTCGCGAGCCGGTAGCCGTCGGTCGCGACCATCGTGAGCGAGTTCCCCTCCACCTCGAGGAGAGTGCCCATCAGCACCGCGCCGCGCGCCTCTTCGCCCGAAGCGGCGAAGATCGTGGCGTCGATCGCGTCGCGGAAGCGCCTGGCCGCAATGCTGAAGTGCGATCCCCGGGCTGCGGCCGGCAGCGGCGGATACTCATCGGCCGGAAGTGCGTGAAAATCGTAGTTGCTCCGCGCGCACTTGACGCTCGCGCGCGTCGGCGTGCCGGTCAGTTCGAGCGTACCGGGCGAGAGATTCCCAAGGTAGCTCGCAAACAGCTTGGCCGGGATCGTGACGGAGCCGGCCTCCGCAACCTGCGCCGGGAAGCCGTGCTCCAGCGTGAGCTCGAGATCCGTCGCGCGCACCGCGATCTTGTCGCCATCGGCCTGGAGCAGCACGTTGGAGAGGACCGGTACTGTCGTGTGCGCGTTGACGACCTTGCTCGCGGCACCGACGGCCGTCGCGATGTCCTTCGTTGTGCAGGTGAACTTCATCGTTTCCACCGTTGGTCGCGAAACGCGATTTTCCTAGTTAGTAAAGATTGTAAGCCGTAGTAGTAGTAAGGCGGTGCATTCTGGGGACAAGCCGGATTTTGCCCGACGGGGTCACGTCGCTTTGATGTGTCTAACTTGTGAATGGTTCTGCCGGCCTCTGCACCGCTGTGGGCGGAACCCGGGAAACTGCGCGCCGCGCGAGCGAGCGGACCACCCGTGTGAGTGGAATGTTCAGGGATTCTGACACATCGCGATAAGCTGACGTATCTTATTACGATACGCCTCGTCGCGCTGCATTTGTTCCTTAATCTTATCGCGGGCATACATCACGGTGGTGTGATCTTTCTTCCCGAAGTCGCGCGCGATCTGCGGCAGCGAGTAGTTCGTCAGCTCCGTCGCGATATACATCGCGATCTGGCGCGGCGCCGCGAGGCGCTGATCGCGCCGGCCGTTATCCATCTCCTTAACCGTCAATCCGTGTGCGCCGGAGACCGTTTCCTTAATCTTGGCGATCGTGATGCGGTAGGAAGGCGCCTGCGCGAGCGCGCTCTTAAGCACGTCGGCCGCGAGATCCGTGGTGATCGGGGCTTTCGTCAGCGATGCATAGGCGATCACGCGTATCAGCGCGCCTTCCAGCTCGCGGATATTCGAGGGAATCACCTTGGCGATAAACGACGTGACCTCGTCGGGAACGGGAATATTCTCACTCGCCGCCTTCTTGCGCAAAATGGCTTCGCGCGTTTCGAGATCGGGGGCTTGGATATCGGTGAGCAGCCCCCACTCGAACCGCGATCGAAGACGCGCTTCGAGCGTTTGAATCTCTTTGGGCGGACGATCGGACGAAATGATGAGCTGGCGTCCCGATTCGTGCAGCGCGTTGAACGTGTGGAAGAACTCTTCTTGCGTCGTCTCTTTGCCGGCCAAAAACTGGATGTCGTCGATCAGCAGGACGTCGACTTGGCGGTACCGGTTGCGGAACTCGGGCGTTCGGTTGTTCTGCAGCGCGATGATGAACTCGTTGGTGAACTTCTCGCACGTTGCGTACACGACGTTCGCCGCGAGATTGTCTTGGATCACGCGGTGTCCGATCGCGTGCATCAAGTGCGTCTTGCCCAAACCGACCCCGCCGTACAGGAAGAGCGGGTTATAGGCGCGCGCCGGCGCGCCGGCGACGGCTTGCGCCGCCGCGTGCGCGAACCGATTGGAGTTGCCGACGACGAACTCTTCGAAAGTATAACGCGCATTAAGATTCGCACTGCGGAAATCCTCAAACGGGCGCGCGGGAATGCCCGCAGCGGCGCGCGGCCCATCCATCGGTTCGGCGACCGAAAGCCTCAGCTCGACGCTCGTACCAAAGAGTTCGCTCAACACGTCGATCATTTGCGCGCGAAGCTTGCTTCCTACCCAGTCCTGTGCGAACTTACTGTGCACCGCGAGATGGAGCTCGTCGCCGTGAAAGGAGACGAAACGGATCGGCTTGATCCACATCTCGAAGACCGGTTTGGAGAACGTATGCTCCAACGTAACGAGTGCAGATTGCCAGAGCTCGTTGGAGGTGTCCGCGTTCGTCGCAAGCGCCATCCTGCATCCTTCCGAAACAGCATCGACTAATAGCACCCACGCAGCGGGCCCTTTACGCTAAGAGCCCAGCCGCGCCACCCCCGTGAGGGCGCAACCACTTGGCTTAATCAAGCCTTGCTCCTGCGGAATCTATGCACGACTTTATACACTTATCCACAGCTCGCTGCGAGCCGTATTTCGGGGAAATTTCCGATTTATGAACGGGTATAGTGGGAACCCGCGCGCGGCTCGAATTCCTCTACGAAATAAGGCCCGACTGGCAGCTTTTGAGGGTTTCTTTACGCCCTTTTCCACAAGCTTGTCCACAGGTGTGGAGAGAGAGGTAGTGACTCAGCGTGACGCCCGGTATGCCCGCGCACCGGCATACGAACGTGGGTTCGCCTGCCGCCGCAATTCCCCACCGGAAGTATTGCAAGGTAAAG
>Ga0302326_10008379_pt1 | contig 22810 bp, 22 predicted proteins | sample Palsa_T0_3_FD_202264 | JGI IMG/M metagenome (GOLD analysis project Ga0302326, IMG submission 202264) | Peat permafrost microbial communities from Stordalen Mire near Abisko, Sweden - Palsa_T0_3 | ecosystem: Environmental > Terrestrial > Soil > Palsa > Peat permafrost | place: Sweden: Abisko... | reverse complement strand
GACCCGGAGCGCATTTCCTATCGCGACCTGTTGGAGTTCTTCTTTCAGATTCACGACCCGACGACGAAGAATCGCCAGGGCAACGACCGTGGGGCGAGCTACCGCTCGGCGATCTACTACGTCGACGACGAGCAGCGCCGCGTCGCGCAGGACACGATCGCCGATGTCGACGCCTCCGGCCTGTGGCCGGGCAAGGTCGTCACCGAGCTCGCGCCCGCCGGACCGTTCTGGGAGGCGGAGCCCGAGCACCAGGACTACCTCGAGCACTACCCCAACGGCTACACGTGCCACTTCGTCCGTCCCGGCTGGAAACTGCCGCGACGCGCGCAGGAAGCCGCGCACTGAGCTGACGCGAGGCTTTTGGAGTCGACGTAAAGACCACTGCGACGTTGGGAGGCGGGTGCGCTACGCTTTCAGGGTCAGATAGCGAGGGCAACCAGAGGGCGAGACCTTCAACTGAACGTCCCCTTTCCGCGAAAGCCGCCTGATCTTCTGATGGCCGAGAGTCCACCTACGGGTGGGCTTTCCGCGCTTAACGGGCCCGCAGCAGACCCTTGCAAATCGGCGGCTCAGGGCAGGATGTCGTTCAGCGTCGCCTTGAACCGCTCGCCAGACTCCTCCAGCTCGCCCTCGATGTGCAGGCGCGCCGGGCCGGTCTCGGTCCACAGGTCGAGGAAGTAGCCCCAGCCCGGGAGGTCCGGCTCGTCGGACTTGGCGATCGCCTCGACCCGGTAGGTCTCGCGCGGCGGCAGCACCAGCGACTCGGGGCAGTCGTCCTCGACGCGACGGCACAGGTCCTCGACTTCAAGCCGACCGCCGGACGCGACGCGGAGCTCCTCGTACTCGCCGTCCACGACAAGGGCGACGACGTCCTCCAGTGCCCGGTACATCGGCTCGGGCATCAGCTCGAGCGATTCGACCATCTCTCCCCGTCCGCCCAACTCGTGGCTCGGCGTCAGGTCGAGCCGGCTGTAGAAATAGTCCTCGCACGCCGCACGCGCCTGGCGGCAGATGCCCTTGGACAACCCCGCGGCGCCGAGCGCAAAGACCGCCGCATCGATCGCCTCCTCGAGCGTTCCGTGACGGCGCGTCAGCTGCGCGGTGATCGCGCGACCGTGCTCCGTGTCGCGTGCCACCGATGAGCCGTCCAACAGAATCGAGGGCGCGTCGTGGCGGCTGTAGCCCGCGCAGGCCCGCACCGCAGAGTGAAGGACGATGAGGTGGTCGCCCATTCAGAGCAACTTGTCCAAGGTGATCGGGAGGTCGCGCACTCGACGGCCCGTCGCGTTGTAGATCGCGTTTGCGATCGCTGCGGCTACGCCGGTGATGCCGATCTCGCCGATCCCGCGCGCGCCCGCCGGCGCGTACGGATCGGGGATATCGGTCCACATTACCTCGATCCTCGGCACGTCCATTTGGGCCGGCACGTGGTACTCGGCGAGGCTCGGGTTCATGATCCGCGCGGTCCGCTCGTCGAACTGGGTGTCCTCCATGAGTGCGAGGCCGATCCCCATGATGATCCCACCGCGGAACTGGCTCGCGGCGGTCTTGGGATTGATGACGCGCCCGCAGTCATAGGACCCGAGGACACGGTCGACGCGGGTCTCGCCGGTGACCGTGTTGACGCGGACCTCACAGAAGACCGCGCCGGTGGAGTGCATCGAGTACGTCTGAGTCTCTTCGGGGTCGGCCGCAGAGGCGACGACGGTTAGCTCGTCACGGCCCGCGCGTTCCAGGATCTGCGAGTAGCTCTCCCAGCGGCTCGGGTCTGCGAGCTCACACAGCCCCTCGTCGCGCCCTCCGACCTCGTCGGCGGTCAGCCCGGCCAGGGGCGAGTCGTCGCCGGCGAGTTCGAGCAGCTCCACGACGAGCCCGCGCTGGGCGGCGATCACCGCGCCGGCGATGGAGGCTGTCTGCGAGGAGCCGCCGGCGAGCATGTTGCCGGGGAACGAGGAGTCGCCGTAGGCGACGGTCACCCGCTCGAGCGGCAGGCCGAGCCGCTCGGCGCTGATCATCGTCTGGGTCGTCGAGGTCCCCATCCCCATGTCGCTGGCCGGCACCTCGACCGTCGCGTGGCCCGTCTTGTCGAGCCTGATGCGCGCTGCGCCGCCGGGAAAGCGGTGGTAGGGATAAGTCGCGGTCGCGCAGCCCATGCCGATCAGCCATTCGCCCTCCCGGTGCGTACCCGGAGCCGCCCGGCGCTCCCAGCCGAAGCGCTCCGCGCCCGCGCGCCACGCGTCGACGAGGTGACGGGCGGAGAACGGCAGGCCTGAGCTCGGGTCCTTCTCCGGCTCGTTGCGTATGCGCAGCTCGACCGGGTCCAGGTCGAGCTCGATGGCGAGCTCGTCGATCGCTGACTCCAGCGCGAAGGTGCCGACCGACTCCCCGGGCGCGCGCATGAACGAGTTGGCGAGCATGTCCATGTCGACGACCTGCTGGTCGGTCTTCAGGGTCTCGGTCGCGTACATGTGCCGCGCGGGGAAGGTGAACTGCTCAGCGAGCGCATTGTGGGGGGTCATCGTGGAGATGCCGGTGTGGATCAGCGCCGTGAAGCGACCGCTTTCATCGGCGCCGATCGCGACTCGCTGCTCGGTGTCCGTGCGGCCGCCGACCAGCCGGTAGACGCCCTCGCGCGAGAGCGTGACCCGCACGGGACGCTCGGCGAGCTTCGAGGCAGCAGCCCCGAGCAGGTGGTGGGACCACACCGTTTTGCCGCCGAAGCCGCCGCCGACGTAGGGCGACGTGAGATGGACCTGGCTCTCGTCGATTTCGAAGACCTGCGCCAACGTCCAGGCGTGCGGTGTCACGCCCTGGCTGGCGTCGTGGACGATGAGCTCGTCGCCGTCCCAGGCGAGCGTGACCGCGTGGGGCTCGATCGCATTGTGGCTGTGGCGCGGTGTGCGGTAGGTGAGGTCGATCGAGTGGCGCGCGTGCAGAAGTGCAGCGTCGGCATCGCCGACGAGAACCTGAACCGGCTGACCGACGAGGCTGTCAGGCGTACGGGAATGCGCCTTGGCTTGCTCGAAGGTTTGCGGCGTCGAGGACTCGTAGGCGACCTCGATCAGCGAGGCGGCGTGGTCGGCCTGCTCCTGTGTCTCGGCCAGGAGGACCGCGACCGGCTCACCGTTCCAGTGGATGCTGTCGTCCTGCATCACGGGCAGATCGCTGCCCCCGGCCCCCTTGGGCGCTGTCAAGAACACCGGCGGTGGCTGCATCCGCGGAGCGTTGCGGTGAGTCATGACGAGCACGACGCCGGGCGCGGCCTCGGCGGCGCTCGTGTCGAGCGTCGTGATGCGACCGCGAGCGACCGTGCTGTAGCGCAGCGCGGCGTAGACCATGCCCTCCATCGGGTACTCGGCGGCGAAGCGGGCCTCGCCCCGAACCTTGAGCGGACCGTCCAGGCGCGATACCTGTGCGCCGATCAGACCGTGCTTGGCTCGCACGAGCGGGTCGGGGCCGGCCTTGCCCTCCGGAACGACCGGGATCGCGGGTGTGGCACCGGTGGCGCTCATCGGCGAGCTCCTTCGGTAAGGGTTTGCAGGACAGCCGCGAGCGTCCGACGGGCGAGGTCGACCTTGAAAGCGTTGCCGGCCAGTGGCCGGGCCTCGGCAAGCTCAGCCTCCGCGGCCTCGAGGAAGCTCTCCTCGGTCGCGGGGCTGCCGCGCAACGCTTCTTCGGCGCGCCATGCCCGCCACGGTTTGGGGGCGACCCCGCCGAGGGCGAGGCGCACGTCGGCGACGCTGTCGCCGTCGAGCTCGAGCGCCGCGGCGACCGAGACGAGCGCGAACGCGTAGCTGGCGCGGTCGCGAACCTTGCGATAGGTCGAGTGCGCGGCGAGCTCCGATGGCGGCAGTTCGACGGCGGTGATCAGCTCACCTGACTCAAGTACCGTCTCAATGTCGGGGTGGTCCTCCGGAAGCCGGTACAGATCGGTAAGGGCAATCGTCCGCTCCCCGGACGCGCCGCGCAGGTGGACGATCGCATCCAGGGCGGCGAGAGCCACGCACATGTCCGACGGGTGGGTGGCGACACAGTGTGGTGAAGTTCCGAGGATCGCGTGGATGCGGTTGAAACCCTCGATCGCGTCGCAGCCCTCCCCCGGCGATCGCTTGTTACAGCGCGAGCCGTCGGTGTCGTAGAAGTACGTGCAGCGGGTGCGCTGCAGCAAATTGCCACCCACCGTTGCCATGTTGCGGATCTGCGCCGAAGCGCCGGCAACAATCGCGCGCGTGAGCATCGGATAACGCGCGCGAACCGCGGGGTGCTCGGCCACCGCGGTGTTGCGCGCGGCCGCCCCGATCATCAGACCGCCGTCGTCGGTCTCCCCGATCTCGGCCGACAGGCCGGTTACGTCAACCAGAGCCGACGGGACCTCGACGGTCTCGCGCATAAGGTCGACGAGATTCGTGCCGCCGCCGAGATACTTCGCATTCCCACCCTCGGCGCGGCGGATCGCGTCGGCCGCATCGGTCGCGCGTGAGTAGGCGAGCTCGATCATGCGCCTGCCCCCGCGTACACCTCGGCGATCGCATCAACGATCCCGTTGTGGGCGCCGCAGCGGCACAGGTTTCCGCTCATCCGCTCACGGAGCTCGTCGTGATCGAGCGCGATCTCCATGGCATCGAGCTCGACGGTGACGTGGCTGGGCACCCCACGGGCCACCTCCTCGGCCATCCCCACCGCCGAGCAGATCTGACCCGGGGTGCAGTAGCCACACTGAAATCCGTCATGGTCGATGAACGCTTGCTGCAAAGGGTGCAGCGCACCGCCGCTCGCAAGCCCCTCGATCGTCGTCACTTCCCGCCCGTCGTACTGGACCGCGAGGGCCAGGCAGGACAGGATCCGCTCCCCGTCGACCAGCACCGTGCAGGCACCGCACGCCCCCTGGTTGCATCCCTTCTTCGTACCGAAAAGCTCAAGCTGCTCGCGCACGAAGTCCAGCAGCGAGACACGAGCGTCGGCAGGAACCGGCTCCTCACGGCCGTTGATAATGATCGGCACAGCAGATCCCCTTTCAGCGACGAACTCCTGACAGCCACCACGTTACCGGCTCACCCGTCTGCCTCGGTCGCGCAGCTCAAAGCGAAGATACTCCGTCGAGGCCGGGCGACCGGCTTGGTGCCGTACTGGCAGGTCAGGACTCCCATCTGGTTGTACGGGCACACCCAGCGGTCGTAGCGGACGCCACCGGTGCCGTTGTTGGCGATGGGCGTCCCCTTGCCCGCCAGCACCCTCGTCGCCACTCGCTTTCCGTCCCGACCGGTCGCGTTTACCATACGGCCTCGATGGTTTGCGAAGCGAGACGAGGGGCGTTTAGGTTGCGTCGGTGCATACGGGCGGCGGGGCTCGTATTCGCCGTGGCCGTGCTGGCTCCCGCCACCGCGAGCGCGACCACCGCGACCGCGACGTCGGTGGTCGTGTCGCCCAACGGAAACCTTGTGTATGCGGGCTTCAACGGCGTGGGCTTCTCGGTGTTCAGTCGGGATCCGAGCACCGGTCAGCTGTCCGTTCTCGGAGAGGCGCCCGGGGCGCCGACGGGAGGCGGGCTCTTCAATCCTTCGCTTGCGGTCAGCCCGGACGGAGCCAACGTCTACGGAGTCGACGGTCAAGGCAACGAGTTGCTCCAGTACGCACCGGCGAGCGGCGGGGTCGCCAGCCAGCAGTCCTATCCGGTCCTCGCAGATACAACTGTGGCCAAGGATCCGATCACGCTGACCGTCTCGCCCGATGGCTCCAGCGTGTACGTGCTCACCTATGGCGTGCTGTATGGAAGCAGCGGAGTCACCTCCGACGGCAAGATCAACGTGTTCCAGCGCGACCCCGGCACCGGAGACCTCACGTTGGTGCAGACCACCCCGCTGGACACAAGCTCGAACTTCGGCGGCGCGGTAGGAAACGATGCAGTGATGTCGCCTGACGGCAAATTCATCTACGTCTCGAGTGAGAATGCCACGGGCGGGATCTACGTATTGAGTCGCGACACCACGACTGGCATGGTGACCGTTCTGGAGCGGGACGGCAACCTGAACGCCGGCAACGCTCTCGCGATCTCGCCGGACGGCAACTACGTATACGAGACCGGGGCGCCCTCGACGTCGAGCTCAGCGAGTAGCGCGATCAGCGTCCTGTCCCGCGATGCAAGCACCGGGCTATTGACGCCGGTGGATGAGGTTCAGAACGGCGCCAATGGGGTGTCCGGACTGAGCGACATGTGGAGCGTGGCCGTGTCTCCCGACGGCAACTGCCTGTATGCGACCAGCCGGGCCGACAACTCGCTTGGTTACTTCACCCGCAACCAGAGCTCGGGCGCGCTTACATTCGACGGCGTCGTGAACAACGGCAGCGGCGGCGTCACCGGGCTGGCCGACGCCCGTCAGGTCACGGTCTCGCCGGACGGCAACAACGTGTACGTGGCTTCGCCCGACGACAACGGTGTCGCCGTGTTCTCCCGTAACCCGACGACCTGCGCCCCGGCCTTCCTCGAGCTCGTGCAGGACCTGTTCACGCTGGGCCAGCCGTCAATTGACCCGACCGAGGGCACGGCGACGTTACCGGTGAGCGTCGACACCGGCGGGGCGCTCGCCGTCTCGGTCGCGCCGGTGACCGCTGAGGGCAGCAGCGCTCGCCGGGCCGCCACCGATGCGCAGGTGATCCAAGTGAGCCAAGCCGGGATGGTGACAGTGCCCGTCACCCTCGACAGCTCGCAAGCACAGGAGCTCGATGCCCTTCATCAGCTAAGCGTGAAAGCGACGCTGACCTTCACCGCCAGCGGCGGGGTGCCGACGACCAAGGCCACCGTCATTCAGCTCGTCAAAGCTACCGGCTCGGTCTCCACCCTCCACGTCTCCCCATCGACGTTCTCGCTCGCCGGGCGCAAGGCGAGAGGCCACTGCGTCGCCCTCACGCGAAACAACGTCGCCAGAAACCACTGCCGGCGCCCGATCATGCTCCGTGTCAACTACACGCTCAACGTTCCAGACCCCGTCATCTTCACGATCAAGGTCCAAGCGCCAGGGCGCCGAGCCGGGCGACTGTGCGTCAAACCGCTGAGGAACAGCCAACGGCAGCGGAAGTGCACGCGGCTGGTGGCGCTGCATGGGCAGATCCAGGAAACCGGCACAGCAGGTGCCAACCAGTTTACGTGGGGCGGGGTGGTCGGCGGCCATCGGCTCGGCGCCGGCAGCTACGTCCTGATGGCCACTCCGCTCGGCGGCGCCACGAAGCGGGTGAGCTTCAAGCTGCTGCCGTAAGGGACTACGCCAGATTCTTGATGTTGTCGATCTGTCGCTGAAGGTCGGAGAGCGGGAACCAATCGAACTTCAAGAAGAAGTGGGTGGCCTCCGCTGTCGTATGCATGCCGTAGCCGCCGTCCCCTGTGCACATCGTAGGGGCGTGATCCAGGCATGCGGTGAAGTTCAAGGTGCGGTCGTAGCTTGTTTCGAACTCATTGCTTGCGCCCTTGGCGTGGCGCAGGTCGTTGCGTGGCGGTAGCTTCACGTAGTAGCTGAACGGGCCGAACGGCTGGTCTGCCTCCTCCACGGAGTCGTTCGGCCCGGATGGTGGTTCCAAACCCTCGGCGATCTCGCCGTATTCCCCGCAGGGCGCGATTCCCGGGGTATCTCCGCCGGCGATCTGGAGCACATATCGGTGACCCTTGAAGGCCTTGCGCACGTTGGGATAGCCAGACTGGCTCACGACATCGATGTCATAGAACGATGTGTTGTAGACGAGGCGAGGCTTGCGGGAGTAGGCCTGATCACACGGGGTCAGCGGGTAAGGTCCGGGTCCGGCAATCTGGTTGTTCTCGTTGGCCTCGCTACGCCATTGGGATTTCTCGTAAGCGACAGGCGCAAAGTGACCGGAGGGGGTTTCCGCGGGCTCCAAATCGGGAGTGCCGTTCGTCTCGATGTACTCGACGAGCGTCGTCTCGGTCCAACTCGAAATGAACTCCTCGGTGCCGATCACGCCGTTGCCGGGATTCATCCCGTAGTTCTGCATGAGGGTAACGCTGCCACTGGCGAGGACCTTGTAGCAGCACGCAGTCTTGTAGGACGTCGCGAACGCCTGTGGCGCATGCGCCGACGCGGTCGCCGAACACGCCAGTCCCACGGCAGCCACGACGGCCACGACGGCCACGCAGACCCGATGCCGTCTGTGCGCGCGAGCCGCGACCATCGGCGCCAGGCTACTCGTACATTCCAGCGGCGTCAAAGCCGCCGACTACCTTGTCCCGATCAGCGCGTTGCCACTCTGATCGACGGCGACGCACAGGTGTGCGGACACGCACGAGACGCCGGCGAGGCCGCTGCTCGAGTCGATCGTGCTGGTGCTCCACGCGCTCGCGGCACCGGTGGGGTCGAGCGTGGTGATCGCATCGCCGCTTGCGCCAACGATCACGCACGGGCCGCCCGCAATACATGAGACGTCTTGTCCCGGCTGGAACGGGTGGAGGCGGTCGATCCCCGGTGTGTACTTGTACGCCGAGGGGCCCCCGGTCGGGTTCGTCGTCGTGGTCACGTCACCAGTGTCGCCGGCGAGAACGCACAGCGTGGTCGTCGGGCAGGAAACCGAGTCGGCTCTGATCGCCGTCGTACTGCGCCACGCCGACATGCCGCCGACGGGGTCTGTCGACGTAGCCAGGCCCGTCCCGACCGCCACGCACAGGGAACCGCCGACGCAGGAGACGTCGCCGAGCTGCTCGCCCGTGATGACATTCGCCTCCTGCCATGCACCCGCGCCGCCCGTCGGGTTGGTCGCGGTGAACACGTCACCGACGTTGTCGACGGCGACGCAGAAGCTCGCCGAGGTGCACGTGACCCCGTTCAGGGTCCCCTGAGTTGGAAGCGTGAACGCCTGCCAGGCGCTCGCGCCCCCGGTGGGGTCGGTCGAGACGAGCACGTCGCCGGTCAGGCTGTCGGTCGCCGCGCAGAACTGGGCGGTCGGGCAGGAGATTCCGGCGAGCCCGATGTCGGAGACGATGTTCGCCGTCTTCCACGTACTCGGCCCGCCGGCGGGGTTCGAGGAGGTGACGACATCGCCGTTGTTGTCGACGGCGGCGCAGAAGCCGCTCGGCGCGCACGAGATGGCCGCGAACTCGCCACCGTTGCTGATCGGCTCCGGGCCTGTCCAGCTGAAGTGAGCCGCGGGTGACACCGGTGCGGCCGTGTAGCTTTGGCCCTTGGTCACGGTTGCTGACTGATGCGTCGCGAGATTGTGGACGGCGACCTGGCCCTGGAGGACATCGATCGTCGTCCGACCGCAGTAGTCGGTGGTAATCCATTCGGTGCCGCGGGCGCCCGCGGCAGCGTAATTTCCCTGCGAGGCGAACGGGCCGCCGTTGTCGCTCACCCACAGCGACCGGTGCTGCCGCGGCCGGTGCTTGGTCACCGCTGCCGGGCTCGCGCACGCGAGCGCACCGGTGAGCTTGAACGTCGTGGTACCCGACCGCTGCTGGAGGACCTGGGCGCTCCCGCGCGAGAGCCGGGCGGTCCACTTCTTCGCCGGCGTCGCAATCTCGACGCCCGCGACGCCGGCGCTCGCGTCCACCGATCCGCCGACGCGGAGCGCGACGGGTCCGACGACATGAACGAACCCGCGCGCGTGTGGCTGCTCAACGGTGACGCGGCCTCGGATCGCGGAGACGATCACCGTCTTCGTGAGTACCGGCTGCAGCTGTCCCGACGCGGCACTGGCGGTAGCGGGGGCGCCGGCTCCGGCGACGAGCGCCAGCGCCAGACCGGTGCGTTTGATCGAGCTATGCATGATGTCGCCCTTTCGCTTCGGCCGCGGGGCTAGCTTAGTGCCCTATAGAGGTTGGCGCGACTGAGTGTGGTGTCCATCGCTGCTCTCGTTCTCGGTTGAGGTGATCAGCGATGCGGCTAATCTACGGGCGTGGCATGGGGCTGTCGTGCACATCGGCGACGCGCCATGTGTCACGTTGGTGACGTAGGCTCGCCCGCCTCGCGTATCCCATAAAGGACTGACGGCTCCTCCCGCCCCCGGAGCTTGAACTCGCCGACGTGCTCCACTGCGTCGGGATCGGCGAGCCGCGCGGCCGTCGCCTGGGTGAGCAGGATCGGGCGGTCGACCTCCCGCGTCAGCGCCTGCACGCGCGCAGCGACGTTGGTTGTGTCGCCGATCGCCGCGTACTCCATCCGTCGCCCGGACCCAACGGTGCCGGAGACGACTGGCCCTGAGGAGAGACCGACTCCGACCCGGTCGCTGCCGACGGCGGCGACCACGGCACAAGCCGCCGCCAGCGCTCGGGTGGCGTGGTCCTCAGTCGCGAGCGGCGCTCCGAACACGGCCATCACGCCGTCTCCGAGGAAGGTGACGACGCTTCCTCCCTGATCCATAATCGCGTCGGAGACCTGGCCGAGATAGGTGTTCAATGCCTCGAGAAGCTCACCCGGCGAGAGGCGCTCGGCGAAGCCCGTGTAGCCACGCAGGTCGCAGAACATCACGGTTGCGTCGAGCTCCTCGGCGAGCCCGGCCTCCTGCTCGGCACGCTCGACGACGCGTTGGACGTGATCGCTGGGTACGTAGCGGGCGAAGGTGGCGACGAGCATCGCGCGCTCGCGGCGCACCGTCATCAGGTCGACCACGCCAACACCGATCGCGCCCACGAGCGCGGCGGTGAGCGGTGGCATCACTGCCAGCACCGTGCCGCCGTCGAAGGCGAGCTGGGCGATCACGGCGAGCACGCATATCCACACCAGCGCGACCCAGACGCCGAGGTAGCCGAGGTCCGTCGTCGCGGCGAGCGGCGCGATCAGGGCGGAGAAGAGGACGATCCCCGCGTCGAGCCAGCCGGGCGCCCCACGCAGGGGAAAGCCCGCGAGCGCCGTCTCAATCGAGTCAGCCTGGATCTCCGAGCCGGAGAGGAGGCTGCCGCCGGCCGCGTCCGTCGGATGAATATCGCCGACGGACTCGGCCGGCACGCCGATCACGACGATGCGCCCGCGCACCTGGCTTGCCGGCACGCGGCCGTCGAGGATGTCGATGGCCGGGATCTCCGGAACCGTGCGCGGTCCGCCGGGGTAATCGATCAGCGGCGTGGCGCCCGGCGTCATGTGCAACGGACGCCCGAGGACGCGCGCGGCGACTACGGGCACCGACGGCAGACCGTGGAAGCCGGCGTCGAGGCGATCGACCAGTTCGTCGCTGTTGTCCGGAACGCCATCGTAGGCGGGGAGCGCGCCGGCCCTCCTGACGTTCTCATTGCCTCCGAAGATCTGCGTGGTTCCGCGCGGACCGACCTCGCTCGTGACCATCACCACCGGTCGGGCCGCCGAGATCGCCGAGTAGAGCGCGAGATCCTGCGCCGCCGTCGTCGGCTCGGTGATCTGGATGTCGTAGACGATGAGCCGGGGGTGGAGCCGGTGGACGGCTCGCACCAGCCTCCCCTGCAGGCTGCGGGGCCACGGCCACCGCGGGATCCCGGGGGCGGCGAGCGTCTTGTCGTCGACACCCACGACGGTGAACGGTCCGGGGGGCTGCTCACCGCGCACGGCGAAGCGCTCATTGAGTGTGTCGTTCTCGACGCGCCCGAGCACGCTCGTCCAGCTCACTATCCCGCCGGAGAGCGCGGCGGTGGCCGCGGTCGCGGCCAGCAGCGCCAGCCGGCGCCCGCGTCCGGACCGGCGCCCGGGCCGGCGCCCGCGTCCGGGCCGGCGCCCGCGTCCGGGCCGGCGACGGCGCAGGCTTTGCGCGGAGGCGAACGCCAAGACCAGCCGATCGGCAGTTGACACCAGGGTCAGCCTATCGGCGAGACTGTGGGCGATGCACTGGCGGCTCCTCGACGACGTCAACGATGCCGAGCTCGAGCGCACGCTCGAGATGGCCCGCAGGCGCACGTTCGACCGCGACGAGGTGATCTTCCACGAGGGCGATCCGGCCGACACCCTCCACTTGATCGAGCGCGGGCGCGTCGCTGTCCGGGTCGCTAACCGCCACGGTCAGCGGGCGACGTTGGCGGTCCTCGGACCGGGGGAAGCGTTCGGCGAGCTGGCGCTGCTCGGGCCTCCGGCGCGACGGAGCGCAACCGTGGCGGCAATCGAGCCGGTGGTCACCCAGTCGATCTACGACGCCGACTTCCAGCGCCTGCGCAGCCAGCATCCGGAGGTCGCCGAGGTGCTGATCGCGCTGCTCTCCGAACACGTGCGGCGGCTCAGCTCACAGCTCCTCGATGCCCTCTTTCTGCCCGCCGAGTCGCGCGTGCGCAAGCGTCTGCTCGAGCTCACCGAGCGGTACCCGGAGAGCAGCGGCGAGGTGGTGATCCCGCTGCGCCAGGAGGATCTAGCCGACCTGGCGGGGACCTCCCGCGCGACCGTCAACCGCGTTCTGCGTGAGGAAGCCGGGCGCGGCACCGTCAGGCTGGCACGCGGTTCCACGACCGTGCTCGACCGGGACCGGCTCTCGCAGCTGATCTGGTGAGTGGAACGCGGAGACCGTATCGCGGGTCTGACCGCATCCTGGAGGTCGGCCGCGAGATTTCCCGCGGCCGACCACTCTGGAGGATCACGATCAGACCTACTCGTCGGGGGTCAAGCACCCCCGAGCAGCTCGATGGAGCGAAATGTTTGCCCACATCGACTCCGCTCCGCCATAGTTAGTGATGTGGTAGCAGCCGGCCTGGGTCAGCGCAGGAGTTGCCTGATCGCAAGCTCGAGCGCCTCGGCACGACTGTGGGGGGCGTGGTCGGCGGCGATGAAGTGGTTTCCGATGGCTAGCGCGAAGGCGAGCACGGAGCGGCCTTCGACCTCGGCGGAGTCGCTGCAGAACGCTGAGAAGAGCGAGCGGAGGTATTCCATCCGGCCATTGTCGACCCGTCTGAGGCGGTCGGCGACGGTTTGGTCACGGCGTGACCAGTCGCGGATGGCGAGTTCGATCGGCAGGAGTGCGTCGCTAAAGGTGAGCGCACCGGCGCGCCTGATTTTTGTGCGCGGGTCACCACCGCGGCGTTCGACCTGCTCGAGAACATCGACGGTGGCGGCGGCCTCCCAGGTGTCGAGCATCGCTTCGAGGAACGCGCCGCGGCCGTCGAAGTGCCCGTAGAAGCCGCCTCGAGTGACTCCGAGCGATCTCGCGAGAGGCTCGATCCGGACAGCGTCGGGCCCACCCGCGGCGAGGGCCCTCAGGCCTGCGTCGATCCAGGCGATGCGTGGAGTGAGGGTTGGAGGCGCCATCGCCGTCTACCTGGTTCGCGGTGTGGTTGACATGAGTACCGATGATGCCTAATCTCCATCTATACAGCACTGCATATATGGAGGGTAGGCGTGAAAACGACAACTGTGGAGCGTGGCAAAGACGCCGGCCCGGTGAGCATGATTTCGCTGCCGCCGGACGCTCGAGCACTCAGCACCGTGTCCCGCGTCGATTACGAGGACGCTTTCCTAGTCGACGTCGGCGTCGACAGGACCGCCGAGCAGTGGCTCCGCGCGGTGATCAATGACCCACCGTTCGCTGTCCGCGCGCGCCTCGTGACCGGGTGGCTCACGCTCGGTCTCAAGCTCGGCCTGCCGTGGTCGGGGCGGCGAGTGCTCGGCTGGAAGGTATTACACAGCGACGCGAGCTACGTCCTCCTTGGCGCGGAGTCGTGGCTCGGGCTACGCGGCCAACTACTGTTCCGAAGCGAAACCGGCGGTGCGTTGTTGTTCGCGACGATCGTTCAACTCAGCAACCCGGCCGCTCGCGCCGTCTGGGCCACGATCACACCCACGCACCAGGACGTGGTGCATTCCCTCCTTTCCCATGCCGCCGGGCGTGAGGCGTGCAGGTAAGGCGACGATCAGCCAAGAACCCACCTACCGTCTCCCAGCGGCGAGTTCGGTTAGAGGACTGCCGTTGCCGGTTTGCCCGCGGCGGCGCGACGGGCGAGGCGTGAGGTCCCGGTGATCGCGACAGTGATCGCGGTGACGATGTAGAGAACGATGATGATCAGGTTGCCGGTGATGCCGTAGGAGCCGAAGTAGACGATGTGTCGTAGGGCCGTGACGCCGGCGCCGTTGGGTAGGGCGGGGCTGATCGCCCGCCAGAAGCCCGGGAGTAGCGGGGCTGGGTACGCGCCGCCGGCGCTGGGGTTGCCCAGCACGACGAACAGGATGAGCGTGAGGCCGACGCCGAGGGTGCCGAGGAGGACTTGGAAGCCCATGGTGACGGTGGCGGCGCAGTAGACGATGAGGGCTCCGAGCGCCGAGATGGCGACCAGGTGGCCGGTCAGCAGAGGTGTGCGAGGCGGCGGGCTACACCCGCGGCGCGTTCTACTCAAACTTCGACAGCCTCGACGAGCTGTTCTTCGCCCTCTACACCGAACGCAGCGAGCTGCTCGCCCACCACGTCGCCGCCGGCCTGACACACCCCCCCACCGACATCTCCGAACTCGTCGCCCAAGCGGTGCAAGCGCTCATGGTCGACCGCGACTGGATCCTCGTCAGCACAGACTTTCGACTCTACGCCGCCCGCAATCCCAAAGTCGCCGCCGCGCTCCGCGCCCACCGCGACAGGCTTCGCGACGCGCTCGCCGCCTCGCTGACCCCCGCGATCGACCGCTCCGGCCTACCTACGTCCCTGCAGACCCCTGACGGACTCGCCCGGGCTGTCATGGCCATCCATGACGGCGCGACCACCGAACTGCTGCTCGACAACGACCCAGCCCAGTTCAGCTCCTGGCTCGCCGATCTGCTCACCGCGCTGCTCGACCACCCCCACCAGACACGCACCTCGTGATGGCATCGACGAGCATCGCGGGCGTGTTTCCCACCGCAGATCATGACTGAGTCCGATCAGGCAGAGTATGCCCGGTGATGATGGGGACCGCATGATCTCCGCCGCGAGTCGCGCTGGTGTGCTCGCCGTGATGGTCGTGATGTTTGCGTTCCCGTCGATCAGCCGCGCGGGGTGTGGTGGCGTCGAGACCGCGCAGGCGGCGACACATCTGCCCGGGCAGCTCGCGCCGCTTGCGATCGGCGATTCCACGATGCTGCTATCGCTGCCAGGCCTGGCCGCGGATGGCTACGACGCCAACGCACACGGCTGCCGACAGTTCTCTGAGGCGCTTGCGCTACTTAGTCAGCTACGTGCTCGGGGCGCGCTGCCTCACATGGTGACGATCGCGCTCGGGGCCAACGGCGATATCACGGCAAGCGATATCGACCAGGCCCTCCAGATTCTGTGCTGCAACCGACTGCTCGTTCTTGTGACGCCACGGCAACTCGGCGGCTCATCCGGTGAAAACGCCGCGCTCGAGCATGCCGAGGCACGCAGGCACCCAGGTCAGATCCTGCTGCTCGACTGGGTCAGCGCGAGCGCAGGGCACGGCGACTGGTTCCAGCCCGACGGCCTTCACCTGACACTGCCGGGCGTACACGCGTTCACGGACCTGCTTGCCCGAGCGCTCCCTTACGCATACCTGCCATGCCCGCCGGTCAAGCGAAGCGAGCGTGCACACGCACTGGACGCCACACCAGCGATCTCGATCGATACCACGCTCGCGCACGTCGGCTATATCGGCGTGAGCATTGCGGGCCCGCCCGGCGTGCAGGTGCAGCTGAGCGAGCAGGTCGGGGGCTCGACGGTGCCGATCGAGGTGGTCCAGCTGATCAATGGCACCGCTGAGGTGCCGCACGCTTTGCCCTGGCTCTGCGACAGGCGCACCAGAGAGCTCGTCGCAAGCGCCTTGCCACCAGCGCTGCCGGAGCAGGTGACCGCGACGGTCCTCACGCCAACGTGCACCAGACGCCCGGCCACGAGTATCGGCCGCCGCGTACAGGTCGGCCACTCGGCGAAGGTCGCGGTGCGTGACCGCTGGGGCATCGGCGGCATGCCGTTCGATGTCTGCGTCACCGCCCCCGGCGCCAGGAGGGCGTGCCGGCGCAAGCAGCTCCCGGCCGGCACGCGGCGGCTCGTCATTCGGGTACCGATGCCGCGGCCCGGAGGGTGGCGGATCACGGTCAGGACCGCCTACGGCTATAACGCCACGAGGCTTGTGTGGGCATCTCATCGGAACGGTCGCATCCGACTGCTGGCCGCAGGCGATTCTGAAATGCAGATCCTCGACACCTTCCTCGGCCAGGACCTGCAGCCATACGGTGTCGATGTGACCAGCGACGCGCGGATCAGCACGGGGCTTACAAACTCGTTCTTCTTCAACTGGCAGACCCACGCCCGCGAGGACGCCGCCGGCTTGCGCCCTGACGTGACCGTTATCTTCATGGGCGCCAACGACGGCTTCTCCGTCGCCGGCCCTCACGGCCATCCGGTCGGCTGCTGCGGCCCCGCGTGGAGCGCCGGGTACGCGAACCTGGTCGCGCAGATGATGACGACGTTCCTGCGCGGCACGCGCGGGCGCGTGTACTGGTTCCTCCTCCCCGCTCCACGTCCGGCGAACTTCCAGCAGGTGTTCGATGGCGTCAACTCAGGCATTCGCCAGGCGGCCGCGCGCTTCCCGGGACGGGTCGGGCTGATCGACGCGAACGCTTTCTACACGCCTCACAACCGCTACCGCGACTACATGACATATCACGGCCAAGGATTCGTGATCCACGAGCCCGACGGCGTCCATCTTTCAACCGCCAGCGACCGCATCGCCGCGACGTTGGTGCTGCATCGACTGCTCTCCGACCACGTCATTCGCTGAGCGCCAGTGCCGGCAGACGCGCCATCCTCGCGCTCGCTGAGCGCGCTCCGCGCTCAGTGGCAGCCGGTGCTCAGTGGCAGCCGGTGCTCAGTGGGTGGGCGGACGCAATCGACGCCTGCGCCGCGAACTTGCCGCGGCGAACCGGCACGGGAACGATGACCGCCGATTGTCGACCAGCGCTGCCGGTAGCGCCGACGACGAGTAGGTGCTGATTGCAGCGGAACATCGCGAGGGCCGTGACCGCTGGCGGCACCCTGTCAGTCAAAGCATGCGCGTCTCCTGATGTCATCTGCGCGACGGTCGCCTGCCCCCGCGGAGTGCGGATGAGAGCTGCGCACGAGCCCGGCCCGAGCGGGACAAGCCCTGTCAGCGATCCCGCCGGTGCATTCGCGGCGGTGCCCGCCGAGCCGGTGGCGTACGGGGAGATGCCGGTGTGTGACGGGGCCGTCGTGGCGATGCATGACGCGCCGCCGGAGGTGGCGATCACGCTTGCGCTCGCCCCCGGATCGGGTAAGGCCGGTGCGGGCGGGCCGGGCGATCCGACCGGCTGCAGGTCTGAGCCGAGCGCGAGGATCAAGCTCGCACATCCGGATCGTGCTGCCGTTCTCGTCGTCAGAAACTCTGCATTGACACTCACGAACACTGCGGCCGTCACGGCCACGTGGCAGCCGCTGGGTGCAAGATTCTCGGGCGACAGCGTGGAGGATGTGATCAGCCTGCCGGTGCGCGGGTCGCGGATGCTGAGCGAACATCCGCGACATGGTGTCTCACCGGCCGCTATCAGCAGGGCACCTTGTCTCCATGCGAGCGCGACCGGCCCTCCATCGTCCGCCGCCGGGAGTCGCAGAACGCCTTCGTTGGCGAAGCTCCGACGTCGGGCGCCGTTGCCGTTCAGCGCGATGATCTCGCCGCGTCCCGTCTGCCCGATCCGCGCGCCAATCCACGCCTCGCCGCTCGCCGGATCGATCGCTAGCGCAGTAGGCCGAAGCTGAGCACTCACCCGAAGCGTGGAGAGCCCCTCGGACCCGTAGGCAAGACTGAGCGCGCCGTCGGCGAGCAAGCGTGCGACAACCATCCGCCCGCGCGAAGAATCGCCTCCGTTGGTGATCCTGGAGGCGAGGATCGCGCCGCCGTCGTTAGTGCGAAGCGCACCGGCAACCTGGATGTGCCCGCCCGTCAGCCCGGGGATCGGGACCACAACCTGTGCGGCCAGCGCGCCTAGCACCGGGCCTGCCAGCAGCACGCACAGCGCGATGAAACCGATGACGAACCGGCCCCGCAAGAGGGGTGCATCGTACGCGGTAAGACGGCCGCGAGCGTGCGGCTCCAGCTAGGTGTTCTCCGTGAAGCCGTAGGTCACACGTCGATCGCCGCTGCTGCAGCTCTCCCGCGCGTCGTACTGGACAGGGCTTCTATCGAGCACTTTCCGACTGCAATGCCAGCCAGGCAGCTTGCCTTTGTGGCGGACCAGAGATTTGCCGGTGGCGCAACTGGTTCGCTCGACCGACAGCGAGGTCAGATAGGCGTAGCCGTATCCCTCTCCTGAGCCGACGTTACAAGCCGAGGCGATTCTGGCGGGCACGGTCTGAGGACTCGCGAACGCGGGCGCGCTGTACGCGAGGATCGCGGCGCCCAGCACCCCGATCAAACCAATCTTCAACGACATAGCTCTGACGCCTCCTCATACTTCCATGATCGAGTTTGCGCATCGTAGCGTCCCCGGCACCGTGCAGATGGCCACGATCACGACGACACCTTCTCGAACCCGAGCAAGCCGAACTGCGCTGGCCCGCAGTGCAATCACCTGCGCATTATTGCTTCTCACAATCGGCGCTCCAGGCGCCGAGGCCGCCCCGACCACGGGTTCGACGAACACCACCACGGCCCACGCGACCACGATCAGTACCGCGTCCACAAGTACGGTACCGCCGCCGCCGGGGTCCTATTGCGGCCAGATGGTCACGGTCCAGCCCAAGCGAACCCTCGGGCCCGGACCACCGCCACTGGCCATCGGGGACTCGGTGCTGTATGACGCCGCCCAGGAGCTTTCCTACTACGGATTCGAAACCAACGCGATGGTCTGCCGCACGATGGCACAAGGGATCGCCTGGCTACAAGCCCACGACCAGAACCTTCCCGTCCTGGTCGTCGTGGCGCTCGGCACCAACGGTGCGGTCACCGACGCCCAAATCGACGAGCTACTGAGCATCGTCGGCCCGGACCGGATCCTCGCGATGGTCACACCCCACAACGGCAACTACGCATACGTCCCCGGGCTGATCCGCGCAGCCTCACAGCAAAATCCCGGCCGGATCGAAGTTCTCGACTGGGACCAACTCAGCGCCGGCCATCCAAACTGGTTCGCCCCCGACGGCATCCACCTCGGAGGACCGGCAGGCATCAACGCGTACGCACAACTTGTCGCCGGCGCACTGCTGGACATGCCAACTCCAACGACGTCTGGCGGCATCGGGAGCCCGACCACGATCGGGACGCCGACCACGATCCAGCCTTCGCCACCTCCGCGGAGGCCGGCTAAGCACGCATACCACCGAGACTTAGCCGGTGCCGCCTTCGGGTCGGCGATGCGAGCCTTGGTGGCGACACTTCTCTCAATCGCGGACTTTTGAGCATGGGCGCGCGTGTTGACGCCGCGTCCACATCTCAGTCGGCGATGCTATCTTGTCCTCCCAGTTCGTCGATCACGCGATCAGCGCACTCGAGTGAATCCAGGCACTGAAAGGGCAGGGCAGCGTGCGCGACAACGAGATTCGTCCATCGAGGCTGGGACGGGCGGCGCGGATCACCGGCGCGGCCGCCGGGATCGCCGCACGCGAGGCGAGCGCGCGCGCGATCGCGGCGACCGGGTCGTCCGACAAACGACGTGCCGCGGCTACGCGCCAGCAGCTCAAGTCAGCGCGCGCGCTTGTGAAGGTGTTCGCCGGTATGCGCGGGGCGGCGATGAAGGTCGGCCAGACGCTGTCCGCGATCGACCTTGGCCTCGTCCCCGAGGAGGTTCGCCCCGAGTTCCAGGAGATCCTCGCGACGCTGCAGCAGAACGCGGATCCGGTGCCGTTCCGGGCAATCCGTAAGGTTGTCGAGCAGGACCTCGGCGAGCGGCTGGGGTCTGCGTTCGCCGACTTCGACGAGGAGCCGCTCGCGGCGGCATCGATCGGACAGGTCCATCGCGCGACGCTCCACGATGGACGCGCGGTCGCGGTCAAGGTGCAGTACCCGGGGATCGCGGAGGCGGTCCATGCCGACATGCAGAACCTCCGCCTCGCGCTCAAGCTCCTGAGCCTGATCGCGCCCGGGATCGACACCGGCGCGATCGCCGGTGAGATCCGCGAGCGGATCACCGAGGAGCTCGACTACGAGCTCGAGGCATCCAACCACCGCGAGGTGGCGCGTGTCTATCGCGAGCATCCGTTCATCGTGGTGCCCGATGTGGTCACCTCGTTGTGCCGCGAACGCGTGCTGGTGACCGAGTTCGTCGATGGCCGGCGCTTGGCGGAGATCCGCGACTGGCCGCGGCCCCAGCGCGACCGGATCGGCGAGATCCTCGTGCGCTTCTACCTCAACGGGCCGGTGCGCCACCGTTTGCTGAACGGCGATCCGCATCCGGGTAACAGCCTCTTCCTCGATGACGGCCGCGTTGCCTTCATCGACTTCGGCTTCTTCAAGCACCTCTCGGATGCGGATGTCGGGCAGCTGATCGCCTCCACGCGCGCGACATACGAAGGCGACGCGAAGGCGCTGCTCGACGTCGTCTCGGGCCTTGGCACGCTCCCCGCCGACCCGGCGCTGGCGGAGCCGTTCCTCGAGAGCTACGAGCGCATCTTCGGTTGGCTGGTGGTCGACGAGCCGCTTACCACCGACCCGCGAAGTACCGCGGCGGCGACGCGCAGCTACACCGAGCTGCGGAAAATCGAGGGGTTCGACGAGTTTAAGCTGCCGTCCGAGCACTTCGTGCTACTGCGCTCAGTGTTCCTGCTGATGGGCCTGCTCGGCCAGCTGTCCGCCACCAACGTGTGGCTCGATATCACCCGCGAGTGGCTATTCGGGGACGCGCCGGTAACCGAGCTAGGCCGGCAGGAGGCCGACTTCTTCGCCGGTCGCTACGAGTACACGCGCGGCGCTCTGGCGTGACCTCGACCCGGGTCGAGCGCGTGCTTTCATGACCGTCACGCCGGCGAGCGTCAAGGCGACCGAGGTTCGGTTGGGTGACCGCCTGCGCACCGGGTCGGGCGCCGAATTGACTGTCACCCGGATCGACGAGGAGTTCATGGGGCGGGCGAACATGCTGGCATTCGTCGAGGACTCCGAGGAGCAGTGGTTCAAGATGCCCGCGCTGCGGGACGGTGACGTCGAGCTCGTCCGTCGCGGCGACGCGGTGGGCTGATGCGATGCGCATCGGCGTCGTATTTCCGCAGACCGCCCCTCTGGATCGGAGCTCGCGCGGACGGCGCGCTGCGACGAGCCGGCAGGATCGCCGACGGCTGGTTCCCGATGGACCAGCCCGGACCCGCGCTCACGTGGTCCACCGCGATCGTGCACACCGCCGCGCTCGAGGCAGGGCGCGACCCGACAACTTGATGGCGACGAGAGGGAGGTCTTGGCATGCGTAAGTATTGCTGCGCGATCATGGTCGCTCTGATCGCGGCTGTGACGATCGTCATCACAGCCGCCGGAGCAGCGGCCGCGGAGCCGCTGCCGCCGTCCCAGGATCCGTTCTACGCCTACAGTGGCGCCACGCCGCTTGGCCAGATCCCGGCGGGCACTGTGCTCAAGACCCGCACGGTCCTCTACCACGTGCTCGGGGTGCCGACCCCGGTGTCCGTCGTGCAGCTGCTCTACCGGACGGTCAACGCCCAAGGGCAGCCCGCGGTGAACGTGACATCGGTGATCAAGCCGCCCGTCAGCGCGAGTTCCGCCAAGGTGGTCGCATACGGTTCGTTTTACGACTCACTGAACCCGTCCGACGAACCGTCATACCAGATCGCCGGCGGGGTCACGCTAGGCGGACTCATCCCCGACGCCGAGACGCTCTTCATCGCGCCGTTCCTGCTTCAGGGCGACACGGTCGTCGTCGACGACACCGAGGGCGAGCACGCCGACTTCGCCGCCGGCATCGAGTACGGGACCAACACACTCGACGCCATCCGGGCCACCTTCAACTCGCCGGTCACCGGCGTCCCGAGCGACGCCGAGGTCGCTCTGCTGGGCTACTCGGGCGGCGCAATCGCGACCGAATGGGCCAGCGAGCTGGCGCCCACCTACGCACCCGATGTCAACCGCCGGCTCGTCGGCGCGGCCATGGGCGGCGTGTTCGTCGACCCGCTGCACAACCTCTCCTACGTGAACGGCAGCACCGAGTGGGCCGGGGTAATGCCCGCCGCCGTCGTCGGCATCGCGCGCGCCTACGGGGTCGACCTCAGTCCCTACCTGAGCGCCTACGGACAGCAGATCGCCGAGCAGGTGCAGGACGCGTCGATCGTCAACGTGCTCGGCCATTACCCGGGCCTCACCTTCGCCGAGCTGGTCAAGCCCCAGTACGCCGAGCCCACAAGCATCCCCCCACTGCTGCAGCTCGGCAACGACCTCATCATGGGATCACACGGCACCCCCACGACTCCGCTGCTCATCGGTCAGGGCGCCGACGGGCTCCTCGAGGGCACGCCCCCGGGCGGTCCCGGCATCGGCCCCGGCGACGGCGTCATGGTCACGGGCGACGTCCGAACCCTCGCCCGCGAGTACTGCCAGCGGGGCGTCCCGGTTCAGTACGACGAGTACGACCTGCTCAGTCACACGACGGCCATGGCGGCGTGGGCACCGACAGCGGTGGCGTGGGTCGACGGCCGGTTCGCCGGCACCACCGCCCCGCAGGACTGCTCGCAGATCCCCATCGGCAATTCACTCACGCCCGAGACGGGGCCGTAGGCACGACACGCCGCAACTGCCCGGACTGGCCCCGCAGAACGGTCGCGGCGCGGCTTTCCCCCGAAAATGCGCTCTACCGCGCAGCTTTGCCCTTCGAGGGCCTAATCAATGGGCGCTCCGGTGTCGCGCTCGCGCCCACTTTGCATCGTCTGTTGATTGAGGTCGCTGGCTCGGTTGAGGTAGGTCTGCTTCTGACCGGGGTCCACGGGCGGCAGGTTGTCCGGCGGAAGGGTC
>Ga0302326_10008377_pt1 | contig 22814 bp, 25 predicted proteins | sample Palsa_T0_3_FD_202264 | JGI IMG/M metagenome (GOLD analysis project Ga0302326, IMG submission 202264) | Peat permafrost microbial communities from Stordalen Mire near Abisko, Sweden - Palsa_T0_3 | ecosystem: Environmental > Terrestrial > Soil > Palsa > Peat permafrost | place: Sweden: Abisko... | reverse complement strand
CCCAAGGGACGGAGACCGCCGCCAACCTGCTTTTCCAGTCAGCGGGAAAGAGGGCCTATGTCCAATGTTTGGTATACGGAGGTTCGCCGAACGTGTCTAATTTGGACAGCAGTGGTTGGCAACCTGCCCCACAAGATCGGCGGCATTGTGCGGCAGAACGGCGCGTATTACCCTATTACTGCCGTCTCCTTTTCGCTTTTCATCAATTCACGGTCAATGCACGCCTGAGCTTCTCCAGTTGGCTCTCCATGCCCATCGCCGCCCGCCGTGTCCACTCGTCGCTGTGCATTGGGTCGAGGGTCACGACCATGCGCACGCGGCCACCTTCGGCAAAGAACTCGACTTTATTTCCGACATCGTAGGGCTCGACACCCGGAATGAAATCCGCCCTGTGCGTGTAAGCGATGCTCTTCCCTGGGACAATTTCGGTGTAGGTCAGTTTTGCCTCGGCCGTCAAAGGCATGCCTGCCTGCTTCATGAATTGGACCTGTGCCGGATCGACCGCGGTCATGGCGTACCGCATTTCCCCGCCAACATGCAGATCAAGTTCGTGGACCTTCACGGAAAAGCCGCCGGGTCCCCACCACGACTCGATTCCTTCGCTGGTTGTCCAGAGCTCCCAGACATCCTCGATGGCCGCCTCGTAGCGGCGCTCGATGACAATCCTGCGACGGGACCCGCCAATCGTTGGTTCGCTCATGGCATCCTCTTTGACGATCCCCTCGTGTGAGAGGCGGATTGCCTCGCTTCACGCTTGCGCGAAAGGGCTTCGCCGAACTTGTCGAGACGACCTCCCCACAGATGCCGATACCGCTTTACCCAAGCATCGAGGTCCATAAAGGGTTCGGAGCAGAGAGAATAGAAGCGCTTCTGGCCCTCGGGCCGGACACGCACGAATCTCGCCTCCTCCAGGATACGGAGATGCCGCGATACGCCGGACTGGTCGATGTCGACGCTCTTCACAATGGCATTGACCGAATGCTCACCGCCCCGAAGGATTTCGACTATCCGGAATCGGGTCGGATCGGCTAGCGTTTGGAGCACTGATAGGTGCATAACAATGTATATATACGACTGCACATATAATTGTCAAGCCCCAATTCCGGGCGGAGTCGGGCACGCTTGCCGAAGGCTCACGTTACACCGCCAAGTGGATATAGTTATGCGCTGGTCAAGAACTGCCATCGGCTTGGGACAATGGGATTGCAGCTCCTAGTGTGCTGTCCCGCTTAAAACTTGACAATGATCGAAGAAGCTCGACCAGGGGTCGCGCGCGGACGAGGGCGTCCGCCCCACTTGGGCACTTGCGCATTGTCAAGAATTAGCCAGGACAGGACACTAGCCGGCGATTTCACGGTCACCAGGGCGGCGCATGGCCGCGCACCCTACTCCTGCCGCAGCACGGCATTCGGATCGAGACGCGATGCGCGGCGCGCCGGAGCATACGCGCCCAACGCCGCCGCGGCCACGAGGCCGGCTGCCACCAGCGCCACAAAAGGCAGATTGAACCCTGTCACGCCCAGCGCCAAGGCGACCGCCTTGCTCGCCAGCAGGCAAAGCAGCAGACCGATCGACACGCCCGCGGCGGTCAGCGCCATGCCCTGTTTCATAATCATGCCCAGCACTCCGGAGCGGCCCGCGCCAATCGCCATGCGGATGCCGATCTCCCGCGAGCGCAGGCTCACCGAATAGGACATCAGCCCATAGAGTCCCACCATCGCCAGGGTCAGCCCGAGCACCCCCATCGCACCGATGGCTTCGGTCCAGATTCCGAGCTCGCCGGTACGCTGGTCGAAGACTTCTTCCATAGTGCGGACGCCATACATCGGCTGGCCGGCATCCAGCGAGCGGACTATGCTGCGCAGGGGTCCGGCCGCCGCGCTGGAGGGACCGGCGGTCCGAACCATAAGGCTCAGGGCCTGCCGCGGGTTTTGGGAAAGCGGCAGATAGAGGTATTCAACAGGCGCATCGACCAGGTCCTCGTATTTGCTCTGCCGGGCTACACCGACGATCTCGAGCAGCTCGTCCTGGGCGCCTTTCAGCCGGAGCTGCTTGCCGATGGGGTTCTGGTTGGGATAATACTTGCTTGCGAACAGCTCATTCACGATGGCGACTGGACGGGATTCGGCCCGGTCGGACAGCTCGAAGGCCCTGCCTTTGACGATCGGCACGTTCAACGTGTCGAAGTAACCTTCGCTCACCGTGTTCGACATTACGCCTACGGCCTCGGTCCCAGGCGGCAATTTGATGCCTTCCGGAGCCAGCCGGCTGGTACCGCCTCCCGGCATCAGCGGCACCGCTTGCGCGAGCGCGGCGGATTTCACACCCGCGAGATTTCGCACCCTCTCCAGCAGTAGCTTGTAAAATCCCTTGGCCTGCTCCGGCGTGTACCTTGCCAGCGTGGGATTGAAGCTGGCCAGCAGCAGGTGGTTGGTGCGGAAACCGGCGGGCGCGGACCTCACCATCGATGCGCCGCGGTAAGCCTGCGTCGCGCAAACCAGGAGCAGAAGGGCGCCGGCTACCTGCGCAATCACCAGCGTGTTTCTTCCCAGGAAACGCCGTTTGCCGTCATCCGACTTTCCGGACTTCAACGCCGGAACCAAGTCGGGCCGGGTGCTCTGCAGCGCCGGCGCTAGTCCAAACAGAAGGGCGCTCGCCACTGAGGCCATTATGGTGAAGAGCAGCACCCGCGGATCCAGCCTCACGTCCAGCACGATGGGTACGTCGGCGGATATCTTGACCTGCGCGAACAGATCGGCGCCGGTCTTTGCCACCAGCAGCCCCAGCGCTCCGCCGAGCGCCGCGATCACCAGGCTCTCCGTCAACAGTTGCCTGACGAGGCGGCCCCGCCCAGCACCGATAGCCAGCCGTACCGCGATCTCGCGCGAGCGGGCCCGGGCGCGGCTCAACAGGATATTGGCGACGTTGGCACAGGCCATCAACAAAACCACGGCGCCCATCGCCAGCGGGAAAAACACCAGCGCGGCCTCTTCCGGACTTTGCTTCAGCCTGCCTTCCAAGTCCGAGTCGACCACCATGGAGGAGGTTCGATTCGTGGCCGGGTAGGCCTGGGCGAGTTGTTGCGAGATTACCCTGGCCTCAGCCGCGGCTTGGGCCACGGTGACGCCCGGTTTCAGCCGCCCGCGCACCATCATGCCGCGGTTTTCGCGCTTTTCGAGCATATTTGCGGCGGGAGCGTCCTGCAGGCGGGGCCCCATCGCGAGGGGGACAAAGAGCGCGGAGCGAATCAATCCGTTCGACCCGGTGAACGGCTGCGGCGCCACTCCGACAACCGTAAAGGGGATGTTGTTCAGGAAAATGGTTCTGCCGACGACGTTGCCATCCGAGGCGAAATCCGTGCGCCACAACTCGTGGCCCAGGATCAACACCGCATCGCGGCCGGGCACCTCATCTTCGTCGGGCCGGAAAGCTCGGCCCAATTCCAGCGGCACATCCAGTATGCGAAAGAAACCGCCGCTCACCAACTCGCCGAATTTCATTTGCGGCAGCGCGCCTTTTTCGGTTGCGAATCCGAATTGCGAGTATTGGGAAGCCGCCAGGCCGGTATAGGATTTGTTGCGGTCGCGGAGGTCCCTGAAATCCGGATAAGACAGCCCGGAGTACTGGGCGCCCCCGATGGACTCGCCGCGCAAGTGCGACTGCACCACGACGATCTCGGAAGCGTGCGGCACGGGCAGCGGCCGCAGCAGCAGCGCGTCCGCCAGACTGAACATGGCGGAGTTGGCGCCAATTCCCAGAGCCAGGGAAAGGATGGCTACCAAAGCGAACCCGGGGCTCTTCCGCAGGGTGCGCAAAGCGTACCGAAGGTCATTGAGCATGCGCTGTCAATAGCACGCTGCCTGCCGGACTGCCGCGACGCGTATCTGCCGGCAAATGCGGTGCGGGGCCAACAGGGCCGGCGGGTTGCCGTCCGTTTTTGGGACGCAAGGCTTCGCTGGCGGACGCCCGCACGGCGGCTCAGGACAGCCGAATCGCGCTCCATTCGGGCAGAAGCTGGAACCGGGTCCTGACACTCTCCACCGGCGCTCCAATCTGGTGTATCGATCTCATCAGTTCGTCGACATCCCCCACCGCCAGCTTGAGATATTCGATCTTGCGGGGATCGATGCCCATGATCTGACAGCAAGTTGCATCCACTGCCGCGAGATCCCTGCCGGCGACCACCACTCCCGCCTGCTTGGGCCGGCCCTGAATCGGCCCGTTGCCTTCCATTCCGACGATCCCGTCAACTATGGCAAAACTCCTCGGCATGGCGTGGTACAGGTCCGCAATGCAACCGGGAATCCCGGCCCAGTGCAGGATGTTCTTGGGCCATCCGTAAACTCCGCCCGGAACTATGCCGAACAGGTTCTTCATGCTCAAGGTGGCCCCCACCCAATGATGCGTCTTCATCTTGGGCATGGAAACCAGCAGATCGCAAGACATGGCCGGCTGCGCCAGATAGATCGACTGCATCCGCGAACGGGGATGCGCCAGCCGAACCTCGGCGAGGCGGCCGAGGTTCAGATCGGTGAAGATCTCTTCAAACCGGGGGATGGTCTCGAAATACCCGGCGGCCTCCGCCATGTCGAGTGTGTTCCGGCGGTGACCCGGGCCTTCCCCGATGGACACCTCCGCGCCCAACCCGCGGAAGGCTTCCAAAGCCGCGTGCACCAGCAAGGGATGGGTATTGATGGGGCTGTCCGGATCGAACTCGACCAGGTTGGGTTTGAGCAGAACGCGTTTTCCGCGGACATGCAGGCCGTCTTTAAGGCAGTGTTCGGCCAGGACGCGGCGAAGGTCGCCGTACAATGCCTGGCTGTACTCCGGCCGGCGCACGATCGAAACCAGCGCCTCCCGCCGCGCTGCGGGCCGCTGCGGGCGAACCCGCCCGCAGGCAGCCAAAGCCAGACTGGCCGCCGACCCCGCCAGAAATTCGCGCCGATTCAAACCGGACATTCGCATGTATTCGGGTTACTCCAGGAACCGATTCCGGCCCGCGGCGGCGTCGGCCGCCAGCAGCGCCAAGGCGGCATTTTGGACGGTCCGGGGCGGGCGCGCGGGCGCAGGAGCGTTGGGCGGAAGCTGCCCGTGGGCCAGCAGTCCCAGGCGCAGCCAGCTTTCGCCCTCGGAGGTGCGGCATCCAGGCAGCCGCGCCTGCGCCCAGCTACAGGCTTTACGGATGGCCGGCGCGTCTTGGCCGCGCAACGCCAGCAGCGCTACCCCGGTGGTCTCCGGATAGGAATTCGCGTCGTAGTCCAAAGCCCGCGCCGCCCCGTAATTCCAGCCGCCATCGCTGCACGCGTGCTGCAGCAGACACTTGGTCCCCATATCCAGGCGCGCGCGAATCCGCGGGGAGTCCGCGCGGCGCGCAGCCTTGCGCAGGGCGAGCATCGACAATGCCGTGGGAGTCACCCAGGCGCTGGTCCCTGGAAACCACGGCCAGCCGGGAGAGCGCTGGGCATCTCCGGTCAAGAATTGCCGCGCCCGGCTAAAGAAATCGGTGTCCTCGCCGGACTGCCGCACGATCCAATCGATGCCGCGCCAGTAGGCGCGCCTGCCCAGCGCCGCGGGCCCCAGCAACACCGCTACCGCGGTCATCCAGGCGCTCTGGCCGACAGCTTGCTGCGGCGGCCAACCGCCGTCTGGGCGCTGCGCGGCGCCCAGCCACCTCAAACCTCTCGCGACCGGTTCCGAAACCGGCGCTTGCGTCATGAGCGCCAACAGCGCGTACGCCGTGGGCTCGGTCCAGGACGGCCCGCCCCGCTGGTAAGGCCAGCCGCCATCCGGGTTTTGAGACTCCAGCAGGGAAACCATCAGGCTCCCATCCCTACGTCGACAGCGCCGCCGGCATCGGGCGCACGGCTGGTAACGGAACAGATTCTGCCCGCCCTCCCTGCCGCCCCTTCCGCCGCCCGCCGCGCGCCGAACTCACCAACACACCTAGCTGGCCGCGGTGGTCAGTTGTGAGTTGGTCTTCGACCAGATCTGGTTGATGCTCGAACCGGCGGAGGAAAACAACGCCGCCGAGGCTAAGGCCACGAAGGCCAGCATCAACGTATACTCGATCAGGTCCTGCCCTTGCTCTTCGCGCCACAAATGCGCACAAAACGTCTTCATATTTAAGTAAGCTCCTTTTGCGGGGATGGCCAGTCGGCGCACCCCGATCACTATGATCTATGCACGGGCCGGGCCACTCGAGGTACTCGTTAAGCCCCTTTATTGCTATGCCTTGAATCGGGGGCTGCGCCAGCCACTGTACAAAAAAGAGATTCGTGCCTGAAGATGAGACAGTGGGACCCCGGCGGGGCTGGCGGCGCGTGCGGCTGCTGCCCGTGACTCCGGAAAACCCCGTGCTACTCCGATGATCGGGCGAGCGCGCCCCGCGCGATGGACAGCCCCGAGCCCGCGCCACCGCTGGCCCGGCCGCGATCCGCTTCCACGCGATAGAAGGCGTCGAAGATCCGCGGCAGGGCTTCTTGCGGCACGCCCGGCCCGTAATCCCGAACGCGTTTGGCGATTAGTTTTCCCAGGGATCGAAGATCGTTACGCCCAAGTCTGCGAAATGCTTGGTATTGTGTGTGGCAACCGTCCGGCCGTGATCCAAGGCGGTCGCGGCGAGAAGCCCGTCGATGTTGCCCAAGGGCTTACCCTGCTGCTGCGACTTGGCCGCCAGTATTCCCCAGCGATCGGAAATCGCCTTGGTCACGGGTAGGAGGTTGTTTCCAAACCACCCGTTCAGATCGCTGTCGAGCCATTGTTCAAGCTCGCTGCGCTTCTTGCTGGGCGGGAGAAGTTCTATCCCTTTGCGAATCCCTCCAATGCTCAGGACGCTGGCGAAAAGCATGTCCGGATGCGCGGATTCCATCCAGCGTTTGACTTGCGGGTTGCGGGGAATAGCGCTCCGGCTGAATGCGGAGAGCACGTTGGTATCGAGCAGGAATCCAGTCACAGATCAATCGGCCGGCCGTAATCCTGTTGCCGTTCCAAATTCAGGTCGGAACCGGCAAACGGCGATTCCAGCAAAAATTGAGCGAGATTCTTGCGGGCACGGGATGCGGGCGCCGCAGGGGCATTTTTCTCGCGCAAGGCCTGAAGGGCCTCGGTAAGAAGCTCGTCCACACTCTGGAAATGCCCTCTCAGGATCGCCTCCTGCATCAGCCGTTCCAATTCTGGCTTTCGGATTTCAATCGTCATTTGCGGCGCGCTTTCTCGGTGTTCTTCTACTCTAGGATACCTCGCGGGCGTTGTCTATGTTCATCCGAGGAGCGCTTCCGGGCCACTCGAAAACGCCGGAAGGCGTCGCAAGTGCCTTCGTCCTTCCGGATCCTGCTGGGGTGGAGACTTCATGGGAGTGATGCCCGGCGAGCACAACCACACCGTTCTCCGAGTGGCCGACGATACGGACAACCCGCACCGCGCCGCGCACGATGATAATATAATCCGCGAGCCCTTCACCGCCGACGAGATCACCTGCGGGCTGCCGCTTTCGATCGAGGTGTTCAGAAGATTCCCGCAGAATTCATGTCATCGTTCTCGCAAGGGACAGGAGGCCCCCATGCAGGCCAAAAGCACTTACATCGCCTTTTCATTATTGTTGACGTGCTGCCTGGCCCTCTCTTTGGCGAGCTGCCAGAATTCCTCCTGGCATCTGGCGGCCAGGAAAAAGGGCGGCACCGTCGACCTTTGCCTCTCGAACGGACACGAATGCCCACCGGCCAGCGGCGTATCCCCCAGCTCGATTTCCGTTTATCGCTGGGACAATATGCACGACAACGAGCTCGTATGGGACGCAGAGCCGAAAAATCCGATTACCGCTGGCAAGATAAGCGGCGTGGTCACCTACGGGGTGGCGCCTAAAGACTGGATCAACAAGCTGACGCCGCCCGGCCTGATTTGCGGAAAGGCATACCTCGTTAATCCGGGAGCTCATTACTTCGCGCTGAAATGCGACGGGACCGTCGTCGTATTCGATGATCCGCATCTGGAAGAGTTTTTCAGGGGAAATGCACCCGCAGAACCGAACAAAATAAAATCTAAGGACCCGGAGACAAGACGCGCCCACTAGCGAGACCGTTGGCACAAGCGTTGGATTGAATCCGAAACATCTCCGGGCTTTAAACAGTCCGCCCATCAGGGAAAGCTCGCCGTTCTCCGAGCGGCCGACAAACAGGACGGAGCCGACATTTTCCAGTTGCCCTTTCTGGATCGTGCCGATATAACTCTATAATCGCCGGGCGAGTCGGGACGTCACATTGCCCACCAAAACCGCTTTGCATCTAGTCTGGGCTAATTTCGGCATCTGCGGCGCCACGCAGTGCCTCCGGCTTCACGCCCTTGTTAGATATTGTTTCCCTTGGCTGGAACGAGACGAACCTCCAGGAACCTTCGCCGTATGAAGTGGCAGTAGCTGCCGAACAGTCCGGAAAACCTAGTTGCCACCGCACCGCTCGAGTCGGGGTCGACTACGATTATGCGGGGTGCGCTTTCGAAGTCTAGTATCTGCTGGTAGCGGATTGCTCTCTGGAGCATGAGGCGAATGAGATGATCGCTTGGGGGCATCGAATATCCGATGACGATCACATCAGAGGCGCTTTCAAGCGCGTTGTATGCTTCTCTCCAGATTCCCCGAAGCGGACCATTAGGTACCGCTTTGAGGTGTGTTGGCGCGATGATGACTGGCGGGACGCGATTAAACAGGTTAGCGAACTCATGCGGGACGCTGAAGAAGTGTTCCTCCTCCGAGAAGGGACGATAGCGGACATAACCAGGGAAAAGGGGCGTGAAGAGTTTGTGCGAGACGAGTTCTCCTATCCTTGACGCTCGATACCAATCGATTGAGCCATGAGGTTTGAGAACGTTCATACGGCCGTCGGCACGGGTGCCTATGTAGCCAATGGACTTCCCAATCGCATGGGCCTGGACCTCGAGCAGCGTGTCCCAATTCAGCGAGATGATCGTCTCACAGCTACCCAATAAATCAACGACGGCATTCCAGAAGGCGGGAGTCTTTTGCATCCCGAACATCGATGTGGCGATGGCCGCCGCGAATGAGGAAATGTAGGAATAGTTCTTTCTCTTTCCGCCAAGCCGTATCGAGTCTTCGAAATCGCAAACGGTAAGAAACTCTTCGATTCCCATCGCCCGATCGGATCCGAATCCGCCTAGGCATCGAACGATTTCTATCACATCCGACGGTACGGATCGCCCCAAGAGTTCGGTCATGAGTGGTAGACCAACGCTGCGGGAGAAGCCGGCGCCGAGTAATGCAACAGCCCCCTTCCTTACAGGTATGCAGATCCTCTTGCTCATCTTCTTCAGCGTAGTTCGCAAACGCGTTGATCAGTCGCTTTCCGGGTAAAGCGTAGGGCGGCGGAGCCGCATCCCCATAATCTCCCAGAAAGTCGCCTTGTGGGAAGCTCCGGACGGTTTACGCGCGACTCGGAAAGAGCCAGATCCCGTGAAACGCCGTTCACGAAACGGGGTACCGGCAAGTCGTCGCAGCGGGGCGCGCCTTTTCACAGGCCGAGCTCTACTCTGGCAGATCGATCTCCACCAACAAGCCCGGCTGCGCATTCCGCGCGCGGATGGCGCCTTTGTGCAACTCGACCGCCCGCCGCGCGATGGACAGCCCCAAGCCCGCGCCGCCGCTGGCGCGGTCGCGATCCGTTTCCACGCGATAGAAGGCGTCGAAAATCCGCGGCAGGGCTTCCTCCGGCACGCCTGGTCCGTAATCCCGAATCCGCAGCACGGTCCGGCCATGGGCGGCTTCCAGACTGGCCTCTACCGCGGTGCCTTCCGGGGCATGGCGGATAGCGTTGCGAATCACGTTCTCGATGGCGCGCCGCAGCAATTCGGCATCGCCCTGGACGGTCACTTGCGGCGCGCCTACCAGCCGCACTTCGGCGCCGCGCGCCCGCGCTTCGAGCGAGGAATCGGCCACCAGCTCCTCCAGCAGCCGATCGAGGCGCACCGGCTCGCTCCGTAGCGCACCCGGGTCGCCTTCGGCGCGGGTCACCTGTAGCAGGCCGCCGACCAGCGAATTGAGCCGCTCGGCTTCCCGGTCGATGCGGTCGAGATGCTGCTCGCGGTTTTGCCCGGACCGCGCCAACTCCACGGCTACACGCAAGCGCGCCAGCGGCGAGCGCAGCTCATGGGAGATATCCAGCAGCAAGCGGCGTTCGGCGTCCACCAGAGTTTGAATACGATCCGCCATGCGGTCGAAGGTGCGGCCCAGGTCGCCCAGCTCGTCGTGCCTGCGGGTGTTGGCGCGGGCGGAAAGATCGCCGCGGCCGAACAGCTCCACGGCGCGCTGCAGCTTGCGCACCGGATTGGTCAGATAATAGGCCAGCAGGTAGCAGAGAAAAACGCCGGCCGCCATCATCGACCAATGCTCCGGCAGCAGGAACCAGTAACCCAGGCGCGCCTGCGGGATCACGAAGATGAACCAATACATGCCGTCCGCAGAGTTGCGCGCGATGGCCGCGCCGCGCAGGCGCAGCGCCGCAAAACGCGACTCCTCTTGCGAGTGGTTCAGCAGGCCGGATTCATCCGCGCCGGTGAGCAAATCGCGCCCGGACGGCCCGGTCAAAATACCCTCGCCCACGAATACCGAATGGAAGCGCTGCATGAACTGCTGCAAACCCGGCCGCCCGCCTGCCTCATAAGCGGCGCGCGCCTCCACAAGCTGGAACCCGATCAGCCGCGATAACAGATAAGGGTGCGGCCCCGGAAACCCCGCAATGAATGCCGATCCGATGGTGGTGATCACCAGAGTGGCCCAGAACCACAACAGGATTTTGACGAACAGCGAATTCATTCGGGCGCCTCGTCATGCGGCGACCGCAGGAACTGATAGCCGACGCTGCGAATCGTTTTGATGAACGGGCGCTTGGTTTCCAGTTTGCGCCGGATGTGGCTGATGTGCATGTCGATGGAACGGTCGAAAGGGGTGGCCTGGCGGTTGTAGAGATTCTCCATGAGGTCGTCGCGCGAGAGCACCCGGCCGGCGGCGCGCATGAGGATCTCCAGAATGTCGAATTCAAAGGTGGTGAGATCCACGGCCTGGCCGTCCACGGCGACCTGGCGGGTGGCGGGGTCGAGCACCACTCCATTCACATCCAGGCGCGCGGCGGCGGACGTGCGCGGCTCGTAGCGCCGCAGAATGGCGCGCACGCGGGCCACCAGCTCGCGCGGGTTGAAGGGCTTAGGCAGATAATCGTCGGCGCCCAGTTCCAGGCCGACGATGCGGTCCACGTCGTCGGCGCGGGCGGTCAGCATGAGCACCGGCACGCGGCTCTCCTTGCGCAGCCGCCGCAGGATCTCGAAGCCGTCCAGACCGGGCAGCATGACGTCCAGAATGACGAGGTTGAAGCCGCCGTGCAAGGCCCGATCCAGGCCGCGGCGGCCTTCATGCGCGCATTCGACCGGGAGGCCCTCGCCCTTGAGAAACTCCGCCAGCAGGGAGCAGAGTTCGGTGTCGTCGTCGATCAACAAGAGTCGCACGGCTCCGAATGTAGCATGCTGTAAGATGCCCGGAAAGTTGTGGCGGGGCACCCGCGGGTGTTACAACGAAGATAAGCAACGCCGGGGTGAGGCGTTCTTACGTATGAGGACTCTTGGTTGGCTGATGTCCTTCGCGCTGTGGGGCACGGTCACGCAGACGATCAACTTCGATTCCGCGAAGCCAGGCTCGGTTCCGCCCGGATGGACCGTCACGCCGAATAGCGGCACGGTTCCCCAGTGGGAGATCCTGAAAGACCCCAGCGCCCCCAGCCCGCCTCACGTGTTCGCGGAGGTTTCCAAATATACGGCTGGGGATGCGGCCGGCGATCAGTGCCCGCTCGCCATTCTGAACAAAACGGACGTAATGGACGGCGACTTAAGCGTGAAGGTGAAGCCGGTGGCCGGCAAGGAGGATCGCGCCGGAGGTCTGGTGTTCCGCTACCGCGACCCGGACAACTACTACCTGGTGCGCGCCAACGCGCTGGAGAACAGTATTATCCTGTACAAGGTCGAGGACGGAAAGCGCACCCCGTTGTCGTGTAGAGGCGCGCCGCCGAAGAGCTTCGGCGTGAAGCATCCCGTGCCGTCCAATCAGTGGAGCGTGCTCAAGGTGCAATTCCGGGGCCCGCTGTTCAGCGTCTATTTCAATCACCGGCGCTTGTTCGAGGTGCTGGACTCCACCTTCCCCCGGCCCGGCAAGGTTGGGCTGTGGACCAAAGCCGAAGGCATCACCTACTTCGACGATTTCCGCATCGCGGGGAAGTAGGCGTCCCGGCACAGAACAAGAAGCTCTACTTCCCAGGCTTGCCGGCGCTCTCGGCCACGCTGCGCGCCAGGTAATTCACGACTTTGGCTTCGTTGCGCGCCACCTCGTAATAGGCGTTCTTCAGCAACTGGTCTTTGCGGTTCAGGAGTGTCTCGCGAATGCTCTGCTGCACGCGCGGATCGTTCAGTTGACGCTGCCCGGCCGATTCCTTGGAGATGATTTTGAAAATGCGGTAGCCCTCTTGCGTTTTGACGATGGGACTGATCGCGCCGGGCGCCAGCGACATCACCATCCTGCGCAGCTCGACGTTGACCTTCTCCAGCGCGGACTCGGTGATGAACCCCAAATCGCCGCCGTTGGGAGCCGATTGGGGATCTTCGGAAAGGCTATGGGCCACCAAACCGAACTCTTCACCGCGCCGCAGGCGCTCCTGGATATCGCGGATCTTGTTCCCCGCTTCGACATCGTTTTGCGCCTTGCTGTTCTTCAGGTTGCCTGCGCCGGGCTCCGGATTGGGCGTCACCAGAATCTGCGCCATGTGGATGCGGGCTTCGGGAAAATTGAAGCTGGCCTTGTTGGCGTTGTAGAAAGCGGTGACATCGGCGTCGGTGATGACGATGTGGGAAGTGATGTCCTTGTTGATGAGCTTCTGAATGCTCAGCTCGCGGCGTATCTTGGACTTGAGATCGTCCAGGGTCATCTTGTTGTCGCGAAGCTGCTGCTCGAACTGCTCCTTGGTCCAGGGCGCCTTCAACTCGGTGAGCTTCGCTTCGACGTCCGCATCGCCGGCCAGCAGGCCTTGTTTTTCGGCGCGCTGCAACATGATCTCGCTATCGATCAAGCCGCGCAGCACTTCCAGTTTCTGCGCCATGGTCTGCTCGTCGGATTGGCCGGGGGTTGAGAGCTGCGACTGCTGATAGGTCCTCTCCAACTCCGTATAAGAGATGGCGCGATTGTTCACCGTGGCGGCCACGTTGGCGGGCGCCGACTTGTTGCAAGCCGGAGCGCACAAAAGCGCCAGGAGCGCCGCCAGGCCTCCCCATCGAGCAGCGCGCGCGGGACGGCTGCGCCACAAAGCATCAAACATGACGTTCCCTCATTGTATCCAGGTACAATGGCCTGCGGGAGAGATCGGTATGAGGGTGGGCATGATCGGAACGGGGGCCATTTCGAACAAGCACGCGGAGGCTTACCGGAACATCGGCTATGAATTGACCGTTTGCACGGACATCCACGCGGAAGCCGGGCGGCGCTTCGCGAGCGCACACGGTGCCGAGTTCGTGGAGTCGTACGAAGCTGTTTGCCGGCATTCCAGAGTCGATTACGTGGACGTCTGCACGTTCCCCGATTTCCGCATGCAGGCGCTGGAGATTTGCGCGCAAGCGGGCAAGCATATCCAGGTGCAGAAGCCGATTTCGACCAACCTGGCGACCGCGCGCGAGATGGTGGAAACGGCGCGCCGGGCGGGCATCCGGTTGGGGGTGGTGAGCCAGCACCGTTTTGACGATTCCAGCCAATTCCTGCGGCGCGCCATCGCCGCCGGACGCCTGGGCAAGCTGCTCGAATGCGATTGCTACGTGAAGTGGTACCGGTCGCCCGAATATTACGCGCGGCCGATCAAGGGCAGTTGGCAGACCGAGGGCGGCGGCGCGTTGATCAATCAGGCCATTCACCAGGTGGATATCCTGCGCTGGCTGGCGGGCCCGGTACGCGAACTATATGGGGTCTGGCAGCTTGGGGCGCTGCACAAGATCGAATCGGAGGATGTGGTGAACGCGGTAGTGAGTTATGCCTCGGGCGCCACCGGAGTGATCCAGGCGGCCACCGCCTTCTGGCCGGGATACACGGAGCGCACCGAATTCCACGGCACGAAAGGCACCGCCATCATTTCCGGCGACAAGCTGACGGCCTGGGATGTGCAGGACGACACGGGCGAGGCGCCGCCGCTGGCGCAGGATGCCGCTTCGGGATCGTCCGATCCGATGGCCATTTCGCTGGAGCCCTTCGAGCGCCAGTTCCTGGATTTCGGCGAGGCCATCCGCACCGGCCGCGAGCCGCTGGTCTCCGGCGTGGACGGTTACCAGGCGCTCGAGATCGTGGACGCCATCTACCGATCGTGCCGCACTGGTGAAAAAGTCACGTTAGCGTAGTTTGTTCACGGAGACGACTTTCACCGGCGGCTGGGAATCGGGTTCAGAAGCCTGTCGTCGAAACCGTAGACCGTTGTGCCGGAGTACGATACCGATGCAAATGCGGGATGCTTGGGGTTGACCAGATAATTTCTGGCGATCGAGACTACCACCGACGGAACCGACAATACCGCGGACGAGCCATCATCCACCCACTTGGCGCCGATCTTTTGTGTAGCTGGTTCGTCGCGGTTCCACCCTGCCGGCAGTGAGTAGAGGGTTTCCACTTCCTTCACCAGCCCCGCATCGAAACTGATTTGGATGTAAACCTGGTCGTCAGGCCGGCGACGGGTGTGAACCAAAGCTTCCAAGGTGGCTAACGGGAGACACTCGGATGAGTAAACAACGGCATAGCCTATGGGATTCCAACGGCCACCGTAAATCCTGGCGCCTTCACCGATGGATTCCGCAAAGCGCTTGTTACAGAGCCGCCAGGCGGTGACCATTCAAGCGAAAACGCCGTGCTCGATACGGCCAAGTTCAGCAAGGACGGCTCGACGGCCGTCCGGATCGGCCGCGATTCTAACCGGGGCCAGACCCTTGAGAGTTGCATTCGGCGTCTGCAGCCAATCCAGAGCCTTGTCGAAATCGCCAAAACATTCAACGGCCCTGTCCAGGACTTCCTGGTCTTCCCGGGCAATCGGATTCTTGATGTGTGTCATGCCGCCCACAGTGGCCGCCATGGCTTTGTCGTCTTTGCCAGCCATTCTTTGCGCTCTCCCGAGCGACTGATTAATCATAGCATTTTTTTGGTGGCTTTGAGCCACAGAAAGTTTGGGCCACCATGCTCCCTTCGGGCGGCATCCGCTTGGTAAGCCGTGTGTCATCAATGTATTGCAGCCAAAACCAACCGCCCGCCGACTCTGAGCGCCCCATCGCACATCGACCCTTTAAGGTGTTTAGGAGCACGTTGTCTTCCCATCGGCGAAAGGTGGCGAATACTTTACTGTGCCACGCGGGAAACTGTAGACTCGAAGGTCTATGCTTCGCAGCCGTTGGGCGTTATGGGCCGGCATTTTGGTATTTCCACCGGTGGGGCTGGTGCTGTGGTGGATGCGCCGGGGGTTGCGCCCAGCGGCACGCATCGCGGGCACGCTCGGTATTTGCGCGGTGGCCATGGTCGAGCTGTTCGTCGTATATGGCATGCGGGTGGAATGGAACGGCGCGCTGAAGGTATCCGGGGTCTCTTTCGAAACCCGCGCGCAGCGGGATGCGCGGCTGGAGGCGAGCCGTTTCCGGCAGCGCGCCGAGGCGCCGGCGCCCGCACCGGCTGCGGCCGCACCCGCCCCTGCACGAGCCACCGAGCGCGTCCCGCAACCTTATTGGACAGACTTCCGCGGTCCGAACCGCGCGGGCGTGTACGCGGAGACGCAGATCGGCACGGACTGGCCGGCGGCGGGATTGCCGCGGTTGTGGAAGCAGCCAGTGGGTGGCGGCTACGCGTCCTTTACGGTGGCCGAGGGGCGCGCGTACACCATTGAGCAGCGGCGCGACCGGGAGGCGATCACGGCGTATGACGTCGAAACAGGGCGGGAACTGTGGGCGTTCGCTTACCCGGCGCTCTTCGACGAAATCCTGGGAGGGGCGGGGCCGCGGGCCACGCCGGTGTATCACGAGGGACTGATCTACTCGTTGGGCGCGCGAGGCGATCTGTACTGTCTCTGGGCGAAGACCGGCAAGCCCAAATGGTCGAAGAACATCCTGGCGGACAATGCGGCGCGGAATCAGGAATGGGGGATGGCCGGGTCGCCATTGATTGTGGACGGCATAGTCGTAGTGACACCCGGCGGAGCGCCGGGCAAGAGCATCGTGGCTTACGACCGGTTGAGCGGCCAGCCTGTCTGGCGGGCGCTGGACGACCGGGCCGGATACACGTCGCCGATCCTGGCCACGCTGGCGGGGCGCCGGCAAATCGTATGGATCAGCGGGCAGCGCGCCGTGGGCCTGGCGCCGGAGAATGGCGCGCTGCTTTGGGAATATGCTTTCCCAGCGCAAATGGATATGAACTGCTCGCAGCCGGTGGTGGTGGATGAGGCCAGCGTGTTGCTTTCGTCGTCCCCGGGTCCGGGGGCCGCGCTGCTGGAGATTACCAAGACCGGAGAGACCTACGCGGCGCGCGCCGTGTGGCACAACAACCGCATGAAGAATAAGTTCAACTCGTCGGTACTCTATCAGGGTTTCATATATGGTTTCGACGATGCGATTCTGGCGTGCATCGACGCCAAGACCGGCGAGCTGAAGTGGAAGGGTGGCCGCTACGGTTATGGCCAGTTGCTGCTGGCCGGCGGATACCTGGTGGTGGTGACCGAGCAGGGCGAAGTGGTGCTGGTGCAGGCGACCCCGGAGGGGCATCGGGAGCTGGCGCGCTTCTCCGCGATAGAGGGCCGCACCTGGAATATTCCGGCCATCGACAATGGTCTGCTGCTGGTCCGCAATGCGAGCGAGATGGCGTGCTTCCGATTGGGGCGGGCGGCCGAAAAGGCGATAAAATGAGTGGAGGGTTATGCCAATCGCTCTAACCGAAATTCCGGCGCCGCTGGTTTCCTCCGATCCACCGCGAAAGCGTTGGACCCGCGCGGAGTGCGCCACTCTGGAGGCATCAGGTCTGCTTGATCGGGAGAACCTGGAGCTTGTAGAAGGGGAGTTGATCAGCAAGATGGGAAAGAAACGGCCCCACGTGAATTCGTTCACACTGCTGCAAGAGTGGTTCGTGCAAGTCTTCGGATTTCGCTTGGTGAACGTAGAGGCGCCCATCGATGTGGCTCCCGAGGACAATCCCACCAACGAGCCAGTTCCGGATCTAATCGTTCTGCGCAAGGATCCATCGCATCTGACATCGAACCCGCGACCGCAGGACTTGGCGCTCGCGTTGGAGATTGCCGATTCGAGCCTCAGCTTCGATCTTAGAGTGAAGGCGGCACTTTACGCGAGGGCCGGCGTGCCCGAATACTGGGTCCTCGACGTGGCCGGCCGCCGGCTGCTGGTGCACAGGAATCCGCAAGCGGGGACGTATGCGGACGTGGCTGCTTATAGCGAGCACGAAAGCGTGTCGCCCCTGGCTGCGCCGGAGGCGCAGTTCCGCGTGGCGAACGCCTTTCCGACGCCCGCTGGAAAGTCCGAGAACTCCCGCACTTAGTATATCGTACAGATGGTCCCTTATAGAACATACTGGCAGTTCGGTTGCACTGTGGGCGGCCAATCATGGCCTGGGGTCCCCTCTGGGGACGCCTTTCAGGCGGCTCCTGCTTTCACGGCGCCTAGTCGTGGTCGCAAAGGCCGGCTGAAAGCCGGCTGCGGGCATGATTACCCGCCCCACAAATGGCATACTCACTTGTCAGCCAGCGCGAACATGGCGCTTTGGCCGCAACATGGATCTATAAATAACTAACTGGACGATGTACTAGCGAACCTCATTAACTTCGTTATGACGGCCGCGGCCCTCGGCGCCCGGTACGGCACCGGCCGCGCGCCGCGGACTATGGCTGATCGCGATCTCCTGGCTGCTCCATGAGAGGAAGTTCCCGACCATCTCAATCATTTCTTCTCGAAAGGGACCATCGATCACGGCGATCTCATCTCCCGCACGCCGGAGGCGCGCGCCTCCCTTGGCAATCAACATCAAGCCGCCGGTCGCGAGCAGGGCGCCGGATTTCGTCGACTCCTCGATCAACTTCTCCATCCGGGCCATGCTCTCCGGGCTGGGCGGAACGCCGGGCGTCTTCCTGGGCGTGTATAGCGACAAATATTTCACAGCTATGTCTCCTGGTTTGACAAGCGCTGCGTTTCTTTTTGGGCGGTAAAGAAAGCGAGAAGCCATCCCGGCACTTATGCCAGAATCTTGTCTCGCAAACCGCCGTAGACGAATGTACGGATCATATCCTTTGCATACCAGTCATACGGGAACCCGAGTTCGATCCGGCTGGCCTCGTCCAGAGTCTTTAATTGGTCCGATGAGAGGGTCAGGTCGAAGCTCGCTAGATTGTCCTGCAACTGAGAAAGCTTTCGCGCGCCGATGATGGGGATGACCGGCACGGCGCGGTAGCGAAGCCATGCCAGCGCGACCTGCGCCAGGCTGCAACCCATCTCATCGGACACGGTCTTGACGGCCGCCACGATGCGGTCCGCCCGCTGTTGCTCCGGCATCAAGTCCTTCATCATGCCGCTGCTCATACGGCCCGGCTCGCCATTTTGTTCAGATGCTCCGTGGCCGTGGTATTTGCCGGTCAGCACGCCACTGGCCAGCGGCGACCACGCGGTCAAGCCGAGGTTCAGCGCCCTAGCCATCGGGATCAGTTCCCGCTCGACGGTTCGCTCGATCAGACTGTATTCGATCTGCAGCCCGATGAAGGGCGACCACCCCCGCAGGTGCGCAAGCGTGTTGGCCTGCGCGATCCACCAGGCCGGGGCATCGGAGATGCCGACGTAGAGCACTTTGCCTTGGCGGACCAAGTCATCCAGGCCTCGCATCGCCTCTTCTACCGGCGTGATCTGGTCCCAGGCGTGGACCCAGTAAAGATCGATATAGTCGGTTCGGAGCCGCTTGAGGCTGGCTTCCACGGCCTGCATCATGCTCTTGCGATGGTTCCCGGCCGCGTTCGGGTCTGTGCCCGGAGCGGCATTGGTGTATTTCGTGGCCATCACCACGCTCTGGCGGTGGCCCTGCATGAACTCGCCGAGGAACGATTCGCTGGTCCCGTTCGTGTAAATGTTAGCTGTGTCGATGAAATTGCCGCCGGCCTCGCGGAAAGCGTCGTATACCTTGCGTGCCTCGTCCTTTGCGGCGCCCCAGCCCCAATCGTCGCCAAAAGTCATGGCGCCGAGCGCTGCCTCCGAAACTCGAAGTCCGCTGTTGCCCAACAGCCGGTATCGCATCAGAATCTCCTTCTTTCGCGATGATGACGATCTCCATTTTAGCGAACGCTCACGTCGAACAGCGTCAGCCAATACTGGACGGATTGCAGCGCGAAGCCGGTAAGGATCAAGCCAACTCCGAAGACGCCCAAGCCCCTCTCGGGCACATGGTCTGCAATCCATTCGATGAAGGGCGTGCATGCGTTCACGACCGCCGTGACCACTCCGATCGCCAGTCCGGCCTTCACACCGACGCTCAGCGCGTGCGCGCGCTGATGCGACATTAAGGCGCTGATATATCCGGTGGCCGCGTAGCCTACCGCGCGGTTCACCGCCGCGAGAAATTGATGTTTGGTCAAACGCGGCCGGGTACCTGGTCGATAATCGAGGGTCGGCCGAATGCCGGCCCGGTACGCCAAAACCTGTCCCACTGTGCTCAGTGCGCCAAACGTGGCCCGAATGTGCCTCCATATAAGTAAGCAGCGCCCAGAGCGAAGCCGGCTCCGCGAATGGCGCTCATTGCCGTGTCATACCAGAATCCCGGCTTCCGTCCACGCCGCGAAGCGCGGGAAAATTCCCAGGCGAGGGTGATGCCGTGCGTCCCGCCGCTCGCCAGCCCAAATACGGGTCCGAGGGCGAGGCCGTACCCGACTCCGAAGAGCGCGCCGTAGGTGACTCCGCGGGTGAGAGTCCGCAGTGGTCCGTGTTCCCCGCCCAAGAGATCGTAGGCCAGGTATAACGCGCCGAGCACGTCGAGGGAACTACCAATTATGCTGACCAGCGCGAGCGTATGCTTGTCGATCATCGTCATTCGTCGTTATCCATCACGAAATGTCGGCAAATTGGCCGTTATCGAGGACCAGAAACGACTCGTGCCGCGCGCAAGCCAGGAGCTGTTCTTTGGGAATGTCGAGGCCCTCATCCGCCAGTTGGAAAGTTCCATGGTGGATCGCGATGCTGGTCTTGGCGCCCAGTATCCCGTGCGCTCTAACGGCATCCTCGGGAGCCATGTGCACCGGCGACATGAACCAGCGTGGTTGGTACGCTCCGATCGGCAACAACGCGAGGCGCGGCGATCCGAACCTTTCCCGAATCTGGGCGAAGTGACCTCCGAACGCGGTATCTCCCGCGAAATATACGAGCCTTTCACGGCATTCGATCACATACCCGCACCAGAGGGTCGTGTTGCCGTCGTAAATTCCCCGCCTGGAGGAATGCAGAGCTGGGACGCCGTGGATGGTGAGGCCCCGCAGTGACAACGATTCGCCCCAATCCAACTCGTGAGCCGGCCCAAGTTTCTCCGCGCGAAGCAGCCGAGCGCCGCGCGCCGGAACAATGAATGTAGAATCTCCGCGAGCGGCCAGCCGGCGCAGCGTCGGTAGATCCAGGTGGTCATAATGATTGTGGCTGATGAGCACGGCGTCGAGGGGCGGCAGGTCCTGAAAAGACACTCCCGGTGGTCTCCGGCGCCGCGGACCTATCCAGGACAGCGGACTCGCTCGTTCGGACCAGATTGGGTCCGTCAGAATGTTCGAACCGCTTTGCTGAAGGAGCACGGTCGAATGGTTCACCAGGGTGATCCGCAGTCCGCTGCCTTCCACACGGCGGGGTGGTACGGATTGCTCGACGTCCGCAATGAAACCGGGCGACGGTTCCGGCCGGCTGGTCAGCTTCCATCGAAGGGCATCCAAAAAACCGGGCGCCTGCGGAGCATCCGGATTGTAGAAGCGCTTACCGTCAAAGTGTTTCGGAAATCCCGGTTCGCCGGCGCTTTCCCGCATGCATCATCATTTTATCCGACCCGGCCGCGGGGGCGGTAGCCGGGGCGCGAACGCACGCGGTGCTTCTTCCCCACGTCCGTCACAATTCGACCGTGATCTTGCGGAAGCCTTCGTTCGGGTTGGGCTGCGGATAGTAGGTCAACGTATAGGAGTTGCCTAAGTCCTTGCGGATGGATTCGAAAGCCTCCACCTGTTTCTGCCAGGTTTTGGCCCAATAGGCTTTGCCGCCGGTGCGGGTGGCGATGCGCCGGAAGACGCCGCTCGAAAGTTGACTTCATTGGTGGAGATCACATAGATCGGGATGCCTTCGTCCTCGGCCACCTCGCGCACATCGTCGGGCGCCACCATGCTGGCATTGTCCGGGCCGTTGAAGAAGACGATCGCCACCTTGCGCCCGGGCACTTCGGCCGCGTCGCGCAGGGTGAGCGGCAGAGCGTTATAGAGGGCGGCATCGTCTCCGGCCACGGACTTGCGCAGCCCGCCGATGGCGTCGCCCCGATCGCGGGTGAGCGTGGCGGCGCGCGAAAGATTGCGGCTGTAAGTGTAGACCGCCACGGAATCGGCGCGGTCCAGGCGGCGCACGAAATCGGCGATGGCGCCTTCGGCGTATACGGAGCCGCGTGTCGAACAGCACGAAGACGTTGGCGCCCACGAAGGCGTCGCTGTGCAGATCGATGCCGGGGTTGCCTTGCGCTTCAGTAGGCCGCGCCCGCCGTGGCTGCCAGGAAATACCGCTCCGCAATTCCCGCGAGTTGGGTGTCTCCGGTGGAGGCATGCGGGCCGAAAAAGGCGATAAAATAGGCGGGAGGGGTCATGCCAATCGCCCTAACCGAAATACCCGCGCCGGTTGCTCCGCCGGATCCGCCTCGCAAGCGATGGACTCGCGCGGAGTGCGCCACTTTGGAGGCATCCGGTCTCCTGGATCAGGAGAGCCTGGAGCTTGTAGAAGGGGAATTGATCAGCAAGATGGGGAAGAAACGGCCTCACGTGAGTTCATTCAAGAGGCTGCACGAGTGGCTAGTGCACGTCTTTGGATGGCGCTTTGTGGACACGGAGGCGCCCATCGATGTGGCTCCCGAGGATAATCCCACCAGCGAGCCCGAGCCCGACCTTATCGTGCTGCGGCAAGATGACTCACATTTCACATCGAACCCGCAGCCCCAGGATCTGCGGCTCGTCGTGGAGATAGCCCACACCAGCCTTAGCTTCGATCTCAAGGTTAAGGCCGCGCTTTATGCGAGGGCCGGTGTGCCCGAATACTGGGTACTCGACGTGGCCGGCCGCCGGCTGCTGGTCCACCGGAATCCGCAAGCGGGAACCTATGCGGACGTGGCCGCTTATAGTGAGCACGAAAGCGTGTCGCCGCTGGCTGCGCCTGAGGCACATTTCCGTGTTGCGGACGCGTTTCCAGCCGCATAGGAACGCTCGACCGGGATCCGCGCCGGCCGCTCCGCAGAGATGCCTGCCGCGGCGATAAGCTGTGCCCACCTTGTCCGTTGCCCCTGCCGCCGTGGGCAATCGAAGGCAAGCGTCGGCCAGCCGTGTGGCAGCCCGCTTCCAATCTCAGCGGGATCGCTACACCGTACACCGGCGCTATGTCGAAATGGAGGCTAGGCTAGGAGTCTGTCCGAAAAATAGCCTTTCCCTCTAGTTTTCTCTGGCGCTCCGAAACGGAATCGGCTCATAATGTTTTATGGGCAAAGTCTACCGTCCCTACTATCC
>Ga0302326_10008376_pt1 | contig 22816 bp, 24 predicted proteins | sample Palsa_T0_3_FD_202264 | JGI IMG/M metagenome (GOLD analysis project Ga0302326, IMG submission 202264) | Peat permafrost microbial communities from Stordalen Mire near Abisko, Sweden - Palsa_T0_3 | ecosystem: Environmental > Terrestrial > Soil > Palsa > Peat permafrost | place: Sweden: Abisko... | reverse complement strand
AGCTCTGGGAGATCGCCGCGCACGGTTGGTTGCCCGCCGGGCCGCAGGCGCCGTTCGTCGACGCCGGCGCCAAAGCGCTCTCGCCCACGATGCTCGCCCTCTCGGACCGCATCTCGCTCGGCCACGACAAGGACGCGTACCTGCTCGCCGGCATCGACATCGGCTTGAACGACGGCGCGGTCGGCGTGCCGGGCCTCCGCGTCATCATCGGCGCGGGCTGGGCCCCGCGCGAGCACGACAAAGACCACGACGGCATCCCCGACGACGTCGACCAGTGCGAGGACATCCCCGAGGACAAGGACGGCTTCGAGGACTCCGACGGCTGCCCCGACATCGACAACGACCAGGACGGCATCATCGACCGCGAGGACGCGTGCCCCAACGTCGCCGGCCCGAAGTCGACCGACCCGAAGAAGAACGGCTGCCCCCAAGCCGACCGCGACGGTGACGGCATCCCCGACGACGTCGACGCATGCCCCGACGAGAAGGGCGAAGCCAGCGACGATTCAAAGCGCAACGGCTGCCCGAAGCTCCTCGCACCGCCGCCGCTCGACCCGAACAAGGACGACGACGGTGACGGCATCCCGAACGCCCAAGACGCCTGTCCGGACTTGGCCGGCGAGCCTTCGACCGATCCGCGCCTCAACGGCTGCCCGAACCCCGATCGTGACGGCGACACGTACTTGAACGAGCAGGACGACTGCCCCGACGCGGCCGAGGTCTTCAACGGCGTGAAGGACGAAGACGGCTGCCCGGACCAAGGCGGCAAGGCCCTCGTCACCGTCGACGCCCACCTCGTGCTCAAGCTCGCCACCCCGAACGCCGTCAAGGTCGACGGCACACCCGGCATGACCGGAGCCGACGCGCTCCACATGGCCCCGGCGAGCGCGATGACGCTTCGGGCCATCGCGCTCGAGCTCAACAAACACCGCGACTGGGTGCTCATGGTCGGCGCGAAGCCCGCGGCGCCAGACGCCAAGGGTCAAGCCGATGCGCTCGCCCGCGCGCTCACCGTCGTGAACGCGCTCACGCTCCTCACGCGACGCGACGGCGCGGCCGAGACGGTCGGGTGGGACGCCGTGAAGAACACGACGACCGCTCCGAGCGGCCTCGGTCTCCTCCTCTTCGCAGCCCCGCCGCCCACGCAGCCGAAGCCTCCCACGCCCCCGTCGACGCAGCATACCGGAACGGGAGCGAAGAAGTGAGGCGAGCTTCCGTGCTCGCGTTGGCCCTCCTGACGCTCGCGCCGAGCGTCGCGCTCGCCCAGCGCAGGGCGTCCATACGCATGCACCAGGCCGCGCCGCAAGACGACGAGGACGAGGAAGAGACTCCCGAGCCCGTCGTCGAGGACATGCCATCGACGCCGCTCCGCGCCCACTTCGGCACCGACCACGCCGAGCTCCTGCTTCGTGGGGCCGACAGCGCACAAGTGCGGCAGGGCATCGTACGCGCCGCGGCAGCCGGAACGCCCGAGGCCGTCGCGCTCATCGTCGCGCAGGCGACGCAAGGGACCAACGACGACCTCACGCTCATCGAGCTCGCCCGCGCCCTCGCGCCGTTCGCCAAAGAAGAGGCACCTCGGACGCGCCTCATCGCGATGCTCAGCGCCATCGCGCGGCCCGGGCGCGCCACGGCGAGGTCGGGCGCGCAGCGTGAGGAAGGCTCGATGGGCCACGCGCTCGCGCTGACGACCGCCGCGTCGGCCGCCCGCGTCGAGTTCGCACGGCAGATCGCGACGCGCGCGCTCGTCGCATCGCACGATCCGAAGGCGCTCGAGGCCGTGTTCACGGCGGCAAAGGAGAGCGGCATCAGCCAACAGAACGCGCAGCGCGCGCTCGCATCCGATCCGAGCGCGACCGCCTCTGCGTCCATCTTGCCTCCCACCGCGGCCGGTGCTGCACGGGCGCTCGCGCAGACGGGCGATCTCCGAGCACTCGACGCGCTCCTATCGAAGGCCCAAGGCAACGTCGAGACCGCGACGCGCGCGGCGAGCTTGATCGCCCTCGGCCAGCTCGGTGACGGACGCGCCCGCGCAGTCGCCATCGCGTCGTTCGCGGACGCCGACGCACACGTTCGCGCCGCCGCGGGGGAGACGCTCGTCCTGCTCGACGCACCTGAGCGCTTCCACGCCGTCGCCGCGCTCCTCGCCAGCCCCGACACGGCCGCCGCGGGGATACGTCTCGCGCACCAGGCGCAAGACGTGGACGTCGTCAAAGCCCTCGCGGCCCGCCTCGCCGCGGTGAGCGAACAAGGCACGCGCGCGGACATCGTCGCGGCGCTCGGCCGTGGCATCGCGACCGACGAAGGGCTCAAGCTCCTCGTGAGCGTCGCGGGCGACCCCCGCCTCGGAGGCGACGCCGTCCAAGCCCTGGCACGCTCGCCAAACGCCTCTGCCATGGCCGCGCTCGAGCAGATCGCCGCCCAGCGGGCCGCGCCCCTCCGCCGCCTCGCCGTGCGCGGCTACGTCGTGCGGTCGCTGCTGCGCGGGGACCGCTCGAGCGTCATCGACGGCGTCATCGATCAGCTCCGCGCTTCGCCGGACAAGACCGATCGCGCCGTCGCGACGTTCGCGCGCGTGGCCCTCGGCCGAGCAAGCGCCAGCGCGTCGCTCGACGACCACGAGCCCGCCATCAGGCGAGCCGCGGCGATGGGCTCGCTCGCTGGATACGACGGGCACTCGCTCCCAGCACAAGACGAGCTCCTCTCGCACCTCGCGCGGGAGCCCGACGACGCGACGCGCACCGTCCTCGCGATTGGCCTCCTCGGAGGCGATCCCCACGCGCTCGTGCCGACGTTCACGCTCCTCCAGCGCGTCGAAGCAGGCAGCGCCGACGCGCCCCTCTCCGCCACCGCACTGGCCGCGCGCAAAGGCGACTCCCTCAAGGACAAAATCGACGCCCTCGCCGAATCGACCGACCCCGTGATGCGCGCCCACGTCGCACGAGGCCTCGGCGCCAGCGAAGAGCCGAGCGCCACAGGTCGCCTTGCGGAAGCCGCGCGCTACGAGGGCGAGCCCCTCGTGAGGCTCGCGCAGACCACCGCGCTCGCGAGGCGCTCGGTCGCCCCCGTCCGCACGGAGCTCCTCGCGATCACTGCCCGCTTCGATCCAGAGGCGCGCATCCGTGACGTCGCCGCGCGCGCCCTCGCGAACGCCACGCCCCCCGCACCGTGGCCCGTGCACGAGGTCGCGTGGCTCCGCGTCGCCACGGCGGCAGGCCAACCGCCCGCCGAGACCATGGTCGCGTCGTACGTGACGTCGGAGGGCATCGCGATCCCCATCGCCTTCGACGCCGATGGCTACGCTCTCGTCGCGGGCATCCCTCCGGGTGACGGCCGCCTCATCCTCGCTCCCACCCTGCCTGCGAAGTAAGGCCGCGCGCCGATGACCGCACCCAAAGACGACGCTCCCTCGTCCGCGCCCGTGAGCTTCGAGCACTCGATGGACCGGCTCTCTCAGATCGTGAAGAAGCTCGAGGCCGGCGAGCTCCCGCTCGAGCAGTCGCTCCAGCTCTTCGAAGAGGGCGTGAAGCTCTCGCGCCTCGCCCAAGCCCGGCTCGACTCGGCCCAGCAGCGCATCGAGCGCCTCATGACCGTCGACTCGCAAGGCCGCCCCCGCACCGCCCCCTTCGAGACGACGCGCAGCGAGGACCCTCGGCGCGGAGCGCCGGACCAGGATCCGGACGAAGAACCTCCCTTCTGACGTTCCAGCTTTTTCGCCTCCAAAACACCGCCATGCTAACGATCGATTCCATGGCTCCCGCGGTACAGATCCCTACCCGCGAGGCCGACCGACCCCATTGGCTGCGCGTCGGCCTCATCGCCATCCTGGGCTTTGCCATCGGTGTAGCGTGGCCGAAGATCGCCGGCGTCCGCCTCGGCCCGAGCGCACCCGCCGAAGCGCTCAGCGCAGTGGCCGCAGCATCGCGTGCGGCCGAGGCTGCATCGGCTTCGGCGAGCGCGAGCCTGATCGTCCCCGCGCCGACCGCGAGTGCGTCCGCCGTCCCCGCAACGATCACGATCACCGTGTCGCGAGGCGCGATCCTCTCCTGCAAGAACGAAGAGGGCGAAGCCCTCAAAGGCAAGGATTGCGGCGGCCTCGCCGGCCTCGACCCGCTCGTCCAGACGCGTCTCAAGCGCCTCGCGCAGGCCCCCGTCGCGAGCGACAACCCGGGCAAGCTCAACGTCGTCCTCGGCCTCGACTTCAAGAACAACCGCATCTCGGTCGAGAGCGGCAAGTCGTCGACCGTCAAAGACGTCGATTCGCTGAAGGCCTTCGTCGGCGGCGAGGTCAAGTCGATGAGCCTCAAGTCCGTCGACCACGACAACGCCCGCTACTCGGTGCTCTACGTCGTCAACATCGGCACCGACGCAGCGCCGACCACCCCCGGAGCCACCGCGAGCGGCTCGTCGGTAGCGGCTCTCCCCGACGGCACCGCCGCCGTCGCCTGGGAGAACGCCATCGTCCGCGACGCGCCCCACACGGGCACCATCGTGGCCCACCTCCCCCGCGGCACGAAGGTCCAACTCGGCACGTCGGAAGGCGGCTGGTACCACATCAAGTTCGGCCCAACCTTCGCAAGCGACGGCTTCGTCTACCGCGGCGCCATCGGCAAGTAACGGTCAGTGAAGCGTGAAGCCGATGATGATGACGCCGCCTTGGAACTGCTGGCCTGCGACGAAGAAGGTCTGATTCGGGGGCGTCGTGACGCGGAGCAGGTTGAGGTACGCGTTGCTTCCGGGCTGGTTGATCGCGGCTGAGATCTCGTAGCGTGGCCCCGCGAGGACGTTCGACAGTGTGACCTGAAGGACGCGGCCGTTCGGGAGCGTGTATGTCATCGGCACGCCCTTCTGGAGCGTGAGCGATTGCTTCGCGAGCAGTCGATAGGTGTTGAACGCCGAAAAGGGCGGCTGCTGCAGCTGCGGCATGTTGCCGATGCCGGGGCCTATCGAGCCGCCGGCTGCGTTCTGCGTCGCGTGCAGGACCATGACCTCGACGACCGCGCGCTGCGGCAGCGGGGGTGGAGGCTGGGCCGACGCGAGCTTCGCGAGTGGAAGGAGCAGGACGGCGAGCGCGCCTGCGAGGAGCGCGTGCGCGAAGAGACGCCGCAGAGCGACTCCGCCTTTGCGCACACGCCTCGATGTCACGGGGTGGTCTCCGGCTCCTTGGTGTTGTCGTCGTTGACCCAAACGACGACGCTCGGCGCTATCTCGCTGGTGTTGCCCTCTTCGTCGGCGCCGGACACGCTCGCCGGCATGTAAAAGACCGACACGGCGGACGGGGTATCCACGAAGTCAACCTCTACGCCGGTTGCGTTCGCCGACGCAAGGACGCTCTGAGTTGGCGCGGGCGCTTCCTTCCCCACGGTGCCGTTATTGATGTCGCGCACGTAGAACAAGACAGCCGCCGCGAGGGCGACGAGCGCCGCTCCGACGACCGCGACGCGCACGCGGGCCGTCCGGCGAAGGCGGGCCTTGTCGAGATCGTTCGGCGCGATCTTCTGCATCACGACGTCGCGGATGTCGATGTCGCCCACGTCGAAGCTCTGCCTCACACCATCACCGATGGCGCGCAGCGACGCGAGGAGCTCCTTGGCCTCGGCGTCCGTCTCGACGAGCACGCGGACGCGCTCGAGATCGTCGCCGTCGAGCTCCCCGTCGGCGTACGCCATCACGTCGAGCATGCGCTGATGTTGGTCGCTCATGGTGCCCCCTTCGAGTCGCTCGACGGCGGAGGCTCGACGGGCCGCTCTCCGATTTGCTCCGTGTAGCAATCGACGAGCGCCTTCTGCAGTTTCTGCCTCGCGTGAAACAACCGACTCATGATCGTACCCTTCGAAACCTTCATCGCCTGCGCCATCTCTTCGTAGCTCAACCCCTCGACCTCGCGCATCAGGATCACGCCGCGGTGGTAATCAGGAAGCGCGGCGAGGGCTTCACGAAGGCGGATGGCGATCTCGCCACGTCGCACCACATCGGCAGGGTCTGCACCATCGATACGCGAAAGGAAGGGAAAGTCTTTGCTCGCACCGTCGTCCGAGTCGATGGCACCACCCTTCCCCTCGTCGAGAGCGACGACCTGGCGGCCCGGTTTGCGAATCAAGTCGATGCTCAAGTTGGTGATGATCCGGTAGAGCCACGTGAAAAAGCTCGATTGGCCTTGGAAGCCACCGATGTTCTTGTAAACGCGCAAGAAGGCGTCCTGAACGAGCTCCCGCGCGTCGTTTTCGTCACGGACGAGGGCCATCGCGATGGAGAACGCCCGCCGCTGGTGGCGCTCGACCAGCATGCGAAACGCTTCTTTGTCTCCAGCCTGAACGCGCTCGACGAGCGCACGGTCCTCCTGTGCCTCTTTGGCTCGTAACTCCTTGGTGTTCGACGCCGCAGAGGCCGGCGTATTCACCTTGCGCGCCGCCATCGACGGCTACCGTAGCACCACGTCCGCTCTGGCTGTTTAGGGCGCGGCGGGAAGGTGGTGGGGGGTGGGGGCCTCGAGGATCCCAAGGGTCACCTTGGCGTCCTTCGGCTTGCCCTCACGGAGGAAGTGGATGTTGACGGTCTTCCCGACCCCGGTCGTGCTGGCCATCCACTGGAGCTCCTTGCCCCGAGCGACGTCCTTGCCGTCGAAGGCCGTGATGACGTCCCCCACGGCGATGCCCGCGCGGTCAGCTGGCCCTCCGCCCGCGACGTACTCGATGACTGCACCCTTGTCGGTCGTGATCTTGAGCTCTTTCTTGTCGTCGTCGGTGAGGTCCTTCAAGTCCGCGATGCGTACACCGATGGCGCTCCGCGACACCTGCCCGTCCCGAAGAAGCATGGGCAAGAGCTGCTTGACCATGTTGATGGGAATGGCGAAACCGACGCCCGTCGCGTTCGCGTGGATGGCCGCGTTGATGCCAATGACCTCGCCGTGGAGGTTCAGCAACGGCCCCCCAGAGTTCCCAGGGTTGATGGACGCGTCCGTCTGCAAGAAGTCGTAGAAGCCGGTGGGATCCCCGAGGGGCACCTCCTCCTTCGTCCGCCCCTTACCGCTGACGATCCCCTGACTGACCGTGTGCTCGAGGCCAAACGGGTTGCCGATGGCGACGACCCAATCGCCGACCTCCATGCTGTCCGAGTCCCCGAGCGAGAGAGGCCTGAGCGCGAGCCCCTTGGGGTCGATGTGGATGACCGCGATGTCCGTCGGCTGGTCCCGACCCACGAGACGCGCGGGCAGCTCCTTGCCGTCGCTCAGCTTCACGCTGATCGACTGCGCCTCTTTCCCGCCTTCGGCCACGACGTGGTTGTTCGTGAGGATCGTGCCGTCCTTGTCGACGATGAAGCCCGTCCCGAGGCCCTTTCCTTCGCGGCGCATCTTGCGCCCAGCCCAGTTCTCGACGACGTCGCTGACGATGACGTTCACCGTCACGACGCTCGGGTCGGCCTGCTTGGCGATGGGCGCGAACGAAAGCGGCGCGAGCTGCACGCCCGAGAGCACCGGAGCCGGCGTCGTCGGGGTTGTGGTCGCCACGGTCGCCAACGTCGCGGTCGTGACCGTGCCTCCCCCATCATCACCTGCGTCCTTGTTCGGGCACGCGGCGAGGGCGAGCAGCGGCAAAAGAAGAGCTGAACGACAGAGACGGTTCACGCGGTGGACTTCGACTTCTCGACGAAACGCATCCTCAAGTCGAAGAGGATTTGCGTCATGAGACGCTCCTCTTCGCCCGTCAGATTGCCTTTCGTCTTCTCCTCCAGCAAACCAAGGAGGTCGATGGTTTGTTTCGCGAGAGGCAAGCTCACGACAATCTCGTTGTTGTCGGGGTGGGGCGCCTCCCCGAGGTGCATCAGCGCAGAGTGGCTCAGCGACAGGACGAACGTCGCGAAATCCAGGTGCGGGAGCGTATCCGTCACGGCTCAGTCCGAGCGGTCGTGGCCCTGGAGGGCGGGCTGGGAGGTCGCGAACGGCACCGTGTCACTCGCGAGGTCGGGCAGCGAGCCGAGCAGCTTCTCGACGTCCTTGTCCTCGAGCCGGCCATTGACGAGGTTGCGTTCACGCACGCGAATGTCGAGGTCCCAGGGGGCGATCTTGTTGCTCATGGCGAGCCTGAAGTAACACATCTCAGGCTGGCTCGCGAGCCACCACCCACATCCTCAGTTGAGTGCCCTTCGGGCTGTCGTCCCGCCTACGGCGGATCCTCAGTTCGGGAGGCCGCTCTTCGGGCGTGTGAGCGAGAGGAGCGGCACGAATCCAGCGGTGTCGCTGGGCTGATGCTCCTCGCGCTCGGCGTCGAACGCCACGGCAGCGCGCTCGATTTCGTCGGCGGTGGCCTCACGTACCTCGCGGACGGTCAGGCGATAGCGCAGCGTGAGCCCGGCGAGTGGGTGGTTGCCGTCGAGGATGACCTCCTCCGGCCCGACTTCGACCACGTGCGTGACGCGCTCGTCGCCCTCCTCGCTTTGAAGGACGATCTCGTCGCCCTCCAACGCGCTCGGCGCGAGATCGCGGTCGACGGCATAAACGAGCTCGTCGTCATGCAGCCCATACGCCTCCTCGGGTGGCACGACGACCTCGGCAGACGCCCCTTCATCGAGCCCCGCGAGCCGCTTCTCGAGCCCCGGAACCAGCATGCCGTAGCCGTGCACGTAGCGAAGCGGCTCGCCATCCTCAGCGCTCGAGTCATCGAGCACCTCACCGAGCTCGTCCTCGAGGACGTAGTCGACCTCCGCAAAAGTATTCGGCCCGATGCGCATCGCGTAGGTTACGGCAACCTCATGACCCTCAACCTAACGCAAAACGCGGAATAATCGTGCGCTCGAGCCAGTCTTGCTGAGGTGGCAGTGCATCGCACGCGAGTAGCCATCGTCGCGGCTGTCGTCGTGCACGCCGCCATCCTCGCGCTCCTCCCGCGCTCGCACCCGGCCACGGCACCTGCCACGACCGAGGCGTGGATGTCCGTCGACCTCGAGCCCTCGACCAACTCGGGTCCGAGCGGCGGCGGTGCGCAGACGCGTACCCGCGGCGAAGCCATCGCGATGACGCACGGCCACGGGCGTTCGAGCCGCACGGAGACGACGACAACAACGCCAGAGGTCTCGGTGCTACCCGAGACGTCCGAGGACACCTCGACTCCGCCATCGCAGCTCTCGCTCGACCACGGCTCCATCGGCCTCGATGGGCCAGGCTCGTACCGCTTCGATGCGCTCAAGGCCCACGGCGGTCTCGATGGCCCGAGTGAGTCTGCGCAGATCGCGGACAACGTGAATCACGCCATCATGGATCCGATTCGCGCGCACGAGTGCGAGACGGGCACGCTCGCAGACGGACCCATCGTCAACGAGCTCGAGAATACGACGCGGCACTACGCCGGATCGCCGTTCGAGGGCCGCGCCGTGCTCGCCTTCCGCATCGACGAGCTCGGGCTCGTCGTCAGCGCCTCCGTCGAGGACGTATCCGGTGACCGCCTCGCGTGGGAAGAAGTCGCCAAAAAGACGTTCAACGCGCTCGCGCAGAAGCGTCTCGTCATTCCACACGGGTCGAAGGGCGTCGCGATGCGCGTGGAGCTCACGTCGAAGGTGGCGCTCCCGAGCGGGGCTCGCCATGCGCTGTCGGTGTCGTCCCCGGCGGTCGATGCCGTGGGCCACGTCTTGAACGGTCAGTTCGACCGACCCATGGATACCCCCGCGATCGTGGGCGGATCGTTCGACGTGTCGGACATCGGTGCCCACCCGATGCGCGTCGTCGGCGCGCGCGTGCTGTCGGAAACGGCGTTTTGACCGTATTCTTCGGCGGTGGAAGTCGATCACTCGGCGACGATTCGTGAGGGCGCCGAGCCCGTATCCTCCACCACGACGCCCCCCGAGGTGCCCGGCTACGAATGCGTGCGGATGATCGGCCGCGGCGGGATGGGCGTCGTCTGGGAGGCGATCGAAGAGCGCCTCGAGCGGCACGTCGCCCTGAAGGTGCAGATGAGCTCCACCTCGGGGACCGACGCCGCGATGTGGGCCGAAGCCAAGCTCGCCGCCCACGTCAGCGATCCTGGGGTGGTGACCGTCCTCGATGTCGGCTACGCGCTCGACGGCCGCGCCTATTACACGATGGAGCTCGTCGACGGCACCGATCTCGGGGCTGTGCTGCGCGACGGCAAGCTCCAACCCTCCGAGGCCGTCCGCATCGGGTGCGAGGTCGCGCACGCCGTCGCCGCGGCGCACGACAAGGGCATCGTTCATCGCGATCTCAAGCCGCGCAACGTGATGATCGACAAGAAGGGCCGGGCACGCGTGCTCGACTTCGGGCTGGCCCTCCGTCACGCGACCACCGTGCCCACCAAGGCGTTCGCGGGCTCGCCGCCGTACATGGCTCCCGAGCAGGTGCGCGGGCAGCACGTCGGCCCCCCGGCGGACGTCTACGCCATCGGTGTGCTCCTCTTCGAGATGCTCACGGGCACGCGTCCCTTCGACGCCCCGGAGCAGGCCGCCTTGCTCTACGCGATCCTCTTCGAGCCCGTCCCCGCGCTCTCGAGCTTCGCGACGGTAGCGACCGACGTCGAGCGCGTCGTCAAGCGCTGCCTCGCCAAGGAGCCTGGCGAGCGCTACGCGAGCGCGCACGAGCTCCACGCGACGCTCGCTGCGCTGCGGGACGGCACGCAACTCCCGGCCCTGGCGCGAACCCAAGCTGCGCACGGCGAGCCTCCTCGCAAGGCTCGGCCATCGGGCATCATCGCGAAGCACACGAAGCCAACGCGCGATCAGGCCCAGCGCGTCTTCTCGTGGTCGTGGTCGTTCAAGTCGTCCCCCGAAGCGCTCTGGCCGTACATCGCGGACACCGATTGCTTCAACGAAGCCGTCGGGCTTGGGCCCGTCGACGTGGAGATCGCACGCGAATCACCCGACACGACCGCGCGCGTCGGCCAGGCGACCGCGCTCGGCATGGACATGCGCTGGCGCGAGTACCCGTTCGAGTGGATCAAAGACCGCGAGCACACGAACTTTCGCTGGTACCGCGCAGGCCCTCTCGAAGCCTTGTGGAACCGCGTGGAGCTGCGCAAGCGCGAGGACGGCGGCACGGACCTCACGCACGAGATCGCCATCATTCCCCGTGGCCTGCTCGGGCGTGTCGCCGCGCTCGTCGAGATCGGCCAGCGTCTGCGGCGCGCCATGGACCGCGTCTACCGCCATCTCGACGAGGCGCTCGCGTCGGACGCGCCGGGAGACCCTTACGAGATGCACCACGAGCCGAGCGCCGCCGAGCGCGTGCGCATCGAGACCGGCCACGCGAGGCTCGTCGAGGCCGGGTTCGAGAAGCGCTCGGTCGACGCGCTCTCCGAGATCCTCCTCTACGCCCCTTCGCGCAAGCTCTCGCGCATGCGTCCGTTCGCGCTCGCCGGCGAGCTCGACACGACACGCGAGCGCGCCCTCGAGCTGATGCTCCACGCCGCCCACATCGGGTTGCTCGAGATCGCGTGGGACCTCGTCTGCCCGACGTGCATGGTCGCGCACGACTCCCGCGCCCACCTCGGCGAAGTGACGAGCCACGCCCAGTGCGTCGCGTGCGAGACCGACTACGACCGCGATCTCGGAAGCTCCGTCGAGCTCGTCCTGCGCCCTCACCCCGACGTGCGCTCGACGAAGGCCGAGATGTTCTGCGCCGGATCGCCCGCGCGGCGCGCCCACGTGCTCGCGCAGCTCGTCCTCGGCCCAGGCGAAGAACGGACGATCACCATCGCCCTTCCCCCGGACGAATATTCCGTGGCCGCCTTCGGCATCGCGGCAGCGTGCGATCTCGCCGTGAGCCCCGTCGGGTTCGAGCGCATGGGTGAGATCGTCATCGATGGTCGCGCCGTCGTCGCCAGGCCGCCAGTCTTTGGTGCGGATGGCGAGCTCGTCCTGCGCTTCGTGAACGACTCGCAAGACGAGCGCTCCGTCCGCATCGAGAAGCGTGCGGCGCGCGCAGACGCGGTCCCCGCGACGCTCGCGCTGACGCACCCCACGTTTCGAGACTTCTTCGCGAGCGAGCTCCTCTCGTACGGGCAGCTCCTCGGCGTGAACCACCTCTACTTCGTCGCCGTCGACGCGAGCGACCGCGGGGCGCTCTTCGTCGACCGCGGCGACGCGGCGGCGTGTACATCCCTCCGCGCGTTCGAGGAGACCTTCGAGCACGTCGTGCGAGACGAGGGTGGCTCGCGCCTGCCTGGCCCGCTCGACACCATGGTGGCCGCATTCCCATCGGGCGCGCGCGCTCTCCGCGCATCCGTCGCGCTCTTGAACGATGGCAGCGAGCTACCCATCCGCGCCGCGATCCACGGAGGGCGGTGCCTCGCGCTCACACGGGAGGCCCGCATCGAGTACTTCGGCGAGACGCTCCATCGCGCGCTGTGGCTGGCGAGCGCCGCGGATCCACGCGAGCTCGTCCTCTCCCAGTCCGCAGCGGCCGACCGCGATCTCGCGACTGCGCTTCACAGCGAGCAGGTCGATACGCGCGTGGACGTCGCGCAGGCAGGCCCGTACCGCGGGCGTCGCATCGTGCGCGTGTCCCTCCGAGCCGCACAAGTCAGTGCGTCCTAAACCTCACTCACGATCGCGGTCACCGCGACCGCCGCGGCCACCGCCACCGCCGCGACCACCACCACCGCCACCGTAACCGCCGCCGCCTCCTCCACCACCGAAGCCACGACCGCCGCCGCCACCGCCGCTACCGCCGGTGCGCTCCTGCGCTTCGTTCACCTTGAGCGGGCGACCATCCATCATCGCGCCATTCATCGCCTCGATTGCCTTGCGCGCCTGGTCCTCCGTGCCCATCGTCACGAAGCCGAAGCCACGGCTGCGACCCGTGTCGCGATCCTTGACGATGTGCGCGTCGACCACTTCGCCTGACGCCGTGAACGCTTCGCGCAGCGATTCGACCGTCGAGGCGAAGGAAAGATTACCCACGTAGAGTCTCGTACCCATCTCGATCTCGTCTCATCCACAACATTCGACCCGGAGGGGAGCGCCATCATCGGTCGGGTCGGCACCGTGTGACGCGTGGGCTACGAGTAGCAGAACAACACGCAAGCACAAGCGTGAGGGGTGGGCTATTCACCTCCCCGGCGCGTGCTCGCGCGGCACATCGAACGAGTCGAGCCGGAGGTCGCCGAGCACCCGCAGCCGGACGAAGGCGAGCCGCTCCGAGATCGCCGAGGGAGCCGCGTTCGTGGAGAAGTGGAAATAGAGGCACTTTCGTACGTTGGCTGCGAACGCGTAGAGGTTCGCGGTGGTCTCCGCTTCGCCCCGCTTGGCGTCGCTCGCACCGTGGTCGGCACCGATCCAGACGAGCGTGTCCCACCCCTGGGGCACGGACGTGATTTCCGTGTCGACCTCGTCACCCGCGCGCTCGCCGTATCCCTTCTCGCGGGCGCGGTCCTCGCACTTCTGGCGATTGACGAGCTCTTCCTCGCGCCAGATGACGAGCTCGACTTTCGAATGGGTTCCCTCGTGCGTCGCCCGCAGCATCGCGTTCCGGTGGTCGTCGATGCGCCAGCGTGGGCCATCCGGAAGCGGCAGCGACACGCTGAACCGCGTGGAGTGAAAGCGCAGCAGCCGCGCCCCAGGAGTGAATGCCGCGGGCGGGGCCGGAGGCGGAACGACCGGCTTCGCCGCCGACCCACCGCACGCGACCCCGCCTAGCACGAGGACAAAAGCTAGACGCGCGTCAGCCACTCGGGGTGCGACGTGTCGCTTCCGCGCACGATGTCGAAGAAGCGTTTCTGGAGGCGCTGCGTCACCGGTCCGGGCTTGCCCTCGCCGATGGGCCGGTTGTCGACCTCGCGGATCGGGGTGACCTCGGCAGCCGTACCCGTGAAGAACGCCTCGTCCGCGAGCCAGAGCATGTCGCGCGTGATGCGGCACTCGACGAGCGGCAGGCCCTCTTCCTTGGCGAGCGTCATCACGGTGTCGCGCGTGATGCCGCCGAGGATCGAGCTCGCGAAGTCGGGCGTCATCACGACGCCGTTCTTGACGATGAAGATGTTCTCGCCCGAGCCCTCCGAAACGTAGCCTTGGGTGTCGAGCATCACCGCTTCGTCGTAGCCGCCGAACTTGGCCTCGCGCTTGGCGAGCACGCTGTTCGTGTATTGCCCGATGATCTTCCCCTTCGCGAGGCTCACGTTCACGTGGTGGCGCGCGTACGAGCTGATCTTCGCGCGGATGCCCATCTTGAGCGCGTCCTCGCCGAGGTACGTTCCCCACTTCCATGCGGCGACGCTCGTGCGAATCGGGTTGTCTGGCGCGTACACCCCCATCGCACCGTCACCGATGAAGATGATGGGCCGCAGGTACCCTTCCTCGAGCTTGTTCGCGCGGAGCACCTCGAGGCAGGCGGCCATGACCTGCTCGCGGGAGAACTCGCACTTCATCAGCGTGAGCTTGCACCCGTCGAACAAGCGGTCGATGTGGTCCTTGAGGCGAAAGACGTAGCTCTTCCCATCCGCGCGCTTGTAGGCGCGAATCCCCTCGAACACGCCCACGCCGTAGTGGAGCGTGTGTGTGAGGATGTGGACCGTCGCCGCGTCTTGCCCGACGAGCTTGCCGTCGAGCCAAACCTTTTCGAGCTTATCGACCATGTCCTCACGCGAGCTTAGTGGCGGACAGGGCGGACAGCCAGATCGTTCGGTGCGTGATGATCGCGCATTGCGTCATGTCCCCACTCCGCGGTCCGCGGATCCTCAGCGCGCGCGGAGGGCGGCACGAACGGTTTGAATGCCGGTGAGCACGCCGTCTTCGTAGTGCCAGTCGCAGTCGTCGAGCTCGGGGAAGTCGTGCGGGTTCTGCACGTCCTCGAGCGTAAGCCCGGGTTTGAGCCGACGCGCGAGCGCGAGCACCTTCTCGCGCTGGAGCTCCTCGACTGGACCGAGGCCGTCGTCTTGAGGATCCGCCGTAGGCGGGACGACAGCCCGAAAGGCACTCAGGTGAGCGTCCACGAGAAGCTTCTCGACGTCCGCGACGACGACGTCACGCGAGACGCGTCCACCCGACGACGTCACGACCGTACAGCCCTCTTGCGGACACACGCCGAGGCAGAAGGTGCGCGTCACCCACACAGACCGCACGAGCCCGCGCTTCGCCACTTCGTCTTTGAGACGCGCGTACACGGCGTCCCCACGCCGACCACACCCGGTACCCAAGACGTCACCTTCCGGGCGCTCGTTCACGCACACGAAGAGATGAAGCTTCACGTCCACACACTCCCACATTGCCCGTGGCGGATCCACGCTGATCCAGCTGCATCGTGCGCGAGCAACGACGTCGGCTCGTAGCGTGAGCGTCGCACGGTTTTCCCCAAGTACGAGCGACGGTTCGGAGATTGCTATTCAATCACCAGCGCCATGATCGCAGCCCACGATGTGACTCCCGTCCTGACGCTCGACGGGCAACGCAGGCTCATCGTTGGGGAGGAGATCGGTCGCGGCCCCCAAGGCGCCGTGTACGTCGGGCGCCTCGAGAGTCGCTCCGAAGGGCTCACGTCAGAGCCCCTTCGGGGTGTCGGCTCGCAAGCGAGCCTCATGCGGACCGTTGCCGTCAAGGTCATGGACCCTGCGCTTTTTCATGACACCGAGACGATGGCCGAGCTCGTCCGCGCCGTGCGTCGGTTGGCGCTCGTTCGCCATCCCAACGTCGTGCAGGTCACCGACTACTTCGTCGCGTCCCAGTGCCCGTGCATCGTGCAAGACCTCGTCGACGGCCTCAGCCTTGCGGCGTTCGTCGCGCGGTGGGCCAGCGCGCGACGCCGCTTGCCGCTCGACCTCGCCCTCTTCATTGCGTGCGAGATCGCGGAAGGGCTCTCGGGGGCGCGAGCGGCGGCCAACGTCGATGGCACCGTCCTCAACTTGGTGCACCACAACCTGACTCCACGACAGGTGCTCCTCTCGTGGCACGGCGAGGTGAAGGTGGGCGACTTTGGCTGGCGCCCCTCGGCAGGCATGATCTCCGGCATCCGGCGCACCCACGGCGACGTTCACGCTCACGTCTCGTATTTGGCACCCGAGGTCGCACGCGGCGCCCGCGGTGACGGTCGGTCGGATGTCTTCTCGCTCGGCGTCATCCTCCACGAGATGCTCTACGGTCCGCGCTTCACGCGTGAGCAGAGCGCCCGGGAGGTGCTCGACCTCGTCCGGGACGGTGTCGTCACGCGGCCGCTCATCGCGCCGCACGTGCCGGCCGCCATCAGCGCCATCGTGGAGCGCGCGTGCGATCTCGACGCGCGCGTACGCCAACCCCACGCCGGAGTGCTCGCCTACGACTTGCGACGGGAGGCGCTCGCGCTCGGCGTGGGTGACGGTCGCATGTTCCTCCGCAGCGCCCTCTTCGAGATGGCCGAAGGCGTCGACGGCCACGACACCGTCTAGCGAGCGTCATGAGGTATTGTCTGGGGCGTGGTCATCGCTCGCGACAAGCCGGATGGCGAGAAGCTCATCGTCAAGAACCGTCGCGCGTTCTTCGACTACGCCGTTGGCGATCGCTACGAGGGTGGGCTCGTCCTCGTCGGCAGCGAGGTGAAATCGATGCGCGCGGGCAAGGTCGACCTCGTCGACGCGTACGCGGCCGAGGAGAGCGGCGAGGTCTGGCTCAAACAGATGTACGTGGCGCCCTTCGAGCAAGCGAAAGCGTTCCCCCACGAGCCGCGCCGCCCGCGGAAGGTCCTCCTCCACGACCACGAGATCGAGCGCATCCACGATGCCTCGGCGCGCGGCGGTTACACCATCATCCCGCTGCGCCTCTACTTCAAGGACGGGCGCGTGAAGGTGGAGCTCGGCGTCGGCAAGGGCAAGAAGCACTACGACAAGCGCGCCGACATGGCGAAGCGCACCGCGGACCGCGAGGCACGCGCGGCGATGAGCACGCGATCGGGCGCTCGCAAGGGCCGCGACGAGTGACGGAGCTCGTTCGGTTCGCGAAAGGCGGAGAAGCCCTCGTCACCACCATCGGCGGAGACCACGTGACGCTTTCGGCGACGACGTCCGCTCCCCCCGGCGCCACCGTCGAAGGCGCACTCGCCGACGGCACGCCCTTTCGTGTGAAGGTCCGCGGGTGCAAGAGAGACGGGTCGAGCGGCCGTTACGTCATCGACGGTCGCGTCATCGATTTGTCGCGCGCGGTACGCGACCGACTGACCCAATCAGCGGCGAACGCGGAGCGCCGACAGCCCGAGACCGACAGCGATGATGGCAGCAAGTGACCACGCGCTCGCGTTCTCGCTGAGCGTCACGACCGGCAATCCTCCGAGCAGGCTCCGCGTGTGCGTGTAGGGGACGAACGCCGATATCCAGCTGGGCGACGCGCCGCAGACCCAGTTGATGACGAGCATCGCGCTGCGCCCGCCGCCGCGCGTGCCGATCGCCGACCCGAGGACGAAGAACGCCGCGTGCGCCGCGCCGCCGAGCGCTGCGGCGTATACCGTGAGTGCCAGATCTTGCCCGAGCGGAGGATCGAGCGGGTTGTGAGCCGCGGCGACGAGCACCGCGGCTGTGAGCGCGCACGCTACCGCGGACCCGAGCGCTGCGACGAGCCCGGTCGCGAGCGCGCTCGCCCGCGGGGATGCCCCGAAGCGCACGAGGGGACGCACGGCCGTCGTGATCCCGGAGCCTCCGAGCGCGGCGCCCACGATGGCGTACGTCATGAGGGGCAGCACGAACGGCAAGTACACGCCGAGCAGCACACCATCGACGCTCGACGTGTTCTCGTGGCGTGCGAGGAGCGTCATACCGAGCGCGAGGACCGTCCACCCGACGAGCGCGACGGCCGCGCCCCGAGTTCGCACGAGGCGCGCGGCGGGCAGGCGTGCGAGCGCGAGCGTGCTCACGGTCGCCCCACTGCCGCGGCCACGGCGGTTCGTTGTGCGAGCTCTGCGAGCGCGTCTGCGCGGAGAGCTTCGAGCGACGCTGGCTCTGGCTCGATCCGCTGGACCTCGACGCCCGTGTCGACAATCGCGGCGTTCACTGCGGCGGCGAGAAGGGCCAGATCCTTGCCGGACACGACGACGCCGTCACCGAGCAGCTCGAGCTCTGCCACCTCGGGTTTCTTGGCGAGCGCGGCGGCGAGCGCGCGGGCGTCCTGACAGAGGACGTGCATGCGCGGCACCTCGTGCGTTTCGCGCAGGGGGGCCTCCGGCACGATGCGAAGGAGCCGCCCGCGATCGAAGAGCGCGAAGTCCGAGGCCACACGGGAGGCGTCGTTCGCCGAAGCCGTCGAGACCACGATGCACTTGCCCGATTGAGCGGCGAGCACGTGCGGGAGCGCCGCGGCTGCGGGAGCCGCCATCGTCGCGAAGGGCTCCTCGATGAGGACCACGGAGACCGCCTTCGACGCGAGCACCTCGGCGAGCGCGACGGCCCGCACCTCGCTCGGATCGAGGGTATGGACGCGGCGCCTCGCGAGCGTCTCGATGCCGAGCGCGGCGAGCGCAAGGGCCACGCTTTTGTCTGCAGCGTCCTCGCCTCGAATGTGGCGCGCGAGCGTGAGGGTCTCGTCGACCCGGAGCACGTCGGGCAAGACCAACCCGAGCGGGACGAACCCGACGCGCGCGCGCACTTTCGGATCGCGCGGCGAGCCGCCGAGCACGGTGAGCTCGCCACCCTTGAGCCTCACCTCGCCTGCCATGCACGCGAGCAAGAGCGCCGCGCCATCCTCTTGCCTCCCGACGAGCGCATGCCGCCCGGGCGCGAGACGCAGCGTCGTCGGATGGAGATCGACCCCCGCGCGTCGCGCCTTGAGGAGCTTGGCTTCGATCGAGATGGCTGCGCTCATGACCTTCGCAGGTGGAGCTGCGCGCCCGCCCAGAACGAAGCCCCCATCGCCACTGCGGCGAGCACGGCGAACGCCCGAACCGCGCGCAGCGGGTCGATGGCTCCGATGAACGAATCGCGCAACGCGTCGAGCGCAGAAGGGACCGACACGAGATCGCTCCACTCCTCGGGCACGAGCTGCCCAGTCCAGTGCGCCACGAGCGCTGGAAGGACGAGCACCGACAAGAGAAACACGTACCCCGAGGCGCGGCTGCGCGGCGCGAGCGTCGCCATCGCGATCGGAGCGACGACGAGCGCGAACGCGACGGCGTAGGCCGTCCCCGCGAGCGTCCCTTCGAGCGCGAGGATCGCCGCCCGCGCCTCGTGCGAAGCGAGCGCCGCCGCGACGCCCGCGATGACCGTCCCCGGGACCACGACCTCGAGCGTCACGAGCAAGAGCCCCGCGATGCGCGACAAAAGATACGCCGACCGCCGCGCGCCGTGGCGTGCGAGCAGGGCACCCCAGCCGTCCTCGCGATCGCGGTCGAACGCGCGCATCGAAGCCGCGAAGCACAGGAGCACGCCCGCGCCCCACGCGAGCAATCCCGCGGCGAGCGGCGCGATGCGCTCGACCTCGCCTCCGCGGCGTGCCGAGGCGATCGCGAGCGCGAGCATGCCGAGCGACGTCAAGACGCCCATGATGATGGCGGCCTTCGGCATGATGCCCTCGACGCTGCGGGACATCGCGGCCCGCGTCAGCCGCCAGAGCAAGGCGCCGCTGCTTGCATCGCCTCCACGTTGCGCCCCAGGCATGGGCGGTACCATACCGCACACTCCTTGACCGCGGGCCCGATTTGCCGTCTTTTCCCGTCGATGGAGCGCCGTGTTGTCCTTCCGGCCGCGAGGCGGCACGTGCTCGCCGGTGCGCTCGCGTCGGTGGGGTACGTCGCGCTCGTCGGCATCCGTGGGGCGCACCAAGTCGGGCTCGCGGGGGCGCTGCTCGCGACCGTAGCGCTCGCGCTCGCGTGGACGAGCGCCCGCGTGCGGGATCGTCCGCTCGCGTGGGCATGCTGGGGCGCCGCGATGGTCGCCGCGAGCATCGAGGTATCCCCGGTGACGCTCGTGCCCGCGATGGTCGGCGCGATCGTGACGAGCGCGGCTGCGGTCGTCGGCCTCACGCGCATCGCGTCCCTCGGCGGGATCGTGCGCGGCCGCGAGCGTTCCTTGCGGGTGGGTCTCTTGCTCGTCGGGGCGATCTGGCTGCCAGCGGCGATCGCCGTGGTGAGCAGCCTCGTCATGCAACGAGAGCTGCCGTATTCGAGCGGAGCCATGGTGGTCGGCGCGGCGGGCCTCTCGACGCTTGCCGTCGCTGGGTATGGCGGTGCCGCGAGCCTCGAGCGGCAGCTCGAGCTCGGTGTGGCCGAGCGGCTCAGCGCGTTCTTGCTGCTCGCGGCGACGCTCGCCGGGCTGGGCGTGCTCGCGGGCGTGGCGGGCATCGCCGACGGGGTACCGGCGGCGTGCGCGGTGACCGCGCTCGTGGGCCTCACCGCATGCGTGACGGCGCAGTTGGGTGAGCCGGTGGCGTTATGGCGCGGCGTGCGGCGTGGCACGGCGCTCGCGGGATTCGCGGTCGCGCTGGGAGCGACGTTCGCGTTCCTCGTCGTCGACCAGCACGCCCACGCCCGGGAGCTCGCCTTTGCGCTCGCGCTCGTCGCCCTCGTCGTCGGCGCGGAGCTACCGCGCATCGCACGCAAGGTGCGCGGGACGACGGGCCGCCGGCTCGCAGCCAGCGCGCTCGCGGCGCAGGCGCTCCGTGGACGCGACGCCGATCTCGGGATCGCCCACGCTCTCCGCGCGCTCGGGGGAGCCGCACCACCTCCCCTCGCAGCGACGAAAGCCCAAGCCGCCGAGCTGTGGAGTCTGGATCCTGTGCGCGTCCTCCGTGTCGATGCTGCGGGGTACGCGTCCGAGACACCTTCGGAGCTCCCGCCCGAGCTGCTCGTCGTTGCGCTCGGCGAGCCGCAGTCGACGCTCCGCGCGGAGGCCCTCGCGGCAGTCGAGATCCGCCGACCGGATTTGCGCCCGCTCTCGCAGTGGATGCGCGACGCCAAGATGGCCACCGCGACGCTCATCACGCGCGGCGGCGACATCGAGGGCGTGCTGTTTCTCCCGACCTACGAAGGCATTCCGAGCCTCACGCTCGAAGAGGCCTATGCGCTCCGCGAGCTCGCCGACGCGCTCGCGCCGCTCTGCCACGCTCGCGCGAAGCTCGCGCGCAGCATGGTGCGCGAGAACGAGGCGCGCACCGAAGCGGGCGATGCGACGACGCGCGCCGACCGTCTCGAGCATCAGCTCGCGCGCGCGGCCGCACACAATGCGCTCGCTGCCGCGCGCCTCGCCCGTCCTGCGGCCGTCGGCATCTACGCAGCCCGTTCCCGCGCCGCGTACGAAGCGCTCGAGAGGCTCACGAAGGCTCAGGCTCCCATCGCGATCGTCGCCCCGAGCGGCGTCGACCCCGTGCCGTTCCTCGCGCGAGCTCACCTCGCGGGAGCGCGGGTGCGGGCGCCCCTCGTGCTCGTCGATGCGACCAGCACGCGCGAGCACGATCTCGCGCGCTGGCGTGATCCGGCTTCCTCGCCGCTCGAGCTCGCGGATGGCGGCGTGCTGGTCCTCCTCGATGCCGCGGCGCTGCCCCTCGACGTTCAACGCCTCATCGGTCAGTCGCTCGCCGAGCGCCGCGTGCCGTGGGAGCGGGCCGATGCGCTCGACATCGCGCTCGCCATCACCACCATCGAGCCCCCGCGCGATCTCGCGGACCAAAACCGGCTCGACCCTCTCCTCGCGTCACGCCTCGGCGCCGCCATCGACGAGCCCGTGCATTTGCCCGGCATCGCCGACCGCCCCGAGGACATCCGCGCCATCGTCACCGATCGCCTCGCCCGCGAAGGCCTGCGCGTCTGCGGGGCTCCCGTCGGCATCGACGACGCAGCCTTCACGCTCCTCGTCGACCACCCATTCGAAGGCGAGGAAGCCGAGCTCGCCGCCCTCGTCCAGCGCCTCGTCGCCCGCGTCGCCCGCTCGGGAGCGGGAGACGTCGACGGATCCGCCGCAGGCGGGACGTCGCGAGCACGGGATGTGGTCCGGGAGGCTGACGTGCGGGCAGTCCTCGGCGCGCAGCCCACTCCGACCAGCTTGTCGCGCGAGCGCCGGGCGTGATATCCCGGTGGCCCATGAAGAAAGCCGCGCTGCTTCTCATCGTTGCATCGGCGGGAGCGTCGTCGATCCTGCCGGGTTGCAGCGGCAACGATGATCCCTACAAGGCCGTGCCGGCGTGGTCGGGCCGCAAGGCGAACCTGCCGCCCGTCCCTGCGCTCGCCAACGCGCCCATCAAGCAGGGTGACGCGTACACCGTCGCGGGCGCCATCCACCAGTTGAACAGCAGCCTCCACAACCCCGAGGTCACCGCCAAGGAGATCTCGATCGTCGGCTACATCGTCGACATGAACACGTCGCGCGCGCCCCTCTGCGCCCTCCACAAAATCGGCAAGGCCGACCCTGAAGACTGCAAGTGGTCGAACGGCAAGGGCATCGAGATCCCGACGATCTGGATCGCCGACGGCAAGACCGACGTGAAGCCCCGCATTCGCATCATGGGTTGGGCATCGAACTACGCCAACCTCTTCGACGCGCTCGACAAGTACAAAGACCTCAAAGCCCCCCCCGCCGAAAAGGACGAGTGGAAAGACGAGCTTTGGGCCGTCGCCCCCCCGTTCCCCCTCCCGAACGTGGGCGCCAAGATCAAGGTCACGGGCAAATACGGCGTCAACTTCGGCCGCGCCTCCGCAGGCCTCGAAGCCGACCCCTTCGACGGCACGATGACCTACACGAAAATCGAGTACCTCGAGCCGCCCCCGACCCCCTTCAGCTTCCCCCAGCTGGACACGAAGAAGAAATAGCCACTCGGACGACCGTCCGCGGTGCTCGGACGACCGTCCGCGATGCTCGGACGACCGTCCGCGGTGCTCGGACGACCGTCCGCGGTGCTCGGACGACCGTCCGCGGTGCTCGGACGACCGTCCGCGCTC
>Ga0302326_10008374_pt1 | contig 22819 bp, 17 predicted proteins | sample Palsa_T0_3_FD_202264 | JGI IMG/M metagenome (GOLD analysis project Ga0302326, IMG submission 202264) | Peat permafrost microbial communities from Stordalen Mire near Abisko, Sweden - Palsa_T0_3 | ecosystem: Environmental > Terrestrial > Soil > Palsa > Peat permafrost | place: Sweden: Abisko... | reverse complement strand
ACAACCAGGTTTTCTTTTAGATTCATGTAGAGGTGTTGCCCGAAAATGCAGTGGGCTTCGAAAGCTCCCTCATGGATCGTGCCGCGCGCGTTCGGGATCGGCCAGAGCATATAGCCGTAGTCAACCGATTTGCCGCCGATGAGTTTGGCGCTCCCGGCCTCTTCCACCCACCCATCGGGCAGGATGCGTTCGCCGCCGGCCTGACCGCCTCCCAGAAGAAAAAGGCCGAAACGGCCGTAGTCGCGCAGGGTGGCGGACAGCCCGCTGCCACCGATTTCAAGGCCATCCGCCGACTCCAGCCACCACGTCGCATCGGATTCCATCCCGAATCTAGCCCAGATCCGCTCGGACAGATATTCGGACAGCGGCTGGCCGACCGCGGCCCGCAGCAAGGCGGCCGCCACCTGGGTTTCACCGGTGCTGTAGTTCCACCGGCTGCCTGGCGCCGCCGCCCGCGGCAGCTGAGCCATTAGCCCAAGCGCCGCGCCGGCCTTCTGTTCATTCTGAATCTCGAGCAGGCGCCGGCGGTCGGAGTGCGGATCGGTATAGGATTCGTTCCACTTCACTCCCGAAACCATCTGCAGGAGCTGCCGCACGGTCACGCCGTCGTAGGCGCTTCCGGCCAACCGCGGCAGGTAGTTCGTGATGGGATCATCGATACTCTTGATATGGCCGTCCTTGATGGCGGCCCCGATCAGGGTGCCCGTGATCGATTTTGCCACCGACATCGACATCCAGCGGGTTTGCTCGCTGTTGCCCGACTGGTAATTCTCGAAGGCAATCCCGGCGTTCTTGATTACGAGCAGGCCGGTCACCCGGTTCAGCGAAACGTAATCGTAAAGGTCGTAATCCTTCCCGCCGGACTTGAACCGGACGTTCTGCAATTGGTGGTCGCTGACCCGCAGCGGGTAAACGACCCTCCCGTGCCTGACGGCGCGGGTCGGGAAAAGCCGGTCGATGTTGCGAAAGGTGTTGATTTGAACATCCGGCAGAAGCGCACCGTCGTAGACCTGCTCCACCGTGCCGATCTTTTCCCCGGCATGCGGGTTGACGACCGGTTGCGCCGACAAGGCCTGGCCGAGGAAGCCCAGCGAGATCGCGACGCCCAACTTCCTTGCGGTCAAGCAGGGATGGATTCTGCCCCATTGGGCGATGGTTTTCACGATAGGTTCTCCTCACCCATGCTGTCACCTCTCCGGAGACTGGGGAACGGGAATGAATGCCCGGCCCCGCGGATCGGTCAAACCTGAATGTCCGCGGCCAGCCCCATGTGCCGGACCGATCGTTCCCTACGCACTACACCCCATTTCAGGCGGAAGCAGGAATTGATAGGGTATGGGCCATGCCGCTACTGGCCAATACGATGCCTCCAGGCGCGAAATCCCGTCACACCGGCAGGCAGGAAGGTCAGGCGCGCTGCGGCCGAAAACAAGGTTGAGATGAAGTTGTCGCAGCCCATCCAACCGATTGCCGACCGATTTCCCGCCCTGGAGGAACGGGAGGTCGCGCTATCCTTTTACGCTCCCGGGGCCCGGGTCGTGCAGGTCGCGGGAGGCTTCAACGACTGGAGACCGGAGGCCAATCCCCTGGAGCATGCGGAATCGGGAGAATGGCTCGCCCGATTGCTGCTCAGGCCGGGGCAGTATCAATATCGTTTCGTCGTGGACGGTGTCTGGACCGACGATCCGCAGGCCGCGCGGAGCGCCGCCAATCCGTATGGCGGACTAAATTCGGTCCTGACGGTCGAGCTCGACGACCGAGCGGACCTGTTGTGAGCGAGTCTCCGGCACTTTTGGCCTGGGTTCCCGGCGTGAGGTGAGGTTAAGTCCACCTGGGCCGAAGCCGTCGCGCATCCTTTTTCATGTTTCCGCAAACAAACCCTCTGGAGATGCGAAGGGAATCCGGTAGGTCGCAAAGTCTCGTGTGTCGGTCGTGAGCACCACGGAGTCTGCGTCCCGCGCCGCAAGGGCCACGAGACAGCCATCCGCTAAATCCATCCGGGGCGCATAACGCTTCTGCCGCGCAAATACCCCGTCGAGTTCGTCTCGGAGGACCGGCACGATCTCCATGCGCTTCAAGAAGCCATGCAGCGAATTCATCGCCGCAAGGTCGTTGTCGAGCAGGTGCGCCGCCTCGGCGGCCACCGCTTCGCAGGTGAATAATCTCCCCGTCAGCTTGGGCAGTGTGGATTTTGCCCAACGGTGGTGCGGATCGCCCGCATCGATCGCCGCCACGAGCGGGCCGGTGTCAACCCATACGACGCGTCTTAAGGCGATGGCGGATGAGGTCATGCGGAGATTCGGTGCGTTGGGGTTGGCGCACGACGCCGAACAGGTGTTCTAGGTCAGCGAAGGGCCGGGCCGGCTGCTCAGTGACGCGGGCGAACAGATACACCGTTCCCGCTGATTTTACCTTGATCGTTTCGCCCCGGTCGGCGGCGGCGCGGGCCGCGCTGAAATTCCGCTGAAAGCCTGTAAGGGTCGTTTCCATCCCAATCAGATTGTCTGACTGATTAGCAGTGTCAACGAGCTTCGTGGTGGAAGGGAACGACTTGGCTAACGCTGTCCCAACTTGGGACGAATTTGAAATTGGCGGAGAGGGAGGGATTCGAACCCCCGGTACCCTTGCGGGTACACATGATTTCCAATCATGCACATTCGACCACTCTGTCACCTCTCCGGAGACTGAGGAACGGGAATGAATGCCCGGCCTCGGGGGATCGGTCAAACCTGAATGTCCGGCGGCCGGGGCTTCGGGGATCACTTTCCCGCCGCGGCGGAGAGCTGGGCCCGCACCCGGGCCAGGTTTTCGCGGGCCTTCGCATAGTCGGGCCGGGCGTGCAGCGCCTCTTCAAACTCGACCTCGGCCTCCGGGTTGCGGCCCGCCTGCATCAGCACGCTGCCCAAGCCGTTGTGGGCTTCGGCGTAGCCGGGGCGGAGCCGCACGGCCCCCTCGTACGCCGCGAGCGCATCCACCAGGCGGCCCGCCTGCGCCATCGCGTTTCCGAGGTTGTTGAGCTCTTCGGGATAATCGGGCTTGAGCCGCAGGGCCTCGCGGAATTGACCGATCGCCTCGTCCAGGCGGTCGCTCCGGGCGAGGGCCACGCCCAGGTTGGCGTGCGCCTCGGCATAGGCGGGATTGAGCCGCAGCGCATTCTGATAGTGTGCTATGGCCTCATCCAGCCGGCCGCTGCCGGCGAGGATGTTGCCGAGGTTGTATTCCGCCTCGGGATAGTTGGCCCGCAGCCAAAGCGCATGCTGGAACTCGGCGATGGCCTCGGCCGGCCGGCCCGCCGCCGCGAGCGCGTTGGCGTAGTTGTTGTGCTCCTGCGGGGAGCCCGGCCGCAGCCGGATCGCGGCCTCGAACTGGGCGATGGCCTCCCGGACCCATCCCGCCGCGAAAAGCAGGTTGCCCAGGTTCAGGCGCGCGTCGGGATAGTTGGGCTTGAGCCGGATGGCCGTCGAGTAGTGCGCCATCGCCTCCGGCGCGCGGCCCTCCCGGGCCAGGGCGACGCCGAGCCCATACTGCGCGTAGGGATTGTCCGGGCGTTTCGCCACCGTATCGCTCCACAAGCGCAGTTCCGTGTGGTAATCCTCGTTGCGCCGGAACGTGGCGGCGCCGAGGGCCGCCGCGAGTGCGAGTGCCAGGATCGCGCCCCCGCGGGTGCCCAGCCATGCCCAAACCGCGGCGGCCACCGCGACCGTCACCGCCGCGAGCGGCAGGTACATCCGGTGCTCGACGATCATCTGCAGCGTGCCCGGCACCAGCGAGGTCGGCGCCAGGATGGCGAAAAACCAAGCCCCGGCGAAGCCGAGGGCTTGCCCGCCGAAGCCCCACTTGGTGGGGCGAAGGAGGGCCCATCCCGTGGCGACCGCCAACGCGATAACAATCAGCGCGTCGGGCACGACTTCCGCCGCCCGGGTCACCCAGAAGGGCCCGTATTCGAAGACCAGCGGGTGCGGCCATGCGGCGAGCGCCAAATAACGGACCACGGCCTCAAACTGGGTCAGCCCGTACGCCCACCATGCGACCCCGACGTCGAAGCCCGAAGTGCCCCCGCGATCCCCGCCCGTGCTCGCCACCAGGAGGCCAAGCGGAATCCAGGTCGCCGCGAGCCCGAGATAGACCCTCCAGCGCAGCCGCCAGGCCCGGCGAAACGTGCCGGCGAGGAACGTGCGGTCGTAGCAGAGCGCCATCACCGGAGCCGAAACCATCACCTCCTTGGTGCCCATGCCCAGGAGGCAGGCGGCCACGGACAACACAAACCAGCCCCACCGTCGAAACCAGCCCCGCAGCCGGACCATCTCATGGTTGATGCGGTCGGCCAGCCATCCGCTGCCCGTGGGCTCTCCCATGAAGGGTCGGCCAAGCTGGCGCGGCCGATGGCGGGGCCGCTCGCCTGCATCCACTCCGTCCGCGACCTCCGTCCCGCGGATGAAGCAATACAGCGTCAGCAGGTAAAACAGGCCCATGAGCGACTCCGCCCGCTGCACCACGTACACCACGGCCTCCGTCTGCAGGGGATGCACGGCCCAAAGCAGGGCCGCGCCGCCCGCGAGCCAGGTGGACCGCGGAGGCGTGCGGCGCACGATCCCAAACAGAGTGAGGGCCGCGAGCAGGTGGATCGCCAGATTGAACGCATGGTAACTCCAGACGGACGTGCCGCCGATCGCATAGTTCACAGCCAGCGAGAGATTCAGCACCGGGCGCCCGCTGACGGTCAGTCCTCCGGCCGGCGGCGAGAGGGCCGGGCCGATCGGCCAGAGCCGGCGGATCGTCGGATTGTCGGCGATCGAGGGTCCGTCGTCGAAGACGAATGGGACGGATAGACTGTTGGCGTAGGCCGCGAGCACCGCCGCGGCGATGACCAGGCCGGCCGCCAGCGGCAGCCAGCGGGGTTCGAGGCCATGTGCGCCGGCGCGTCCGCTCACAGTGCAGGACGCTGGAGGCGGCCGTTTCCGGTGTAAATGATTACTCGCGGCATCGGAGCAACCGGCGGCGGATTTCCCGCGTCGGCGGCCGCCGAAAACAAATGAGGCGATCGGGATATGCCGATCGCCTCACTGCTGAGCCAGGGCCCTTGGGCCGTGGCGAAACTCTCCGGGACTAGCGGAAGCGGCCGCCCCCGCGAAAGCCGCCGCCACCGTGGAAACCGAAGCCTAAGCCGATCGAGACCGGCGGATACCAGCCGTACGGATAGTAGCCATAGTAGGGATACGGATAGTCGTAGTAGTACGCCGGAGCGGTCGTCGTCGTGTAAACCACGGTCGAGCCCGCGGCGACGGCGGGAGCCGGGCTGCTCGGCATCGGCACCGAAGCCGGCGCCACGGCCATCGCGGAATCGGCGCTGGCGAGGGGCTGGTACGAGACGATATTCACGGCCCCGTTGGGATACTTGTAGGTGACCGTGACCTGAGTGCTCGTCTGTTCGATCTGCGTGACGGTCACTCCCTGCGCGGTGGCGGCCTTGGTCAGGTCGGGGGCGCTCGGAAGCTGCGGCACGTAGACGACTTCATTCGGCGTGGCGGCTCCCGGCGTGACTCCCGGCGTGACTCCCGGCGTGGAGTTGGTGACGGACTGGGCGAAACCCGCGGTGCATAGCGCGGCGGCTATGATCGCGGCGGCGGTGAATTTATGCGTTTTCATGGCGTATTCTTTCTGATGAGAAGTGTTGGTGTTGCTGACCTTGATGTTGAGACCTTGTTATCTTCTAAAGGTGCCACCTTTTACGACGGTTGCAACTCGGGTCGGGTTACTTCGTTAATCATCTATTATTAATATCTTAAGACATCCCTCCCGGCGGGTCAATGCCGCGCTCGCCTCCGCGGCCCTGGCGGGGGCGCTGTTTTTCCTCGGCCCCCAAGGGCTGCGGGCGGAAACGGCGCCCTCCGGCGCGGGGGCCCCGCCGACCTACGCGCTCGACGCCTCCCGCCCCCCTCCGCCCGTGTCCGCCGGCAGCCTGAAGATGGGGGGGGCGGATCCCCGCGGGACCGTGATCGGCGCCAACAACCGCTACCTGACCATGGCCGGGCGGCCCTGGTTTCCCGCCATGGGTGAATTCCACTTCAGCCGCTACCCGCGCGCGCAATGGGAGGAGGAGCTGCTCAAGATGAAGGCGGGCGGGATCTCGATCGTCTCCACGTACATCTTCTGGATCTACCATGAGGAGACGGAGGGGGCTTTCGACTGGTCGGGCGACCGCGACCTGAGGGCGTTCGTGCAGCTTTGCGCCAAGCACGACCTCGCCTGCCTGGTGCGCCTCGGCCCCTGGTCCCATGGCGAGGTGCGGAACGGGGGCTTCCCCGACTGGCTGCTGGCGAAGTGCGGCCCGGACGTGCGCCGGGACGCGGAGCCCTACCTCACGTATGTGCGCAGGTACTACGCGGAGATTTTCCGGCAGCTCCAGGGCCAGCTCTGGAAGGACGGCGGCCCGGTGGTCGGCGTCCAGCTGGACAACGAGCTGCGCAATAATCCCGAGCATATCCTCACCCTGAAGCGCCTCGCCCGCGAGGTGGGCTTCGATGTGCCGCTCTACACGGTGACCGGCTGGGATCGGGCCCGCCTCCCCCCCGGCGGCGAGGTGCTGCCCCTCTTCGGCGGCTATCCGGACGGCTTCTGGATCGACGGCGTGGCCGACTGGGACCGCGCCGGGCGCAAGCAGTACTTCTTCGGCCTGGAGCACGATGACAGCATCGTGGGTCCCGACCTGCAGAAGCGCGCCGGCGCGCCCGATACCTCGGTCTTGGATCAATTTCCCTATGGCGCCTGCGAAATCGGGGGCGGCATCGAGGTCAGCTACCGCCGCCGCCCGGTCCTCGGCGCCGACGACGTGGCCGCCGAGGCCCTGACCAAGCTCGGCAGCGGCAGCAACCTGCAGGGTTATTATATGTACCACGGCGGCGCCGACAAGATCGGCCGGCTTTCCCCCCTGAACGAATCGCGCGCGAGCGGGTATCCCAACGATATGCCCGAGATCAACTACGACTTTCAGGCTCCCCTCGGCGAGTACGGCCAGCGCAGCCCGACCTATGCCGCGCTGCGGATCCAGCACCTGTTTCTCGCCGATTTCGGCCGGGTGCTCGCCACCCTTCCGGCCCGCTTTCCCGAGGAGCGGCCGACCGGCCTCGATGACCGGCGGACGCTGCGCTGGGCCGTGCGCTCGGATGGACGGCGCGGCTTCATCTTCGTCAACAACTACCAGCATATCGAGTCCCTGCCCGCCCACGCCAACGTTCAGTTCCAGGTGCGCCTCGCGAGCGGCATCCTGCCGCTGCCGACGGAGCCGGTCTCCATCCCGGCCGACAAGTACTTCATCTGGCCCTTCAATTTCCCGGTCGGCGACGCGATGCTGACCTACGCCACCGCCCAGCCCCTGTGCCGGGTGGGTGACTGCTACGTCTTCTTTGCGCAAACGGGCATCAGCCCCGAATTCGCCTTCGATCCCCGCACGCTGGCCGTCGGCGCGCGGGCTCGGGTCAAGGACCTCGCGCCGGGCTCGGACTGCCTCTTCACCGTGACCGCCCGCAATGGCCGCGAGTGCCGGATCATGGTCCTGACAGAGGAGGAGGCCCACCGCGCCTGGGAAGCCCATATCTGGGGTGCCGACCGCCTGTTCCTTTCGTCGGCCGGCCTGATCTTCGACGGCGACACCTTGCGCGTGCAATCGCTCCAGCCGCGGATGTCCTTTTCGGTTTTCCCCATCCCGCCGCTGTCCCTGCCCGGCACCGACGACGGGGTGTTCGCGCATTTCACCGTCTCCGCCCCGCCGCATCCGGTCGCGATCGTCTGGCGGCGCCTCACCGCTCCCGGCGCCGCCCCGCCGGTGCGCACCGACGCCAAGCTCGGCGCCTTCGCGCCCGACGAGGCCGCGTTTGCCGCCGCCGCGGGCACCTGGGAGGTCAGCGTGCCCAAGGATACCCTGCAGGGCGCGCACGAGGTCTTCCTGCGCATCGACTACGTCGGCGATATCGCCCGGGCCTATCTCGGCGGCCGCCTCATCGATGATGACTTCTATTTCGGGCGCCCGTGGGAGATCGGGCTCTCGCGCTTCGCGCCGGAGATCCTCGAGAAGGGACTGACCATCAAGATCCTGCCCCTGCGCCGGGACGCACCGATCTATCTGCCGAAGGACCGCTGGCCGCCGTTCGACGACAGCGGGCAGGCCGGCACGATCCGCGGCATCGCCGCCGATACGGAGTACGAGGTCGTCATCCCCGCGCCGCCGGGCGCCGCTGGTCGCGCACCAGGCTCAGCAGGACCGCCCCGATGACCGCCACGCCCGCCAGCGCCAGGGAACCGGCGCGGGGAGATCCGATGAAGCTCTCGGCGAGCACCTTCAGGTTGGGGCCCATGAAGCTGCCCACCGCGCCGATGGAATTGATCAGGGCGATGCCGCCGGCGGCGCCGCGACCGGCGAGTTCGTCGGCCGGGAACGTCCAGAAGACCGGCTGGGCGCCGAGCAGCCCGGCGGCGGCCAGGCCCAGGGCCGCGACACCCAATGCCGGATGGTGCGGGGACGAAATGGCGATGCCGGCGGCGCCCACCGCCATCGACAGTGCCGCCACCGCCGCACGGCGCCCCGTGCGGGCCGCCAGGCGCGGAACCCCGTACGCGGCCGCAAAGGCGCAGAGCCAGGGAATGGCGCTCACCAGGCCGACCTCCAATCCGATCTTTCGGCCCAGCAACGCGGAGACCTCAGAGGGCAGGTAAAAGGTCACGCCATAGAAACTCAGCTGGGTCGTGGCGTACACGATGCCCAGGCGCCAGATGCGCCCCTTCCGCAGGATCGGCAGGACGCTGGGGTCGTCTCCCCCGCCCTTGGCCTGCGCCTCCGCCTCCAGCTGCCCCTGCAGCGCGCCCCGCTCCGCCGGGGAGAGCCAGTGCGCGTCCCGCGGGAGGCTGGTGAGATAGGCGCACGACCAGGCGCCCGCCGCGATCGCCAGCACGCCTTCGACGAGAAACATCCACTGCCAGCCCCGCAGGCCTCCCCGTCCATTCATGTCCAGCAGCAAGCCCGAGACGGGGCCGCCAAAAATCTGCGCCAAGGGCGCGCCGAAATAGAACACGCCGAACATGGCGGGGCGATTTCGGGCCGGAAACCAGGAACTCAGGTACCAGATCATTCCGGGAAAGAACCCCGCCTCCGCGGCGCCCACCAGGAATCGAAGCGCGTAAAATCCGGGCCCGCTCCGCACGAGCATCATCGCCGCGGAAAACACTCCCCAGGCCATCATGGTCGAGCCAATCCATGCCCGCGCGCCCACCCGGTGGAGGATCAGGTTGCTCGGAATCTCGAAAAGGGCGTAGGCCACGAAAAACATGCTGGCCCCGAAGGCGTAGGCCCCCTCGCCCAATCCCGTGTCACCCAGGAAGGCCTGCTTCGCAAAGCCGATGTTGACCCGGTCCAGAAAGGCGAGGACGTAGAGGAGAAGGAGGAACGGCACCAGCCGCCACGCCACCCTGCGCACCGCCGTGGCCAGCAGCGGTGTCATGCGCTTCAGTACGTCGCCCGGCCGCCCGTCAGGTCAAAGGTGAAGCCGGTCGTGAAGCTGGCCTCGGGCGAGACGATGAAGGCCGCCATGGCCGCGACCTCCTCGAGCGTACAGCAGCGCTTCATTGGAATCTTGTCGGTCATGTACTTGACCTGCGCCTCCGGCAGAGCGTCGACCATCGGCGTCTGGACCACGGCGGGGGCGAGCGCGTTGACCGTGATCCCGGTGCCCGCGTACTCCTTGCCCTGGACCTTGGTCATCCCGATCACCGCGGCCTTCGAGGCGGAATAGGCGAGCATCCCGGCATTGCCCTCCTTGCCGGCGATCGAGGCGATGTGCAGGATCCGCCCGTAGCCGTCCCGCTTCATCGCGGGCAGCACGTGCTTCGCCGTCAGAAAGGGTCCCCGCACGTTGACTCGGAACACGGCCTCGAAGTCCTCCAGCGCGACCTCGTGCGACTGGACATTGGTCTTGCCGGTCACGCCGGCGCTGTTCACCAGCACCTCGATCTTCGGGCGTGCCCGCAGGACCTCGTCCACCGCCTGGCGCACGGAAGCCTCGTCCGTCACATCGACCGAGAAACACCGGCCCTGCCCCGCCCACTCCGCGTCGAGCGGGGCGAATAATTTCGGATCGCGGTCGAAAACCGCCACAAAGACGCCGGCGGCCCGTAGGCGCCGGGCGATCGCCAAACCGAGGCCGGACCCGCCACCGGTGATGATGGCGGTCTGGCCGTTGCAGGAGGGGGAGGAAGCCATGCCTGGAAAAGAGCAGACATCGCCCCGCGTGACCAGCCGCCAAATGCGAAACATGGATCGGCGGAAAATGGTGCTCAGGAGGGGAGTCGAACCCCTACGCCTTACGGCACACGCCCCTCAAACGTGTGTGTCTACCAATTCCACCACCTGAGCAAAAAACAGGGAAGATGCACTTAGGGGAATCGGCCGCCCGCTGTCCAGCCCCGAAAGCGGGGACAACGCTGCCTAGCGTATTGGGCCAGCCGCGCCCATTGCCCAATGGTGTTGCGGATTGCGGAAAGGGGAGAAAGCGACATCCTTCCGCCTCCGCCCCGAATGAACCACGACGAGATCAAAGCCGCGCTGCTCGCCTCCTATGAAAGCCAGGGGGGCATCAACCACCTGGATGGCGTCAACCTGCCCTCCCAAGAATCGGTCAATACACTGGCGCGCGACTGCATGCATCTGCTTTTCCCGGGCTATTTTGACGATTCCGGCCTGCAGAAGAGCATGGTCCCGGCCCACGTGGACAATTTGCTCGCGCGCATCGAGCGGCGCCTCCGGGCCGAGGTCGAGAAGTGCCTGCGCTTCTCCCGCACCCCGGAAGCATCCGCCCGGGCCGAGGCCGTCGCCGCGCAGGCCCTGGGTCAGTTCCCCGCGCTCCGGCAGCTCATCCAGACGGACGTGGCCGCGGCCTTTCGCGGCGATCCGGCGGCCGGCAGCGTCGAGGAGATCATCCTCGCCTACCCCTGCGTGCTGGTCATCTCGCTGCAGCGCGTCGCCCACGTCCTTTATCATCTCAAGGTGCCGCTCCTGCCGCGCATGCTCACCGAGTTTGGCCACGAGCGCACGGGCGCCGACATCCACCCGGGCGCGCGCCTGGGCACGCACTTCTTCATCGACCACTGCACCGGCGTCGTCATCGGGGAAAGCGCCACGCTCGGCGACCACGTGAAGCTCTACCAGGGCGTGACCCTCGGGGCCAAGTCGTTTGAGGTCGACGACGAGGGCAATCCCATCAGGGGCGTGAAGCGCCATCCCGACATCGAGGACCACGTCACCATCTATCCCGGGGCGACCATCCTCGGCGGCACCACCGTGATCGGGCGCAATTCCGTGATCGGCTCCCATGTGTGGCTGATGAAATCGGTGCCGCCGGAGAGCATCGTCTATTACCAGGGGGAGCTGACCTCGATCGTGCGCGAGCAGCGCAACAGGCCCGAGGGCAAAAAAACCGTCGTGATCAGCATCGATCAGGCCGACTGGATGATCTGACGGCTCAGGCCGTGATCTGCCGGTCCGCCAGGGCCCGGGCCACCGCCCGGGCGAAGAAGGGTCCGCGGTAGATCAGGCCGGTATAGACCTGCACCAGCTGCGCCCCCGCATCGAGCTTCTCACCCGCGCTGGCCGCGTCGGTGATGCCGCCGACCCCGATGACCGGCAGCCGGCCTCCGGTCGCGCGCACGATGTACCGGATCATATCCGTCGAACGCCGGCGCAGCGGGGCGCCGCTCAGGCCGCCCGCCTGGTCGACCCCGGCAAAAAAATCCGGCCGCGCGACCGTCGTGTTGCTCGCGATCAGCCCGTCCAGCGCGAAGGCGTCGACGACTCCCAAGACGGCGTCCACCTGCCGAAAATCCAGGTCCGGGGCGATCTTGAGCACCAGGGGCACGCGCCGGCCCCCCGGCTGGGCCGCCCGCGAGCGGTTGGCCGCCGTGACCGCCCCGAGCAATTCCCGCAGCCGCGCCTCGTCCTGCAGCTCCCGCAGACCGGGGGTGTTCGGACTTGAGACATTGAGGACGACATAATCCGCGTAATCGGCGAGCCAGGTGAAGCTGGCCAGATAGTCGTGGGTCGCCTGGTCGATGTCGGCCGCCTTGGACTTGCCCAGATTAATCCCCAGAGGTATGCGGCGGTGGCCCGGCCGCGGCCGGCGCGCGAGCCGCGCCGCCACGGTGCGGGCGCCGTCGTTATTGAAGCCGAGCCGGTTGATCACCGCCAATTGCGCCGGATAGCGGAAAACCCGCGGGCGCGGGTTCCCCGCCTGGGCGCGGGCCGTGACGGTGCCGATTTCCACGTGCCCAAAACCAAGCGCCGCCGCCGCCGGCCAGGCGTGGGCGTTTTTGTCGAAGCCCGCGGCCAGCCCGACCGCGTTGGGGAACCGCAGACCAAACGCCTCCACCGGCCGGGCCGCCGCCGGGAGGCTATTCCAGGCCTCCAAAGCCCGGCAGACCGGGCGCAGACGTCCCAGTCCCGCCAGGAGGCGGACCCCAATATCGTGGGCGCGCTCGGCATCGAGCCGAAAGAGCCCGGGGCGCACACAGTTTTCATAGAGGAATCCCATTGGGCGCGGAGCGTGCGCTTGGACCAGTAATATGCAAGTACGCCAAATGCGGCGGAAGTTCCAAAATCCCTTATAATCAGTGGCGTCGCAAATTCACTTTTTGTGCTTGTTTTTTCACCCCCCCCTCGCACGCTGCGCCTCAATTTTTCCAAGCATGGCCAAACCTACTTCTACTCTCGAATGGTGCATAGTTCGCCTCGGCGAAGACCACAACTGGTGGGTCGCGGAGACCAGCGATCCCGTGCGCTGGGACGTGGACGGCCTCAGCGTCGTCGATCCCCGCCAGGTCGCGCACCTGATCGAACTCGTCGACCCGCTGCGCGATTACGGTTTTGACCAGGATCATTTCGAGGCCGCGTTCATTCCCTTCCGGATCGAGAAGGACCTCGGCGGCGGCCAGGTGCGCCTCAAGCGGATGAAGGAGTCGTTCTTTGATTCCGAGGAAAAGCTCTTCGCCCTGCCCGATATTCTCGACGAGGAAAACGGCCCGTATGCCGATCTGCTGGATCATCTCACCCGCTGCCGCGTGAAGATGCTCAACGACCTGTTCGAATTCGAGTCGAAGCTGTCCGTCGACGAGGTCGAGGAGGAAATCCGCGAGGACCAAAATACCCATTTCATCGAGGGCCGTGCCGTGCACACCTTCGAGGAGCTCACCGGGATCCTCGACTATATGCCCGCCGGGCACGAAACCGACGAGGAGCATCCCGCCAAGGAAGTCGAAGTCGACGAGGACCTGCCCGAAGTCGACGCCGCGGAGGAGGAGAAGCTCAAGAACGACGAGTCGCTCAAGTGGGACGAGGACGAGGACGAGGAAAAGGACGAGGACGAGGAGAAAAAGAAGGACGACGACGAGGACGAAGAGGGCGGCGAGGAGAAGGAGGATTCCGCGGGGGAATCCGACGAGGACGCGAAGCCCCGCAAGAAATCGCGCGGCAAGAAATAGCGGGCGGCGCCGATTGCGGCCGCACCTTTATTTCCCACCCAGCTCCGCCGCCATTTCCTTCGCGAAATAGGTGAGGATCATGTCGGCGCCGGCGCGCTTGATCGCCAGGAGCGACTCGCGCCGGGTGGCGTGCAAGTCCAGCCAGCCGAGCTGCGCCGCGGCCTGCAGCTGGGCGTACTCGCCCGAGACCTGGTAGGCCGCGACCGGCTTGTTCGTCGCCTCCCGCACGTCGCGGATGATGTCGAGATACGGGCCCGCGGGCTTGACCATGAGGATATCCGCCCCCTCCGCCTCGTCCAGTGCCAGCTCGGTGAACGCCTCGCGGCGGTTGGCCGGATTCAGCTGGTAGCTGGCCTTGCTCAGCTTGTGGGTGCCCGCGGCCCCCGCGCTGCCCACGGCGTCGCGGAACGGCCCGTAGTAGGCCGAGGCATACTTGACCGAATAGGCCATGATGCCGGTGTTCGTGAAATCCGCGGCGTCGAGCGCGCCGCGGATGGCCCCCACCCGGCCGTCCATCATGTCGCTCGGGGCCACCAGGTCCACGCCCGCCCGCGCGTGCAGGACCGCCATCTTCGCCAGGATGCCGACCGTCCGGTCATTGGCCACGTCGTTCCCATCCTCGGTCAGCACGCCGTCGTGCCCATGGCTCGTGTAGGGATCGAGCGCGAGGTCGGTCATCACCGCGAGCTCGGGCAAGGCTGCCTTCACCGCGCGCACGGTGCGCAGGACCAGGCCGTCCTCGTGCAGGGCCGCGGTGCCCTCCGCATCCTTGAGCCGGCCCTCGAGCTTGGGGAAAAGGGCGATCGCCGGCACGCCGAGTTTCCACAGCGCCCGGCATTCCTTCACGAGGTCGGCGCTATTCCAGCGGAATACGCCCGGCATGGACGCGATCGGCTGGGGCCGGCCCTTGCCCTCCACCACGAAGAGAGGGGCGATGAAGTCGGCGGGGCGGAGGATGGTTTCCTCGACCAGGGCGCGCAGGGCCGCCGTCCGTCGCAGGCGGCGGGGGCGGCGGACCAGGTTGAGCTTGAAGGGGTCGGGCATGAAAAGAAGCTTTTACAGCAAACGAAAAGGCCGCACAAGTCCAAGGTCGCCCGTCCCTTCCCAATTTCATGCCGCTAAAACTTTACGATTCGATGTCGCGCGAGGTGCGCGAACTCAAACCCTCGGCCGATGGCGTCTTCCGCTTCTACAATTGCGGACTCACCGTTTATGCAGCCGGCCACATCGGCAATTTCCGGACGTTCCTAATCAATGACGTCGTGCGGCGGCTGCTTGAACTGGAATTTCCGGGCAAAGTAAGGCATGTCCGGAATCTGACGGACGTCGACGACAAGACCATCAAGTGCGCACGGGATGAGGGCCGCTCACTCGCTGACGTCACCCGCCAGTGGACCGACAAATTTCATGCCGATTGTCTCGCGCTCAATTGCCTGCCTCCCCATGCGGAACCGCGAGCGACCGATCCGCAGCATTTGCGTGGGCAGGTCGACATGATCGAATGCCTCATGCAGAAGGGTAACGCCTATCGCGTGCCTGACGGATCCGTCTACTTCAAAGTGAGCTCGTTTCCAGCCTATGGCGCACTTTCGCGGCTCAAGGACCGCGAGCTGAAGCCGGGAGACGCCTTGAAAGCCCATGCGGCGGATGCGGACGAGAAAGAGGACGGCAGCGACTTCGCCCTCTGGAAGGCGTGGAAGCCGGACGATGGCCCGAATAAGTGGGCCGGTCCGGAGGGGGCCGCGGAAGGGCGACCCGGCTGGCACATCGAGTGCAGCGCCATGAGCAAGGCGATTCTGGGCGACACCATCGATCTGCATACGGGCGGAGTGGACCTGCTCTTTCCCCATCATGAAAACGAGATCGCGCAAAGCGAATGCTGCAATGGGAAGCTCCTCTCCCGCCATTGGTACCACACCGAGCATCTGCTGGTGGATGGAAAGAAGATGAGCAAGAGCCTCGGCAATTTCTACACCCTCGGCGATCTGGTTGAAAGAAATTACACGCCCATGGCTGTGCGCTACGCCCTGCTCAACGGCCACCCCAGGAAACAGCTGAATTTCGTTTTCGAAAGCCTCCATGCCGCGTCGGCGGCGTTGGATCGGCTACGGCATTTCGACGAGCAAATTCGAAACAGGCGGGAGCCGCAGCCGGAAGCGCTCTACCCAAAGTTCCAAGGCGATTGGGGCCCATTCAAGCCTGCCTTCGACTCTCTTTGCGATGATTTGAACGTGCCGGAAGCCTTAGGACATATTTTTACGGTCCTAAACCGGTCCATTCTTAGTTTTGACGGACAGGAGGCTATCGTTGCCGCCACCGCCTTCAGGCAGATTTGCTCCGTCCTTGGTTTTGAATTCTGGGAATCGCAAAAGCCCGCCATGAGTGTGCCCGTCGAAATAAAGGGCCTCGCGGAAAAACGCTGGGCCGCGAAAAAGGCCAGGGACTTCAAGGCCGCCGACGCTCTCCGCGCGGAATTAACCGCCGCCGGGTGGTCGATGCTGGACGGCAAGGACGGCTACAAGCTAGAGCCGCTGAGGAAGTGATTTTTCACGAGGCCTTTCGCAAAGGGTGCCGCTTACGCACGGGCCGGAGGGAGACAATGTGCGCGGCATTGATCACGAGGGAAAAAGGACCGACATCCGGATAAATGACGAAGTCTCCACGATGCGGGTGCCGCTGCAGGTGTTCGGGATGCGGGAGAAGGTGCTTATCCCCGGACGAAAGAGTGATCTCGAGGGGAAAGTCCCTCGGCGAGGCCATCAACTGTTCCAATGTTTTCATCCTAGGCTGGGTCAAAGCCGGTGCTTTATTTCTGATCGCAGACCATTATAACAACCCTTTCCCATCCGTCCAGCGATCATGCCCATGACCCCTCTCGAAGAACTGCGCCACTCGTCCTCCCATGTGCTGGCGACGGCGCTCCTGCGCCTCTTCCCGGAGGCCAAGCTCGACATCGGCCCGCCGACCGACACGGGGTTCTATTACGACGTGGACCTGGACCACAAGCTGACCCAGGAGGACCTGACCCGGCTCGAGGCGGAGATGAAGAAGATCGCGGATGAAAACCAGCCCTTCCTCCGCAAGGAGGTCTCGCGCGAGGAGGCCAAGGAAATCATCACCGCCCGCGGCCAGGAGCGCTACAAGCTGGGCCGGCTGGCCGACATTCCGGAGGGCGAGCAGATCTCCTTTTACCAGAACGGGGAATTCATGGACCTGTGCGCGGGCACCCACGTCCGCTACACGAGCAAGATCAAGGCCTTCAAGCTCCTCTCGATCGCCGGGGCCTATCACCGCGGCGATGAGAAGAACAAACAGCTGCAGCGCATCTACGGCACGGCCTTCCCCACCCGGGAGGAGCTCGCGCAATACCTCGAGCAGGTCGAGCAGGCCAAGCTGCGCGACCACCGCAAGCTGGGGAAGGACCTCAAGCTCTTCGTGATCGACGACGACGTGGGCCAGGGTCTGATCCTCTGGACGCCCGCCGGCAGCATCATCCGCCAGGAACTGCAGGACTTCATCGGTGGCGAGCTGCGCAAGCAGGGCTACCAGCAGGTCTTCACCCCGCACATCGGCAAGCTCGCGCTCTACAAGACCTCCGGGCACTTCCCCTACTATAAGGAAGCCCAGTTTACGCCGATCATCGAAAACGAGGCCCTGGCCAAAATCCTCCACGAGGGCTGCTCCTGCGGCGAGATGGTCGCGCGGCTCGACGCCGTCTCCGGCAAGCTCCGCGAGGAGATCAACGCCCGCGCCGGCCGCGAGGTCATCGCCGCGGATCGCGTGAAGCCCGATGCGCTTCTGCTCGACGGCTTCCTGCTGAAGCCGATGAACTGCCCGCACCACATCAAGATCTTCGCCTCCCAGCCGCATTCGTACCGCGACCTCCCGGTGCGCCTGGCCGAATTCGGCACGGTCTACCGCTGGGAGCAGTCGGGGGAGCTGAACGGCATGACGCGGGTCCGCGGCTTCACCCAGGACGACGCCCACCTCTTCTGCACGGAGGAACAGGTCGCGGCCGAGCTCATCGGTTGCCTCGCCCTCGTGAAGACCGTTCTCACCACCCTCGGCATGAGCGACTATCGCGTGCGCGTGGGCTTGCGGGATCCCGACTCGAACAAATACACCGGAGAGGCCGCCAACTGGGACAAGGCCGAGGCGGCCTGCCGCGCCGCCGCGCAAACCCTCGAGGTGCCCTTCGCCGAGGAGCCGGGCGAGGCCGCCTTTTACGGCCCCAAGATCGACTTCGTCGTCAAGGACGTGATCGGCCGCGAATGGCAGCTGGGCACCGTGCAGGTCGACTATAACCTGCCCATCCGTTTCGACCTCAGCTACACCGGCGCCGACAACCGTTCCCATCGCCCGGTCATGATCCACCGCGCCCCCTTCGGCTCGATGGAGCGGTTCTGCGGCGTCCTGATCGAGCATTTCGGCGGGGACTTCCCGGCCTGGCTCGCTCCCGAACAGGTGCGGCTGGTGCCGATCAGCGACAAGGTCCTCGACTACGGCTCCTCGCTGCTCGCGCAGCTTCAGGCGGCGGGCGCCCGCGCCACGCTCGACGGCCATAGCGACAAGCTCGGCGCCAAGATCCGCCGGGCCGAGCTCGAGAAGGTTCCCTACACTCTCGTCCTCGGCGGCAAGGAGGCGGAGGCCCAGTCCGTCAGCGTGCGCTCCCGCGCCCGCGGCGACGAAGGCGTCCTCCCCTTCTCCCAGTTTTTAGCCCAGCTCCAGGCCGAAATAAAAAATCGGACGCTGCCGCAGAAGAAGAAGCCCCCCACGGCATAGTCTGTGGGGCGGTTCGGCGAGGCGAGACCCTGCAGGGGCATAGCGAAGCCTCATCCGCGTCTCTTGGCGGCGTCGACCGGCGCCGCCTGCTGACGCGGAGATTGGGCCTTGGCGGAGCGTGGCCCCGGAAGGGTCTCGCCTCGCCGAACTGCCCCACAGCGAACACTTGAACACTTACATCGCGTGCCGTTCCGCCCGCTCGGCCGCCCGGGCCGCCTCCACCCACGTCTCCAAAAGATACGGCGTCTTGACCGCATCCCACTCCGCCTTCGGAAACACGCTCAGCTCATCCCGCGGATAGCCCGGCACGTTGTCGCCCAAGACCAGGATGCCGCCCCCCGGCGCCTCCGCGGCGGAGCCGCCCTCCACCGGCACGCCATTGGCCTTACCCCACGCGTTGACGTGGGTCTCGGGCATCGCCCGGATGCCGGCTTCCGTCCAGTTCGGGAAATGGAGCTGCCGTTGCAGCCAGAGGGCGACCGGCTTGGTCAGGAAGTACGGACGATGGCCGCCGACCGGATTGAACCCGAATTCCAGGACGTTCTTGGCCGAGCCGTGCACCGCCACCGTTCGGTCATGGAGATCCTGGAAGAAGGCCTGCCCGCTGTGCGGGATATCCACGACGGTGTCGTCGAGGCCATTCCAGGCCAAGGTGGGACCCTCCTCGGCCTGGAGTGCATAAAGCATCGCCGGCCGGTCGCCGAGGAAGCGGAGAGACTGGTAGGCCCACCCCTGGCAGATGAGGTGGCCAGGGCCGTCCCAATGCCCGGGACCGACGGTGAGATTGCCGCCGCCGACCAGGACGGTGACGTGCGGGCGATCGTCGATCGCGCTCTCCTCGGCGACCATCAGCGAACCCATGGAAAAGCCGCACACCGCCACCCGGGCTGGATCCGTCTCCGGCCGCGAGAGGAGATAGGAAACCCCCTGCATGATGTCCGTGACCATGAAGCCATTCATCCGCCGGCCGAGTTCCTCGTCCCCGGTGACCGCGTCATGGGCCCGGGTGTTGGACTTGCCGTCGACGTTGCGCTCCCCCTCTCCCGTCACGTCATAGGTCAGGACCAGGGCTCCCGCCCGCGCGTAGAGAATGCCCGCATAATAGGCGTACCAGCTGTACTTGTCGCCGCCGTGCCCGTTGACGATCACGAGCGCGGGAATCTTTCCCGCCGGCCGGGGATCCGGCGCATAGAGGATCGCCGGCACCCGCGTGCCGAATTGCGTGGCGTAGGTCACGGCCTCGGCGGACACGCCGGGCGCCGGGGAGAAATGGCGCTGGACGCGGGCATCCAGAACCGGGAGCGGATCGGGGATATACAGATCGCGCCGGATGCGGTCCCGGAGCTGCGCGGACCGCTCGGCCGTCAGCGTTTCCGCGCGGAGCGCCCCGGCCGCGGCGGCGAGGATGAGCAGCGGGCGCAGCAGCCTCGCCGGGTTCATGGGCTCCGCTTAGATGGCGCCGTCGCCCCGCTCGTCCGTGCGGATGCGCACCGCCTCCTCCAGCGGGAGGATGAACACCTTGCCGTCGCCGATCTTCCCCGTTTTGGCCGCCCGGACGATGGCCTCGACGGCTTTGCCGGCCATGTCGTCGGACACGGCGATCTCAATCTTCACCTTGGGCAGGAAATCCACGGTATATTCGCTGCCGCGGTAGATCTCCGTGTGGCCCTTCTGCCGGCCGAACCCCTTGACCTCCGTCACGGTCATTCCCTCCACGCCGGCCGCGGAGAGGGCCTCCTTAACCTCCTCGAGCTTGAAGGGCTTGATGACGGCGATCAGCAATTTCATGCCAGCAGAGCTAGCATGAGCACCGCCAATGTCATCTTTTATTTTACACCGCGGCGTCGCCGCGTTCGTCGGTGCGGATCCGCACCACCTCGTCCAGGGAAAGCACGAACACCTTGCCGTCGCCGATCTTCCCGGTCTTGCCGGATTTGACGATCGCCTCCACCGCCTTGCCCGCCAGGTCGTCGGTCACCGCGATCTCGATTTTCACCTTGGGGAGAAAATCCACCGTATATTCGCTGCCGCGGTACACCTCCGTGTGGCCCTTCTGCCGGCCGAAGCCCTTCACCTCCGACACCGTCATGCCCTCGATTCCGGCCTCCGCCAGCGCCTCCTTCACTTCTTCGAGTTTGAACGGCTTGATGACGGCGACGATCAGTTTCATGCGAATTCTGTTTTGAGGGTCGAGGGGGCGGAGCGGGCCACGAAGCAGCAAGCACTGTGCCAATGGGCGCGGGCCTATTCCGGCAGAACTATTTGCAGATGCAACTCCGCGAGCTGGCGGGGCGTGACCGCGGTGGGGCTGCCGGCCATGAGATCCTGGCCCTTCTGCGTCTTGGGAAAGGCGATCACATCGCGGATGCTGGTCGTGCCGCAGAGCAGGGCCGCGATGCGGTCGAGGCCGAAGGCGATGCCGCCGTGCGGGGGCGCCCCGTAGGTGAAGGCCTTCAGCATGTAGCCGAAGCGGCTCTCCACCACCTCGCGCGGGATCTTCAGGACCTCCTCGAAGACTTTTTTCTGCAGGGCCGGCTGGTGGATGCGGATCGAGCCGCCGCCCAGCTCCATGCCGTTCAAGACCACGTCGTAGTGCTGGCCGCGCACCTTTTCCGGCGCGGAGTCGAGCAGCGGCGCATCCTCCGGCACCGGGGCGGTAAACGGGTGATGGGTGGCCAGGTACCGCTTCTCCGCCTCGTCGTAGGTCATCAGCGGGAAATCCACCACCCAGAGGAACTTCCAGTCGTCGGGGCGGAGCGACAGCTTCCCGCGCTTCTGCAGGAGGGCGGCGGAATCGAGCCGGATGCGGCCGAGGATCGCGCACGCCTTTTCCCAGGGCGCGGCGGCAAAGAAGACGACGTCGCCCTCCGCCAGGCCGAGGCGCTCGGCCACGGCGGCCTTCTCGGCCTCGGAGAAGAACTTGACGATCGGCGACTTCCATTCGCCGCCCTCCACCTTGATGAAGGCGAGCCCCCGCGCCCCCAGCGATTTGGCGGTGTCCTCGAGATTCTTGAGCTCGCCCTGCGTGAGGTCGGCCAGACCCACGGCGTTGAAGGCCTTGATCACGCCGCCGGCCGCGACCGTCGACTGGAAGACCTTGAAGGCGGAGCCGCGGAAGGTCTCGCTCAGGTCGGCCAATTCGAGGCCGAAGCGCACGTCGGGCTTGTCGACCCCGTAGCGATTCATCGCCTCGGCAAACGACAGGCGCGGAAATGGCGTCGGGATGTCGGTCCCGAGCACGTCGCGCCAGACCTTCTTCAGCATCCCCTCGAAGAGGGCATAGATGTCCTCGCGGGTGACGAAGGAGGCCTCGACGTCCACCTGGGTGAACTCCATCTGGCGGTCGGCCCGCAGGTCCTCGTCGCGGAAGCAGCGCGCGATCTGGAAATACCGCTCCACCCCGGCGACCATGAGGATCTGCTTGAACTGCTGCGGCGACTGCGAGAGGGCGTAGAACTGCCCCGGGTGGATCCGGGAGGGCACGAGGTATTCCCGGGCCCCTTCCGGCGTGCTCTTGAAGAGGGCCGGCGTCTCCACCTCGATGAATTCCTGCGCATCGAAATAGTCGCGAATCGCCTTGGTCGCCTCGTGGCGCACGCGCAGGTTCCGCCGCATCTTCGGGCGGCGCAGGTCGAGGTAGCGGTAGGTGAGCCGCAAGTCCTCGTTGACCTTGTCGCCGCCCGCATCGTCCAGCGGGAAGGGCGGCGTCTCGGAGACGTTGAGGACCTCGAGCGCCGTGGCCTCGATCTCGATCTCGCCGGTCGGCAGCCCCGGATTCACCGTGCCGGCGGGGCGCTCCACCACCGCGCCGGCCACCGCGATGACCGACTCCGGCTTGAGCTGCGCGGCCCGCCCGCCCAGGGCGGCGTCGACCTGCGGATCGAACTTGATCTGCGTGATCCCCTTGCGGTCGCGCAGGTCGATGAAGTTGATGCCCCCGTGGTCGCGGATGGAATCCACCCAGCCGGCGAGCGCGACGGCGGCTCCGAGATCGGCCTTGGTCAACTGGGCACAGTGATGGGTTCGCGACATGTAACCGGAGAGCAAAACCCGTCCGCCAAGGGCGGCGCAAACAGAAATTACCTGGTGGTCAGGCCGGTTTGGTCACTTCCACGAAGGCCGTCACCAGCGGCTTGTCCCTTTGGTAGCACCAGTTTTCCCGCCGAAAATCCGGGGGCCGGCGCTCCGACGTGACGGGATAGGGGGCGAAAAGGCGCTCCAGCTCCGCGTGGGTGAAATACCGGACCCCGTGGCTGAAGGGCTTGCCGGCCTCGGAGCAGTCCGTCGTGAGCAGCAGCCGGCCGCCCGGCTTCAGGCAGCGGTACATCTCCGCCAGCGCCTTTTCGATCGCGGGGATGTGCTCGACGACGGAAATGCTCGTGATCAGGTCGAAGGTCCCGTCGGCGTAGGGCAGGCGCGTCACGTCGAGCGAGCGGACCTCGAGGTTCGCGGCGCCCCGCTTCATGACCCGGCACCAGAGGAAGAACGGCGCCTCGGTGGCCTTGAGAGGAAGAAGGCC
>Ga0302326_10008373_pt1 | contig 22825 bp, 18 predicted proteins | sample Palsa_T0_3_FD_202264 | JGI IMG/M metagenome (GOLD analysis project Ga0302326, IMG submission 202264) | Peat permafrost microbial communities from Stordalen Mire near Abisko, Sweden - Palsa_T0_3 | ecosystem: Environmental > Terrestrial > Soil > Palsa > Peat permafrost | place: Sweden: Abisko... | reverse complement strand
TCGCGGCAAGCGATTGAGGTCGGGAGGATAGCATGAGGCTTGTCACATTCGCTGCCTCCGGCGCCGAGCGCATCGGTGCCCTGGTAGACGGCGACAGCCGGATCGTCGATTTCGCCGCGGCGCAAAACGGCGAGAATCCCGTGTTCACCAGTATGCAGGCGCTGATTGAAGCCGGCGAAGCAGGTCTCTATCGCGCCCACGAGACTGTGTCGGATGCACAGCGGAGTGGCCGCGGCGTGATCGACAGCGCCTCTGTCAGGTTGCTGGCGCCGTTACCAAAGCCGCCGCAAATGCGCGACTTCCTCTGCTTCGAGAAACATCTGATCCAAGCCTTCACGCGCATCCAGCAGATGCGCGCCGCCGCCGCGCCGGATCCTGAGAAAGCGCTGCGCGAGTTGGAAAAGCAGGGCGCGTTTAAGCCGCCGAAAATCTGGTATGAGCGCCCGAGCTTCTACAAACCGAGCCGCTTCGCCGTCTGCAGCACCGATCAAGACGTGGTCTGGCCGGCCTACTCGAAAACGATCGACTACGAACTGGAATTCGCCTGCGTTATCGGCAAGCCGGGCCGGGATATCCCCACGGACAAGGCCCGCGCGCATATCTTCGGCTACACCATCTTCAACGATCTTTCCGCCCGCGACGAGCAAAGCCTGGAAATGCTCAGCAATCTCGGCCCAGGCAAGGGCAAGGATTTCGATAATTCGAATCCGGTCGGCCCCTGCATCGTCACTGCCGATGAAATCCCCGATCCCTACGCGCTTGACATGACCGTGCGCGTCAACGGCGAAGAGCGCGGGCGCGGCAATTCGCGCGAGATGCACTGGAAATACGAGGATTGTATCGCCTTCGTCTCGCGCGACGAGACAATTTATCCTGGCGAGTTGTTTTGCTCCGGGACGGTCGGCAATGGCTCCGGCCTCGAGACCGGGATTTACGTTGCGCCGGGCGAAGTGGTCGAACTCGAGGTCGAAAAAATCGGCGTGCTGCGCAATCGCATCTTGCGCCGCTGAAACACACAGATCGGGAGGAAAACATGATTCAAAAGGTCCGCCGCGTCGTCACCGGCCACAACGCCGCCGGCAAAGCCGTCATCCTGTTCGACGATCACGCACCAAACGCGACCCCGCTCAAAGGCTGGCCGGGCGCCGGCGTTACCGAAGTCTGGGTCACCGACGAAATGCCGGTCAGCAACGACGGCTCGAAAGACCGGTCGCTGCGGCCGATGCGGCACGATCCGACACCGTCAGGCACAATCTTCCGGGTCGTTGAAATTCCGCCCGAGAGCGCCGGGGCCAAGATCGACGCGGGCGCCACCTTCGGCCAACTCGGCAGCACCCATAAGCCGAGCGCCGCGGATTCCGCCAAACACCCGACCATGCACAAGACCGACTCGATCGATTACCTGGTGGTGATCTCCGGCTCGATGCACATGCTGATGGAAGAGGGCGAGGTCGAACTTCGTACCGGCGACTGCATCGTCCAGCGCGGCACCAACCACGCCTGGGTCAATCGCAGCGGCAAGCCCTGTCTCATCGCCGCGGTGCTGATCGACGCCAATTCGGCGCCTTGAACGAATCCGGCGACGCCGATGAACCTCGCGGGCTGGGTCGAGAAATGGGGACACGCCGCTCCCGACCGCCCCGCAATCGCTTACGGCGCCGCAACCTACGCAAACTATCGGCAATGGGCGTCGCGCTCGCGCGCGCTCGCCGGCAATCTGCGCGCGTTGTGCCGCCCGGACGACCGGGTTGCGATCGCCATGACCAACCGACCCGAATTTCTTGAGGCGCTGTTTGCGATCTGGCATGCAGGGCTCGTCGCAGTGCCGATGAACGCCAAGCTTCATAGCGAAGAGTTCGGTTACATCATTGGCAACACTGAAACGTCACTCACTCTGGCGAGTCCCGATTGTGCCGACGATGTCGCGCCGCATGGCCGCACGATCGCAACCGACAGCGCCGAATGGCGGCAGCTCTATCAGGGCGACGGCATCGACGTCGTACCGCGCCAGCCCGACGATCTTGCGTGGCTGTTTTATACCAGCGGCACCACCGGCCGCCCCAAAGGCGCGATGCTGACGCACGGCATCATGATGGCGCAGACCCTGGCCTATTTCGCCGAGATCGAACCGGTCGGCTATGGCGATTGTGTTCTTCACGCCGCACCCATGTCGCACGGCTCCGGCTGCTACGGACTGCCCTACGTTGCCATGGGCGCCAACACCGTAATTCCCGAAAGCGCGGGCTTCGATCCGGAGGAAATCGCGGCTCTCCTTTCGGCGCACGGCAACGTCAGCTTCTTCGCCGCGCCGACGATGGTCAGCCGGCTGATCAATCACTCCGGCTTCGCCGCCGCCGACCACCGCAACCTGCGCACCATCATCTATGGCGGCGCGCCAATGCATTTTGAAACGCTGCTCCGCGCCATGGATCTGTTCGGCCCGAAATTGGCGCAAATCTACGGCCAAGGCGAAGTGCCTATGACGATCACCGCGCTGTCGAAGGATATCCATGCCGATCGCGCGCGCCCGCGCTGGCGCGAGATCATGGGCTCGGTCGGATTGCCCCGCGCCAATGTCGAAGTGCGCGTGACTGACGAAGATGACCGCGACCTGCCGGTCGGCGACGTCGGCGAGGTGCTTGTTCGTGGCAAGGTGGTGATGGCGGGCTACTGGAAAAACCCGGATGCAACAGCGGAAACCCTGCGCGGCGGCTGGCTGCATACCGGCGACATGGGCGCATTTGACGACGAAGGTTTCCTCACGCTGAAAGACCGATCCAAGGATCTGATCATCAGCGGCGGCAGCAACATCTATCCGCGCGAGGTCGAAGAGGTGTTGCTGCGCCATCCCGGCGTATTCGAAGTTTCGGTCATCGGCCGTCCGCATCCGGATTGGGGCGAGGAAGTTGTCGCCTGCATCGTGCCGCGCCCGGAGCAGAAGATTTCCGCCGAAGAACTGGACGCATTGTGCCTTTCCGCGATCGCGCGGTTCAAGCGGCCGCGCGGCTACGTTTTTCTCAAGACGCTGCCCAAGAACAATTACGGCAAAGTGCTGAAAACCGAGTTGCGCAAGCAGCACGGTCAGGCCGCAAACAAATTGGATCAGGAACCAGGGAGAATACAACAATGACAACGTTATCAAGGCGCGTCATGGGCGCGGCAACACTGGGCGCGCTCGCGGCGCTGAGCGCGGCGGCATTCAGCTTGCCCGCCGCGGCAGAGGAGCCGCTGAAGATCGGCTTCAGCATGGCCGAGACCGGACCGCTTGCCGGCACCGGCAAATCCGCCCTTCTGGCAATGACCATGTGGGCCGAAGATATCAATGCCAAAGGCGGCCTACTGGGCCGGCAGGTCAAGCTGGTTCACTACGACGATCAGAGCAATCCCGCGAACGTGCCGGCGATCTACGCCAAGCTCCTCGACATCGATAAAGTCGATCTCATCAACAGCGGATACGGCACGCCGATCATCGCCTCCACGATACCGATCGCCATGCAGCACGACATGGTGCTGATTGGCCTGTTCGGCCTCGCCAACAACGCCAAGTTCAAATACGACAAGTTTTTCGGCATTTTTCCGGCCGGCGAAAAACCGGCCTTGACGATCATGCAGCCATTCTTCGATGCGGCGATGACGATGAATCCAAAACCAAAAACGGTCGCAGCCGTCTATCCCGAGATGGAATTCGGTCACGCCATCATGAACGGTATCAAGGCCGTCGCTTCCGCCGCCGGGTTGCAAATCGTTTATGACCAGGGATTTCCGCCGAGCATGACAGACCTGACCACCGTCGTGCGTCAGATTCAGGCGACGAACCCGGATATCGTCGCGATCGGCACGCAGCCGGGACAATCGATCGCCATCGTGCGCGCCATCAGCGAGGTCGGTCTGAAAGCGATGATCGTTGGCGGCGGCATGACCGGATTGCAGACTCCGGACGCCGAGGGCTTGCTGGGCGAGCAGCTAAACGGCTTCGTCAATTTCAATATCTGGCTGCCCGCGCCCAAGATGCAGTATCCCGGTGTGATGGATTTCCTCAAACGCTATCAGGAGCGGGCCAAGGCCGCGGGCGTCGATCCGATCGGTTATTACATGGCCCCGTGGGCTTATGCCGATCTGCAAATTCTCAGTCAGGCGGTCGAGGCCACCAAAAGTACCGCCGGCGACAAGCTCGGTCCCTACATGCATGAGACCACCTTTAAAACGCTGATCGGCGACGTGAAGCTCGGCGAAAGCGGTGAATGGGCCAATCCCCGCATGCTCGCTGCGCAATTCCAGCACGTCACAGGCAACGACATCGAGCAGTTCAAGGGCACGGATAAATTGATCGTGCTCTCGCCGGCTGAGTACAAAAGTGGCGACCTGATTTATCCCTTCCAAGACGCCCGTCATTAACACGGCGCGGTGTACAAGACCGGCTCGCTCCGCCAGCGCGCGGTGCGGGCCGGTTCGTCATCAAGCTTTGATGAGCCAAGGCGCAGCGCCATGACGGTGACCTATCCCCTCCTTATCAACGCCGTCATCACCGGTCTGTTGATGGGCGGCTTTTATGCCGCGCTCAGCGTCGGCGCGACCGTCGCCTTTGGCCTTCTTGATATCGTCAATATCGCGCATCCGACCTTCGCGGTGATCGGGGCTTACGCGGTTCTCGTGCTCAATCGCACATTCAACATTGACCCGATCCTGGCCGGGCTTCTGTTGACGCCGGTGTTCTATGGCGCCGGGACGCTGCTCTATCGCGTCTACTATCACTTCTTCGAGCGCCGCGGCGACGACGCGATGCGAGGATTGGCGTTCTTCTTCGGCCTGATGTTCCTCGCCGAGGTGGTTCTGATCATCCTGTTCGGCGTCGATTTCCGTTACGTCCAGGCGCCCTACATCACCACAACGTTAAACTACGGCCCGATCGCGCTCCCGCTGCGATTGGCGGTGCCGTTCGCCGGCTCGCTGGTCATGCTCGTCGCGCTCGAACTGTTCCTGAAAAAGACTTTCATCGGTCACGCTATCGTCGCCGTCGCGCAGGATCCGTTCGCACTGCGGCTGGTCGCGGCATCGCCGGTACGGATCAAGCGTATAGCCTTCGGCGTCGCCTGCGCCAGTGCGGCGCTCGCCGGCGCCTTCATCATCGTCATCGAACCTTTGCAGCCCGCCGTCGGGCGGGATTTCATCGGCCGGGTGTTTGCGATCTGCGTTTTCGGTGGCCTCGGCAGTCTTCCCGGCACCGTCGTCGCGGCAATTTCGCTCGGGCTTGTCGAAAACCTGACCACCGTCTTCATCGGACCGTCATGGTCGCCGGCGGTCGCCTTCGGCGCGCTCCTGGCGACGCTGGCATGGCGGCCCTCCGGCCTGTTCGGGCGGAGCTGAAACGTCATGGGGAATTGGCGCTTCCTCGCCATTGCCGTCGGCGTCGCTGCCGCCACATTCGGTGTCGCGGTCTGGATCAATCTCGATTATCTGTTCTTCGCCGGTTACGTCATCCTGCAATATGTCGTGTTGGCGACCGCCTGGAACATCCTCGGCGGCTATGCCGGCTATATGAATCTCGGCGTGTCGGCATTTTTCGCACTCGGCGCCTATACAACGGTCGCGCTCGAGACCGCGCTGAAACTGCCCCTGCCGCTCACAATCCCTGCGGCCGGCATTGTGGCCGGCGTGGTCGGATTCGGCATGGGCTATCTGACGCTCCGCCTCAAGGGCATTTATTTTGCCATTGCAACGCTCGCGCTCGCCGTTGTGGCGGAGACCTTTGTCACCAACTGGGATTATGTGGGCGGCTCGGCCGGAGCGTACCTTTTGCATCCGCGGCGCGGTCCCTGGTTCGGCAGCTATACCGAATATCTATTTCTGCTGATGCTGATCCTGGCGACGCTGGCCGTTATCTTGGCCCGCATGGTTGAGCGGTCGTGGGTCGGCTATGGCTTGACGGCGATCCGCGACGACGAGGTCGCAGCCGAGGCGACCGGCGTGCCGACACTGCGCCTCAAGCTTTTCGCAACTGCCCTAAGCGGGGCGCTCATGGGAATGGCTGGCGCACCGCTGCCCTATTACGTCAGCTTTCTCGAGCCCGCTTCCGCGTTCAATCTCGGCTACGCCGTCACTACCATTGCCATGCCGATGATCGGCGGCACCAAAACCTGGCTCGGGCCGCTCATCGGATCACTCCTGCTCGCAACCACGCAACAGGTGGCGACAGTGACGATCTCGTCTGAGGTCAATCTCCTGGTCGTCGGTGTATTGTTGGTCGGCTTCGTCATGCTGGCCCCCAACGGCATCGTCGGCTGGTTCCAGCGGCGCTGATCGCAGCTTATCGTTGCGGCTATTTAATTTTTATGACAACGGCACAAAACCAGCATCGAATTCCTATGCGGTGCCGGCCATATTTGAACTGGCACATAAGCGTTCCGTGGGCGAGCGCCGGGAGCCAGTTCAATGTGCGGCGAACATCTAAAATCGATCGTTGCTTTTACGTCAGCAGCCATTGCAATCGGCGCTGTTGTGAATTGCCCGGCTCAGGCTGAAAATGCCGATGTAAGTGCTCGCCGCGCCGCCGAGCGAACGAGCTTTAGCGACCCCGAGATCAAGGACGGTTTCTTTAAGACCGCGTTCCATGCCGAGCTGCAATTCGATCGGCGGGCCGAACGCATACGTAAATTCGACGAGCCGGTTCGGGTTTTCGTGATCGATCGCGGCGCATCCGACCGCCACGCCCAAGTCGCCGCGATCGTCGCGGACATTAGCGCTCGCGTGGGCCATCTCGATCTAGCGATAACGGACAATCGCCGAACCGCGAATTTCGTCGTGACACTTGTGCCGAAGCGCGACCTCGCGCGGACCGTCCGTTCCAACTTCGGCACGGCCAAAGCGAAGAAAATTCAGCGTTTGCTCGACCCGCAATGTTTGTCCGGCATCGGCAAGGATCAAAGCTATCGCATCCGCCGCGCAGAAGTGATCCTGCCGGCCGACGCTGAGGATTTTTCCTTTTACGATTGCGCCTACGAAGAATTGCTGCAAGCGCTGGGGATCATCAATGACGACAATTCGGTGCCGTGGACAATGTTCAACGACGACGTGCAAATGGGTTTCTTCGACGTATACGATCAGTACCTTGTCAATATTCTCTACGACCCCCGTGTTCGGCCTGGAATGACCAAATCCGAAGTCGACAAGCTGTTGCCGCAAGTGTTACCGGCGGTTCGAACCTGGGTAGCCAATGGCAATCCGCAAAGAGGCGCAGATAACCGCGACGACCGCCCCGAAAAATAGCGGGACCGCGCAGCCTTCGGGTTGGCAGTGCAGTCGGCGGCTTTGAGATACGCACACTGAAAATCTCGCGCCGGTGCGGCATTTCGCGTCAAACGGGCGCCAGTTCGTTGCCGTTCAGCTCACCTCAGCGCTTTGACGCAGTGTGTTTCGCCGACGAAGAAGAGAATTCCGTAATTCCGAAATAGGCTGTTTGGACCTGCCGACGACGCTGGCCTTGATCCAGGGTCGCGGTGTGGGTCGCATTGCTATACTTCGACGGAGCGCTCGTGGCTCCTCCAGCTTGCGCCGATACGAACGATCCGAGCGACAAAAGTACGACGGCAGCGACAATCGTAACCAGACCTTTGCACATCATATCCTCCTTGGGTTTCAAGCAAATTTCCTCTTCGATGTCTTGGCGACTCTTGGAAACAAATATGATCCGTGCTTTTCCGCTGCGCAATAAACAAATAGGTTAATGCTCGCAAAACCGGCAAAAATGATTTTGATCGAAAAACGACCATTTTTAAATTATGACGCGATGCAACAAAGGAATAGTGCGCCCGCGAAGTGGTCGGCGAGTAGTCAGTCGCTACGAAACGATGCGCCCATGGCCAGGCCGCGAACAAGCGCCCAAATTGACAAAGCGGGGCGAATAGATCGACCTTACCAAAGGACAAGGCGCCTTTGCGCAGTCCCCGGGGAGGACTTGGTCATGGCGCTCACCGAAACCGCCGCACGCACGCCACGCGTACCCAATCTACAAGATATGTCGGCGCGCGAAATCGCGGGCCACATTGCTGCCCGCGATGTTTCATCCGCCGAAGTGGTCGATCACTTCATAGCCCGGCTCAACGCGGTCAACGGCAAACTCAATGCCGTCACGGCCGACTTGTCCGACAGCGCGCGCCAAGCGGCCGCGATCGTCGACAGGGCGCTGTCGCGTGGTGAGAAACTTCCGCCACTTGCCGGCCTGCCGGTCACGATCAAGGAATGCTTTGATCTTGCCGGCACGGCATCGACATTCGGGCTGACATCGCGCCGCGACGCGATCGAAAGCAAAGACGACCCCTATGTCGGGGCGCTGCGCGCCGCGGGCGCGATCCCGATTGCCAAGACCAATCTGCCGCAGTTGATGATCTTCACCGAAACCGATAATCCGCTTTACGGACGCACCAACAATCCGTGGGATCTGGAAAGGTCCAGTGGCGGCAGCAGCGGGGGCGAGGCGGCCCTTATTGCCGCCGGCGCCTCGCCGCTCGGACTTGGCAACGACATCGGCGGCTCGCTCCGCATTCCCGCGGCGTTTTGCGGAATTACATCGATCCGGCCGACCGCCGGCCGCACGCCCGATCACTGCGGCCACGGTTTGCCGGTCGGCCAGACGGGAATCGTCAGCCAAGTCGGCCCAATGGCGAGGCACGTCGAAGACCTGATTGTGGGATTGGGCGTGCTCGACCGCGCCCGCGATCCGTTTGTCGTTCCCGGACCGGAATTGGGCGACCCCGCTGGTGTCGACATCAGCGGCTTGCGCTTCGCGACATTCACCGATGACGGCGAGTTCCCCGTCGCGCCCGCGGCACGGCGCGCGGTTGTCGAAGCCGCACAGATGCTGACCGCGGCCGGGGCGCAGCGAGTGGAATGGCAGCCGCCGGTGCTGAGCCGCGCCATCGATCTTCTTTTCGCCAGCCTTTCCGCCGATCGGACGCAGACCTTTAAGCGCCTGTTGCGTGGCAACCGCGTTGATCGGCGCGTGCGCCCCCTGCTTTTGACGGCGGCCATGCCGCTTTGGCTGCGCGGCATTGCCGGAGCCACCCTCGACGTCCTTGGTCAGCGGCGCCTTGCTGCGAATCTGCGGCGTTTCGCTACCGGCAGTGTCGACGAATACTGGCGGACAATCGAGGCGATCGCCGATTTCCGGCAGGCCCTGCTCCGCGCATTTGAAAAGGCCGAGGGCGGTCCGATCGATGTTGTTCTTTGTCCCGCCTACGCGGTGCCGGCCGTACGACATGGCGCGACCGAACTGATGCCCATGCCCGGCGCTTATGCCCCGATCGCCAATGTCAGCGGCTTTCCCGCCGGCATCGTGCCGGTCACACGCGTCCGGCCGGACGAAGAGAGCGATCGCCCCGCGAGCCGCGATTTGATGGATCGCGTGGCGCGTGAAAGCGAAAGAGGCAGCGCCGGTTTGCCGATCGCCGTGCAGGTGATCGCCCGGCCGTGGCGCGATCACGTCGCGCTCGCCGCCATGGCGAAGATCGAAGCGGCGGCGAGGAAGCGGCCGGACTATCCGGCGCAGCCGCCGTTGTGAACGAAACACGACCCACCGCTGCCGCAACGATGCGCGCGATCTTCGATGCGCAACGGGCGGCGTTTCTGCGCACGGGCGCGCCATCGCTGCAAGAGCGGCGCGCTGATCTGAAAACGCTCGGTGCGGCGATCGGCAACAACGTCGATCGTCTCGCAGCGGCAATTTCGGCGGATTTCGGCAATCGCTCGCGATACGAAACCGAACTCGCCGAGATATTTCCCGCCCAGTCGGCCATCCGCCATACTCTACGCCATCTTTCCGGCTGGATGCAGCCAAAGCGGGTCTCGGTTGGCCTCGAACTAATGCCGGCGACGGCGCGTATCCTCTATCAGCCGGTCGGTGTGGTCGGAATCATCAGTCCATGGAACTACGCGTTCCAGCTGGCGATCGTGCCGGTCATCGCGGCACTCGCGGCCGGCAACCGCGTGATGTTGAAACCGTCGGAGCTTACGCCTCGCACCTCGGATTTTCTAGCCGAGCTGCTTGCCGGCCTGTTTTCTTCCGACAAGGTTGCGACCATCACCGGCGGACCGGACACAGGTCAGGCTTTTGCGCGGCTGCCGTTCGACCACTTGTTCTACACCGGGTCCACGGCCGTCGGGCGGCTGGTCATGGCGGCGGCCGCCGAGAACTTGACGCCGGTAACGCTTGAACTCGGCGGCAAATCGCCGTGCATCGTGGGAGCAGACGCGGCACTGCCGAGCGCGGTCGAGAGCATCGTCTACGGCAAGCTCCTGAACGCCGGTCAGACGTGCATCGCGCCGGATTATGTCCTCTTGCCCGAGGGCAAGCTTGAACAGTTTTTAGGACTAACCGCTCAAGCCGTGCAAAAATTCTATCCCACGCTTGCCGGCAATCCGGACTATACCTCGATCATCAACGACCGGCACTATCGCCGCCTCGCGGAATATGTGGCCGAAGCCAAAGCTAGCGGCACGCGCATCGTCGAGATCAATCCCGACCGTGGAACGTCGCAGCTGGCAACGCGCAAGCTAGCGCCGACCCTGGTCATCGACCCCGGCGATGACCTCGCCATCATGCGCGAGGAAATTTTCGGGCCGGTGCTGCCGATCAAGACTTATCGCGGGCTCGAACAAGCAATCGACTACGTCAACAGTCACCCGCGACCGTTGGCGCTTTATTATTTCGGCGCCGATCCAGGCAAGCGCGACGAGGTTTTGCGTCGGACGATCTCCGGAGGCGCCGCGATCAATACGACGCTCTTTCATTTCGTCGCAGAGAATCTTCCGTTCGGCGGCGTCGGCGCATCTGGGATCGGCGCCTATCATGGCGAGTTCGGATTCCAGACCTTCTCGCATCGCAAAGGCGTATTCCTGCAAAGCCGTCTAAACGGCTCGCGCTTCCTGCATCCGCCATTCGGGCGTCTCACCGATCTGATGCTGAAATTTCTCAGACGCGGCTGACGCCTCGCCCGGCGAAAACCGAGGCGGGAGCAATTCGCCGCGGGGCTAGGCCTGAGCGGCCCGTCGCCACTGGCGCGGCGTCATGCCGAAACGGGCACGGAAAACTTTGTCGAAATGCGACAGGTCGTTGAAGCCCCAGCGATAGGCGATTTCGGAGATGCTGCACGTCGCCTGACGCGGATCGCGCAATGCTTCGCGACAACGGTCCAGGCGACTTTCCAGCACCCAGCGGCCAAAACTTCGGCCGACTTTACCGAAGCGCAAATGCAGCGTGCGGACCGAGATGCCGAACCGACCGGCGACCGTCCGCGGCGATAATTCCGGGTCACCCAAATGCCGCCGGCAGAATGTCAGCACCGCCTCGAGCTGCACGTCGGGCCGCAAGGCGGCGACCGCAATATCCGGTGCGCTCGCCAGCGTCAATAAATTGCAAAGGTTTTCGGTCAGGAGGCGCGCCTCACTTTCAGTCATGATGCCGCAGCCGGCTGCAAGTTCAAGCAAATGGCGGCGGGCGAGATTGGCGTAGGGGGCGCTCAATGCGATCTTGCGCTGCGGTACCTTGCGCAGCCAGGGCGCACGCATGTCGAGCGTCTGGCGCGAGACAATCGCAAGCACGCGGCTGACCGGCTTTGCGAATGAGATGCGAAATGGCTTCTGCCCATCGACAATGGCGATTTCGCCGGGATCGAGCGCAAAGGCCGCGCCAGCCTGCTGAATTTGGCTCTGCCCGCTCTGCTGCAGGCTGATCAGATAATTGTCTTCGGGAAAGCGGGCCAGATTGCCGGAGCTTCGCACAATCTCATGGCTGGTCGAGGCAAAGGCCGCAAACCGCAGATCGCCGAAGCTGCGCCCGGCGATGCGGGCGTGGAATCCATCCCGCGGCGCCTCGGTCGAGACATTGAGGACGGTCTGGCAGACGATCTCGCGCCAGAACGAGAACCGCTCTGCGGGTCTTATCGCGTCGGTCGACCATGCCGCCACTTCACGGTGTCCTTGAGTGCTGGATCAAGACGTTACCAGCCTTTGACGATACACCGCATTTCACTCCTGACCAAAACGTTTGCGCTGTGTGCCAAGACGAACCAGGTCCGATTTGCCAGAATGGATTGCGTCGGGTCACCGCTTGCAAACCGGCGCGAAACATCGCTTCGGCCGAACGACGATAAGCAATGCGCACCAACTTCTCGCCCGCGCAATTGGCTATTCCCGAGATCGCCGAAGCGAACGGGATTCTCGAAACCTGCGTTCATTACGGCTTTTGCACCAATACCTGTCCGACCTATGTCGTTACCCGCGACGAAAATGACTCGCCGCGCGGACGTATCGATCTCATCCGGGCGATGCCGGAGAGCGGCGGCGCGCCGGCACCCAAAACCGTGCATCACCTCGACCGGTGCCTGTCATGTCTTTCCTGCATGACCACCTGCGCCGTGAAGGTCGACTACGTGCATCTCATCGACCGCGCCCGCGCTCATATCGAGCGCCACTACGCGCGGACTTGGCCGGACCGCCTGCTCCGCCGGCTGTTGGCCGCGATGCTCTCGCGGCCGCGTCTGTTCCTGCCGGCCATCCGCCTCGGACATATGGCGAAGCCGCTGGGGCCCCTATTGCCGGGCCGGCTGCGCGGTATGCTCGATCTCATCCCCGCCGCTCCTCGCCCCGACATCCTGCACCCACAAGTGTTCAGGGCGGAGGGTCCGGCAAAAACCCGACTTGCGCTCCTCGCCGGCTGCGCCCAACAGGCGCTCGAAGGCAGTATCAACGCCGCGACGATCCGTATCCTTCAACGGCACGGCTGCGATGTCGTCGTCGCGCCCGGCTCACGCTGTTGCGGGTCGCTCGCGCTGCACATGGGGCGCGAGGCGGACGCAATCGCGATGGCCCGCGCCAATGTCGAGGCCTGGTGGCGAGAAGCCGAGACCGACGGCCTCGACGGTATCGTGGTCAATGCGTCCGGATGCGGAAGCACCGTCAAGGACTATGGACACCTGCTTGCTCGCCAAACCGGGGTCGCCGAAAACGCGCGACGCATCGCTGCGCTCGCCAACGATGTCAGCGAAGTGCTGAGCCGGATCGGACTACGGACACCCATTATCCCGACCGGCTATCGCGTTGCCTACCACGATCCGTGTTCGATGCAGCACGTACAGCACGTCACCCGCGAGCCGCGCGAGCTTCTGCGCTCGGCCGGGTTTGAGGTGCTCAACATTCCCGAAAACCATTTTTGCTGCGGATCGGCCGGCACCTACAATCTGTTGCAACCCGAGATGGCCGAGGCGCTCGGCCGACGTAAGGCCGACCACATTTCTGGCACCCAGCCGGACATTATCCCCACCGGAAACATCGGCTGCATCACACAACTGCGCCGCTATCTGCCGATCCCGATCGTTCATACCGTCGAGCTTCTGGACTGGGCCACCGGCGGGCCGCTGCCGCCTGCGCTCGACGGCGTCTCGCTCCGCAACCCGTCGGTGCGCGAGACGGTCAAACCCGCCGCTCTATCCGGCGACAACGCCATCTGGTGAACCCGACCAACGACATGCTCCGGAGGATTGAAGTCATGAATCAGCACGCACCATTCGAAGCATTTTTCGCCGCGATCGAAACGGCGCTCGGCGCGGGCGCGGTCAATCGCAGCGCGGAAACGCTTCTACGCTATGGCGAGAACACCATGCCGGGGGGCGACCGCAGACCGGCCGGCGTGGTCTATCCGGCATCTACTGCTGACGTGCAGACCATCGTTCGCGCCGCCAACAAACACGCCGTGCCGCTTTATCCCATCAGCACCGGCCACAATATCGGGCTCGGCAGCCGCTCCGCTTCGACTGCGGATCAGGTCATCGTCGACCTCGGACGCAGGATGAACCGCATACTGGAATACGACGAACGCCTCGGCTTCGCTGTCGTCGAGCCGGGCGTGAGCTATCAGGCGATGTACGACGAACTGGTGCGGCGAGGCGACAAGCTGATGCTCGACGTCACCTCGGGCCCCCCGCAGGGGGGCATGCTCGGCAACGCGCTCGACAAGGGCGCCGGCTACACGCCGTATTTCGATCACTTCGGTTTCGCCTGCGGCATGGAAATCGTGCTCGGCAACGGCGAAGTGCTGCGTACCGGCGACGGCTCGCTGGATTCCAAAGAGCTGGTGAACTGGCACACGTCCAAATACAGCTTCGGTCCGATTCTTGACGGGCTGTTCACGCAATCGAATTACGGCATCGTCACCCGCATGGGCCTGTGGCTACTGCCGCGCCCGCCGATGACGCGCACCTTCCACTTTGCGTTTCTGGAAGATGACGATCTCGATGAAATTATCGAGCTGTGCAGGCCGCTGAAAATGTCCAACTTTGTGCCGACACTGTTCCGGCTCGCCAATGACCTGTATCTCTGTGGCTCGGAAGGCGAGAGCCCGGAATATCGCGCGAACGCCGGCAAGAAGTCGATTTCAGACGAAGGGCGGCGGGCGCTGCGCGAGAAAATCGGCGTCGGCGCATGGACAGTGTCGGGCGCATTCTATGGACCGAGCGCTGCCGCAACGGAACCGCAAATCCAGCGCGTGCGCGATCACTTCGGCCGCTCGGGGAAGGCGCGGTACATCTCCCATGAGGACGCGGAGCCTATTCCGCCGCTACAGGTCGCGATCAATGCTTTCTCCGGCATTCCAAGCCTCGGCGAGCTTGGCCTGCTCAAATGGCGTCCAGGCGGCGGCAATCTCTGGTTCCTGCCGGGAACACCGATGGACGGCAAGATCGCCAACGAATTCCAGCACATCTGCCGCCGCATCTACGAGGACCACGGGCTCGACTACTCGGTGATGAATGTATGCAGCCCGCGTTTTGCGCGGGGCTTGCACGTCATCACCTTCAATCGCGAGGATGCGGACGAATCCCGTCGTGCTGACGCCTGCTATCGAAAAATGTCGGAAGCGGTGACGAGCCGCGGCGTGTTCGTCGGTCGCGCGCCGCTCGACTATCACGACTTTCACATGGCGCAGGCGATGCCTGCCTTCCGAGATGCCTGCATCGCGATCAAACGCGCGCTCGATCCCAACGGGGTTATCGCGCCGGGGCGCTACGGCATAACTTAATTGCCCGCAAGGCCGCGAGGAGAACGCCGAACAGCACGCTCAAATCTGCCACGCGAGCTCTTTCCATTCCCTTCGCACAGCCTCGCGGATCACGCGCCGATCGCGCTCCGGGCGTTGCGATTCGAAGCTGACCGCTAGCGCAAGCTTCTCGTCGCGATCGCCGTGCGCCAGCGGCACCGCGTAGCAACTGAGAAATGAATCGATCTCGCCTTCCTCGGCGTGGATGCCGTTGCGGCGTCCTTCTTGAAGCGCAACGTTTACCTCGGCCCATGATGTCTTGGTGCGCGGGGTAAAGGCGGGGAACAGCTCGGGGGGCAGCAGCGCCGGTGCTTGCGTCCGCGGCAGGCTGCCGAGCAGCGCGCGCCCCGCGGCCGACGCCCACAGCGGGTAGCTAGGACCAACCTCGACGTCGATCATTGCACGCCGGGCGCCGGCCAGGCGCGCCAGCGTAACCGCCTCGGTACCGACCAACTGGAGGAGGTAGACGGTCTCGCCGCAGCTATTGGCCATGCGGGTCATCGGCGGCGCCGCCACCTGCAACAAACGATCGATCCATCCGGAAGCGAGCCGCAGCGAGCGAGCGCCGAGCGTGTAGCGGCGGTTGGGCATGCGGCTCGCGTAGCCGCGCGTAATCAACGTCGACAGTAGCCGGCACGCCGTCGCCGGATCGATCCCGAGATGAGTAGCCGCCTCGCAGACGCGGATGCCGGCAGGCGCGGCGCGCTGCATGATTTCCAGGAGATCCAGAGCCCGGCCGACGGAACGGATCTCCGCATGGTCGCCGGCCTGACGATCCGTCATATGTCGCGCCTATCCACCCGCGGCTGTCGTAACCTTCGCATCTGCGCGTTTGGTTTCCGGGACTTTAGCGTCCGGAAATTTGGGGATGACCTTCTCGCCGAACAGACGAATGGATTCCAGCATGCGCCGATGCTCGGTGATCCCGCCATACATTACGAAAATGATGTATTCGACGTCCAGAGATTCCTTCAGGCGCTGGATTTCCTCGCCGACCTCGTCGGGAGTGCCGACAATCTGAAACCCGCTCTTGAGCATTTGCTCGAAGGTCTTCGGAACGGGGCCTTCCTGGCCTTTCATCCGCAATGCTTCGAAGAAACCAAATTCGCCAAGCCAGTGCGTCCAGAAGGCCGATCCCTGCCGGGCGGTTTCCATTGCCTCATCGTGGGTGCGGCCGACCGCAACGTTGCGGCACAAAACTACCCCGCCACGTTTGGAATATTCGCCGAACCGGAGCTGGCGTCCGTGTTTCGCCGCCTCCTCGACATAGGTCTGAAACACCCAGCGAACGATATCGAGGTTGGCCGCGAGCGTGACCACGGAGCTGCCGATGCGGGCCGACCAGTTCAGGGTCTCGGGGCTTTGGGTCAGTGTCGTGAACAGCGGCGGATACGGAAGCTGTTTGGGCTTCGGCACCGTCGCGACCTTGGTGAGAATGTCCCCATCCACACCGCCCTTAAGCCGCGCCGAAATCGGGTGCTTCCACTCAAGACCGCCTGGCGGCACCGAAATGAACTCGCCCTGGTAATCCCAAAGGTCCTCGGTCCAGGAGCGGCGTATCACCTCGAACCACTCTTCGACGATCTTCCTGTTGACGGCTTCGACCTCGGCGCGGCCGGTACCGGCGGCGTTGGCGCGAAAGTGCTGCCCCATCACCCCGACCGATCGTGGCTGGTAGCCGCGGCTCAGCCCGATATCGAGCCGGCCGCCGGTGAGATGGTCGGTCATGGCGATATCTTCGGCGAGCCGAAGCGGATTCCAGTTCGGCAGCACTAATCCCATTTGCCCCTGCCGCAACCGCTTCGTGTGCTGCGCGAGATAGACGTTGAGAAGCAGCGGGTTCGGCGTGACGTGATAGCCTTCGATCTCGAAGTGATGCTCGGCGAACATCATCGAGGTCCAGCCGGTTTCGTCGGCGCAAATTGCCTGCTCGCGTAGTTCCTCGATCGTGCTAGCGTAGCGGTCGCGGTCCAGTCCCCAGAGACCTTTGCCAAGATCAGCTTCGGAAGCCACGGCAACCGGGTAGAACATACCAAATTTCATGGCGACACCCCTTATCCCGGCCCGGCTTGCTCCCCGGCGGCGGCAAACGGTAGGAAGGGGTCCGCAGAGGGTCAACGCGCGTTCTTGCGCCTGGCGCAAGACGTGGAAATAAATTGCAACAACCGCCATGAGCGAACGGTCGACCTTCATCGAAAAAAACGGTCTATGGAGCGACGAGCAAAAGCGGCTTGCCGGTGACGTCAGTCGCCGCGTCGAGGCGGAGAAGCTCCGCTTTGTCCGGGTCGCCTGGGGCGATACCCACGGTTATTCGCGGGCAAAAACGCTGACGGTGCCCGCTTTTCTCGCGGCACTGACCAACGGTTACAATATCGGCGTCGCCACGACGACGCTGGATTCCGCGGGCGCACGCGTGTTCGCCTCATTTACCCGCGGCGGCGGCATGGGCCTCGACGAGATGACGGGCTCGCCCAATCTCACGATCGTCTGCGATCCGGCAACCTTTCGCATCCTGCCGTGGGCTCCTGGCGTCGGCTGGATACTCGGTGACGAATATTTCAACGACGGCAGGCCGTTTCATTTCTCGCCGCGGCAGCTTTTGCGCAAGACGCTGCAAAAACTCGGCGAGCGCGGCTGCGCCGCCGTCGTCGGCCCGGAGATCGAGTGGTATTTGCTGCGCGTCGCCGACGATCACTTGAGCGAGGACAATATCGGGACGCCGGGCAAGCGCGGCCGGCCGATCCGGACCTGGCCGGTCGAGCCCGGTTATCACTATCATTCAGAGTCCAACATGGACCTGATGCAGCCCGTGTTCGACGCGCTCGGCGACGCCTTCGAAACGCTGGGGCTCGGACTACGCTCGATTGAAAACGAATGGGGACCGGGACAAGTTGAATGCACCTTCGCGCCACGCGCGGCGCTGGAAGCCGCCGACAACGTGTTGCTGTTCCGCACCGCCACGCGACAAGTTTGCCGGCGGCTCGGCTATTTCGCAACCTTCATGTCGCGGCCGGCGCTGAAGGGCTTTTATTCGAGCGGCTGGCACTTGCACCAGTCGCTCACCGATGCCTCAAGCGGCGCCAATCTGTTCACGCCGCAGAAATCCGGCGAAATTCTCTCGCCGCTCGGCCGTTCGTATCTCGCCGGACTCCTGCAATACGCGGCTGCCGGCGCGGTCTTCACGACACCGACCGTCAACGGCTATCGCCGCTTTCGCCCGAATTCGCTTGCGCCGGATCGGGCGACATGGGCATACGATCACCGCGGCGCCATGATCCGTGTGCTCGGCGGGCCGGGCGACGCCGCAACACGGCTGGAGAACCGCATCGGCGAACCCGCCGCCAATCCCTATCTCTATATTTTGTCGCAAATCGTTGCCGGCCTTGCCGGCGTTGACGCGCAATCCGCGCCTCCGCCGCCAAATGACGAGCCTTACGCCGCCGAGCGGCCGATGCTGCCGAAAAGCCTGCCGGAAGCGCTCGATGCCCTCGACCAGGAGCCGTTGTTCCGCCGCGCGCATGGCGATACCTTCATCGACTACTTCGTCAAGCTGAAGCGAACCGAAGCAGGCAGATATTTGCGATCGCTCGAACAAGCCGGCGCATCGCCGCAAAGCGACGAGCCGAGTGCGTGGGAGCAGAACGAGTATTTCGATTTCTTCTGAATATACCTGCGCACCCGGTGCCATTGGAACAAGGAGTACGTCATGACGGTGCTGGAGAAAATCGGACCGCAGCCGACGCGGCTCGGCGGCACGGCGCTCTATGATTGGGACCATCTGGTCCAGGAGGACCGCGCTCATCGCCTGATCTACACCGATCCCGCCATCTTCGAGGCGGAGATGACAAACATCTTTGGCGGCACCTGGACCTATCTCGCGCATGAAAGCGAGATCCCGAACGCGAACGACTTCATCACTCGGCGTATGGGCTTACGTCCGCTGATCATCGTGCGAGACGCGGACGGAAAAATCCGCGCGCTCTACAATCGCTGCACACATCGCGGCACGACGCTGTGCCGTTGGGAGAAGGGCAACACCAAGTCGTTCCAGTGCCCGTATCATGGTTGGAATTTTCTCAACACCGGCCGGCTGCGCGGCGTTCCGTGGCCGGAAGGCTACGCCGCAGATCTGCGCGATCCGAAATACAATCTCGCGCAGGTGCCGCGTGTAGAATCGTACCGCGGCTTCATCTTCGGCACGCTCAATCTCGACGCGCTGCCGCTCGTTGAACATCTCGGCCCGATCTCGACCGTTATCGACGAGTGGCTCGATCGCAATCCCGGCGGCAAGGTCGTGGTCTGCGAAGCCAACCGCTTTCGTTACAAGGGCAACTGGAAGCTCGCCTATGACAATTCGTGCGACGGCTATCACGTCGCCTACTCGCATCGCTCGTTGCTGGAGACCGAAAACCGATTTGCCGGCGAGAATGCCAAGGGCATGGCCTATTATCGTAATTCGCCGGACACGCAGCCGATGTACATGCGCTACACGGGCCACGGCAATCACTTCAAGGACAAACGGCCGAATCTGGAAAAGCGGCCCGGGGGCTTGTGGGCGCTGGAGAGCGCCCATCCCGGCATGGAGCACTACGAGTCAGAGTTCATAAAGCGCTACGGCGACCGGGCCTTCTCGCTTCTCGACCTCGCCGGCTCGGAGCCCGTCAACATCAACGTCTTTCCGAACTTCTCGCTGCTCGGCAATCATATTCAGGTGTTCGAGCCGGTCGGTGTCGAGGAGACCAACGCCGTCTGGTACGGCACCATGATCGTCGACGCCGACGGCAGCCTCGGTGCCGACGCCGTGACCGACATCAACGCGCTGCGCATGCGCACGCAGGAAGGGTTTCCGAATTTCGGCGAAGTCGACGACATCGCCAATTTCGAGCAGATCCAACGCGGTCTCATGGCGGTCGAGGACGAATGGGTCTACATGAACCGCGGTCTTGGCATTCCCGACCGCGTCAAGACGCACGAAGACGGCTCGATCACCGCGCCGGCGACCGACGAAGCGTTCATGCGCGAGCACTTCAAGGAATGGAAGAGGCTCATGCAGGTGCGACCGAATTTCGCCATCCAGCGGGAGCCGTGACGTGAACGCGCCGGCACCGCTCGATCCGTCGCGCAGCTCATATTACGTCACCGACGCGCTCTACCGCGACCTCATCGCGAATTTCGCCGACTGGCAGGACGACGCGCGCGCCGTGGCCGACGTCGCAATTCGCGATGAATTCCGCCGTCTCCTGGAGCGCGAAGCGCGCGTGCTCGATCAACTGCGCTACGAAGACTGGCTCGCCATGTACACGGCCGAGTGCATCTATTGGGTCCCTTCGACGCCGAACGCTGGTGACCCGCGCCGCGAGATTGCCGTGATGTTCGATGACCGCCGGCGTCTTGAGGACCGCATCTACCGGCTGCGCACCGGCTTTGCCTGGTCGCAGGCGCCGGCCTCGCGCACCGTGCGCTTCATCACCAACGTCGAGGTATTCTCGACCGGCAGCAACGACGCCCTGATGCTGCGGTCGAATTTCCTCATCAGCGAGTTCTGGGGCGACGAGACCCGCCAATTGACCGGCTGGGCCGGTCACCGCGTGGTGGGCGGCGACGGTGGCTGGAAAATCCAGGCCAAGCAGGTAAACCTGCTCGAATGCGACCAATCGATCCGCAATCCGAGCATTATTTTGTAATCGCTCCGTCTGTCACTCCGCCGCCCTTTCCGGTGACTCGTACTCGGCCTGGGCACGCCGCTCGACGGGTTTCTCGGCACGCGTCAGATTAAAGGCGGTGTTGACCAGCGCCATATGCGAGAACGCTTGCGGGAAATTACCCACGAGACGCTTGAGGTGCGGATCGTATTCCTCGCTCAACAAGCCGACATCGTTACGCAAAGCGATCACCCGGCGAAACATCCGTTCGGCATCGGCAACACGGCCTTGCAGCACGTACACGTCCGCGAGCCAGAAGCTGCAAGCGAGAAATGCGCCTTCGCCGGGCGGCAGGCCGTCATCCGTCTGCTCCGTGTCGTAGCGCATGACGAAGCCGTCGCGCAGCAAGCGACGCTCGATCGCAGCGATAGTGCCCGCCACGCGCGGATCGGAAACCGGCAAGAAGCCGACGCACGGCAGGAGCAACAGGCTGGCATCGAGATGCTTGGAATCGTAGGACTGCACGAAGCTGCCCAGTTCGGTATCAAAGCCCTTCGCACACACCTCCTCGCAAATCTCGTCTCGCAATAGGTGCCACTGGTCGAGCGGCCCGTCGAGCCCGAACGTCTCGGCGCTCTTGATTGCGCGGTCGAATGCGACCCAGGCCATGACCTTGGAATGGGTGAAATGCCGGGGCACACCGCGGACTTCCCATATTCCCTCATCGGGCGCTTTCCAGATTTTCTGCAAGTGTTCGAGGAACTTGAGCTGCACCGCCCATCCCGATTCGTTGGTCGACAGCCCGCCGCGTCGCGCCTGATGATGGACGTCCATGATCTCGCCGAAGACGTCGAGCTGAAGCTGGCTGTGGGCAGCATTGCCGATGCGTACGGGCGCGGAATTCTCGTATCCGGGCAGCCACGGCGCGGTCCATTCGGTAAGCCGCCGTTCGCCCGCGATGCCGTACATGATCTGCAATTGGCCCGGACTGCCGGCCACGGCTCGCAGCAACCATTCACGCCACGCCTGCGCTTCTTCGAAATATCCTGCATTCATGGCGCCGAGTAGAACCAGCGTGGCGTCGCGCAGCCAGCAGTAGCGGTAATCCCAGTTGCGCTCGCCGCCGAGTCGCTCAGGCAGCGAGGTGGTGGGCGCTGCAACCATGCCGCCCGTTGGCGCATAAGTGAGCGCCTTGAGCGTGATCATCGAACGCACGACGGCCTCCGACCAAGGTCCGGCAGGTCGACATTTTGCCGACCAATCCCGCCAGAACGTTTCGGTATCGTGGAGCGCCGTCGTCGCATCGAAGGGTGCATGCAACGGCCGGTGCGACGGCAGATAACTCAGAACGAAGGGAATGGTATCGTCTTTGTTGATGGTGAATTCGCCGACCGTCGTCATATCTTCGCCGCGCAGATGCACCGGCGTGCGCAAGATCACCATGTCCGGCCCGGCAATGGCGCGCAGCGATCCGTCTTCCAGACGCGTCACCCACGGCACGACCGCGCCGTAGCCGAATCGCAGAATCAACTCGGTGGACATCATCATCTTGCCGCGCGTGCCAACTAACAGGCGCACGATGGTCGAATGACCGCCGCCCGGCGGCATGAAATCGATGAGCGTCGCCGCGCCTTCCTCAGTCTCGAAGCTCGTCTCGAGCACCAACGAGTTCGGTCGATAGCGGCGAGTAACGTGCGCTGGCGCGCGCGGCGCGATCAGCCAGCGGCCATGCTCGGGTGAACCAAGCAGCGCGGCGAAGCACGCCTCCGAGTCAAATCGCGGGCAGCAGAACCAGTCGATTGAGCCGTCGCGCGAGACGAGCGCGGCGGTCCTGCAATCGCCGATAATCGCGTAATCTTCGATCCGCGCCATGAGATCAGGAAAATTCGACGATGACTTTGATGTCATCGGGCTGCCGCTGCAGCGATTGCGTCCACTGCTCGACCGGCTCGCGCCGTGTAATCAGTCCATTGAGCCAAACTTTGTCGGCTCGCCGCAGCGCGTCGCTCGCCATTTCATAGTGGCGACGGTTGGCATTCACGGTCCCGAATACGGCATCGTTGTCGAGCACCATGGTGCGATTCAGCGCTCCGACGTCAAC
>Ga0302326_10008371_pt1 | contig 22828 bp, 14 predicted proteins | sample Palsa_T0_3_FD_202264 | JGI IMG/M metagenome (GOLD analysis project Ga0302326, IMG submission 202264) | Peat permafrost microbial communities from Stordalen Mire near Abisko, Sweden - Palsa_T0_3 | ecosystem: Environmental > Terrestrial > Soil > Palsa > Peat permafrost | place: Sweden: Abisko... | reverse complement strand
GTGACGCTGCAGTTCGAGATAGAGATTGCCGCGGCCGTAGATCGCAGCGAGCCGGTCGGCGAGTCTGCGCGTCTCTTCGCCGCCGCCGTGCGCGAGTGTTGCCGCCAGTGGCCCTTCATCGCCGCCGGTGAGGCAGATGAGTCCCGCTGAAAATTCCTCAAGATCGTCGAGCGTTGCCGCGCCCTCGGCCTTGGTGCTCTCGCGCATCTTGAATCGCGTGATGAGCTGTGAAAGATTTTGATAGCCGGTCTGCGATGCGCATAGTAGCAGCAGACGCGGCGGTTCATCGGGATGCCGATGCGGCAGCCACGGCGCGGGCGTGAGCCGATTACCCCATGAGCTGACCGCGATCTCCGCGCCGATGTGCGCACGGACGCCGCTTTTTTTTGCGATGGTGTGGAAACGCGCCACGCCGTAGAGGCCGTTACGATCGGCAAGCGCAATGGCCGGCATCTCAAGCTCCGCGGCGCGCTCAGCCAGCGTCTCCGGCTGCGAAGCTCCATCGAGAAAGCTGAAGGCGCTCGAGGCGTGCAGTTCGATGTATTCGTTACTTCGCGAATCGATCTTCGGTCCAATTGCAAACGATGTGGCCGGCTGCCCTATCGATTTGTATGCGTCGTTGGGATGGCAAACAGGCGTCCCCGGTGAACGCGCATTGGGCACATTGTGCAGGCCGTCAGTCATAGAGCGCTTCCAGATGCCACTGGTTGCGGCGGCAATCGCGCACCAGCAGGCATGCGAGCGGCGCGCCATTACCCGACGCGGCCAGCACGTCCCACTCTTCCGCATCCCAGCCTTCTTCTTGCCACCAGCAGCCGCTGGTCTTCCACGGTCCGTAGGCTGCCTCGACACGGTAGCTGCTTTGCCCATCGCGAAAGGTTGCAGGCTTTGCGTCGCAAAGCATCACGCGCAGCGGCACGGGCGGCCTCATGCGGCGCAGCGCCATGCGCGGGCGCGCAGCATCCGTCGCGGATCCATGCGCACCCACCGCAAAACCCTCCATACGAAAGGCGCCGGGCCGATGTGTGTCTTCAAGCACTGGCGTGCCCACGCGATCTTCGCCGGCGATGGCTTTAAGCCGAGCGATCGTGACATCGAGGCGCGATGGCTCCGGTGTCGGCGGCGTGAACAGGCCCAGCTGAACTTTGCTTGCCGCGCCGGCCTGCGCGGTGAGCGTGAGCGCGACAACGGCGGACGGAGGCGGGTGCGCGGCGATCTCCAGCTGCAGCAGCTTGAGCAGGAACCTGCGGTCCGCCGAGGCTAGCGCAGGCCGAATAGTGCGCCGATGAACGCGCCCCGCGCCCAGAGCCATCTCCACCGTGAGCGAGGCCAGCGACAAAGCCCGCGCCTGGGCTCGCGCCACCAGGCAATCGATCATGCGCGCGCCCACAAAGAGCAGCGAGTCGGCCTGCTCGATGGGCGTTTCGAAGTCGCTGAACTCGCGCAGCGTAAACTCGGGCTCGATGGGCTGAAACGTGTGCCGCTCACCGCCGCGCGCCGTGTCGCGCCAGTCGAGAGCCTGCGCACCGAGCCGCGCAATCAGGTCAGCCTCAGGCAGCGCCGCCAGCTCGCCCAGTGTGCGAATACCCCAGATGGCGAATGTCTCCGAGGGATCGTCGCCGAGATTGAGCGCGGACAACGGCAGCCGCGCCAGAGAAGCTGCCTCTTCGCCAGCGGGGATGACAGTAATCCCGCGCGCGGCCGCGGCTTTGATGCAGGCAGTGTGGAAGTTTGCGCTGACTGCGATGGAAACGCGAAAGCCCGCCGATGCCAGCGCTGCGCGCAGCCGCTGAGCCAGCGTCTCAGCAGGACCAAAGAGCCGCTCCGTGCCGGCAATGTCCAGCACACACGCGCAGGCTTTGCCTTGATATGTATGGCTTGCATCTTCAATGCGCGGCGAGAAATTGGCGGCACATTCAAGCAGAATGGCGCGCGCGGCCGCTTCAGTCTCAATGGATCGCACGGCCAGACGCAGGCCCGGCGTGCTTTCCGCCTCCAGGCGCGTCATGCCATGCGCCGCGCCCTTAAGCAGCGCGAGCCGGTTGAGCGAACACACGGTCTGAAGCGGCGGCGTGCCATCGAGCAAGGCCACGGGCTCCGATTGCAACTCGGGACGCAGCCGCAGCAACGCCTGGGCAGGGAACTCCGCCGCATGGAGACATGCGTAGAGGGATTGAGTTGGGTGGGCTGCATTCATGCGCGCTTCTCCGCATCCCATGCGCCCGCTGCCGACCAGCTCACGGAAGCCGGCGGCTTGCGCAGCCCGCTGACGGCAAATGGAGAAGCCGGCGCGACGGCGCGTCCACGCCGCACGTCATACGTGAAGCTGGTCAGCACGGTTTCACCTTTGGCCGTGGCACGCAGTGGAGTGCAGGCCAGCACCGTGGCCGCGCTTGACTGCGCACAGGCGTGGACCCCAAGCACCAGCAGGGAACACCGCGTGCGTCCGGCCGCCTGGCGGAAGCGGAACCATGTGGCCAGCGGGATGCGGCTGGCATGTTCCGGCGCAGTGCCGGCCAGGTCGAGCACGATGGCGGCAAATCCACCCGCCTGCAGCAGCAGATCGGTGGCCTGCAAGGCCTGGTCGAGACGCGACCATGGCTTGCTCTTCGCGGACTTGCTCTGTGCTCCACCGGCGGTGTTCCGGCACCGCACCCAGAGCAGGTTTTTCAGCTGCACGCCGCTGGCCGCGGCCGACTCCGCATCGAAGGCGTCGTTGGCGTCAACCCACGCGCACACCTGCGCTGCCTGCGTGCGCTGAGCCAGGAACGCGAGCGCCAGGCTGGTGCGTCCCGAGCACTCCGGGCCGGTGATCTCGCTGATCGCACCCACTGCCAGCCCGCCCTCCAGCAGGCTATCAACCTCGCCGATGCCCGTGGACGCAGTCTCGCGCATCGCCGCTGGCGCAGGCGAAAGCGCGGCCGGGAAGCGGTTCTCGAGGGCGTGCTCGATCTGGATGCGAAGTGCGTGCGCGGCAGACATAGGGAAGGCTCTAATTTTCGCCTTTCTTTCGCTTTCAGGATCGCTCTAAAGGATGCCAATTGTCAAAGCCGGCGTGGGAAATCGTGCGGATATTTGCCGATGTCACGCAGTCTCAATCAGATGCGGCATTTACGATAAAGGACGGACACGGGGAGGCAAACACCGGTGAAGCTCTATCGCACGCAAGCAGGCTGCTTTGTCGAGCACGAAGACCAATACTACAGCACCGCCGATTTCGGCTGGGATGCGCTGGTGGCGCACCACGATCTGCACGGAATTTTGCGTGCGGTGATCGATGCCGAGGCTCCCTCGGGAGAGTTTCATGCGGCGGATTTGCTGGCCCCGATCGGGCAGCAGGAGGTGTGGGCCGCCGGCGTTACCTACTACCGCAGCCGCGGCGCGCGCATGGAGGAGTCGAAAGCCGCCGGCGGAGGCGATTTTTACGATCGCGTCTATTCGGCGGAGCGGCCGGAACTGTTCTTCAAGTCGACAGCCATCCGCACGGTGGGCTCAGGCGGCCAGGTGAGGATTCGCGCCGATGCGCACTGGTCGGTGCCGGAGCCGGAGCTCACGTTGCTGATCAGCCCCACGGGCCATATTATCGGCTACACCATCGGCAACGACATGAGCTCGCGCGATATCGAGGGCGAGAACCCACTCTATCTTCCCCAGGCCAAGGTGTACGACGGCAGTTGCGCGCTGGGACCGGGCGTGCTGATCGGCTCCGAGCCGTTGGCGCCTGAAACCGAAATTGAGATCGAAATTCTACGTGCAGGCAAGATGGAGTTCTCAGGCAAAGTGGCGCTTACCGAGTTGAAGCGCGACCCGAAAACCCTGGTCGAGTATCTCTTCCGCGATCAGTCGTTCCCGCACGGATGCTACCTGATGACGGGCACGGGAATCGTACCGCCCAGCAGCTTTACGCTTCGGAGCGGCGACCTGATCCGCATTACCATCGAGCCGATCGGGACACTGGAGAATGAAGTGGCGTAGTGGCCGCTGGAATACTCTTTGTCATGGAGATTCCCGCTTCTTTGAAAGGGTACGACTTCAGTCGTGCCAAACAAGCAGCTCTGGGATCGCGGCTTTAGCCGCTGAGGGAATGCGCGCAGTTCAAATTCCTTCCCTCAGAGGCTGAAGCCCCGCGCACGGCGTCAGGATCGTCGGCGATATAGAGGTTCCCGGCCTTGTCGAACGCCAGTGCCACCGGGCTCTCCAGGGTGGCCAAGGTTGCCAGTCCGCCCTCTCCTGAATAGCCTCCTTCGCCGCCTTTTTGGGGCGTGCCCGCATAGACCGTAATGATGCCCGCAGTGTCTACCTTGCGGATCACATAGTTGTCGGTGTCGGCGATATACAGGTTGCCCTGCGCGTCAAAGGCCACCGCCGACGGCTGGTTCAACTCGGCCTGGATCGCAGGGCCGTTATTGCCGGAGTAACCGCCCTGGCCGGTTCCAGCAACGACATTCGTGGGCGGGACGAAGGAAAGATGCGGGATGCCGGAGGGAGCCGGAACCGCCAGAGAGGTTCCCGACAGGGTGATTGTCTGGGTGAGATTCTGTTTGCCGGAGGTCAAATCCTGGTAATTGAGGGTGAGCGTCGCCGTGAACGTTCCGGTAGTGGAGGTCGCGGCGAAATAGAGCGGGAAGGCGCAGGTATAGGGCGGGGTCAGGAAGTTCAGCGTTCCGCAGGCCGGGTAAATTCCATAGCCTTCTTGAAAGTCGTTCGCATCCGTGCCGGTGATCGAGATGGTGGGACCTGAATTGGGGCTGGACAGAGTATCGCTGCCCGTAATCTCCAGCAGGATTTCATTCCAGGCCGATTGCCCGCCGGGGTAGGCCTGAAAGGTGGCGTTGCCGTTGGGCGTCCCTGTGTAGGGCTTCCAGGTCACGATGTCTTGTGCCGAAGCCGCACTTGCCCCGAAGAGGCAGACGGCTGCGACGAGAAGAAGCGCCAGCGTTGCCGGCCGAATCCACGGGAGACGGAAGTTGGAATCCAGCTGGTTCTGAGTGCAGCGGTGTTTGAGCAAGCTGCAGGGGGATGCAAATCGCATGGCTTCTCCTTGATCCGGTCCTTGAATCGGTGATCCGGTCCTTGAATCGGTGTTTGAATCGGTCTTCGTGCCCAGGTTGAGGCAAATCTGTGTTGACGCCAGACGCGGCTCTGCCAGCCGGATTATGTGTCTGGTGTCCGGGCTGGCGTGTCAGTTACGCGAGCCGGGCTTCCTATCCATTCTGGGAACGATTACGGCTGGATTGCATCGATCTCGATCGGGTTCAGGGAAGCGTATTGAAGGACTTTGCAGACTGGGGCCCGCGGAGCGGACCAGCGTTCCGTCCATTGACCCTGCGTGAAGTCCGGTCGCTCCGTCTCCCACCATGGTGAGCCTGAGACGGGCAACAAAAGCAGGGCAGTTGTCCAGTTTCAGGGCAAAAGTGTGGACCAGCGATGCGGGCTGAGTCAATGAATTCTTAATCTTGGGGGGAGTCTGGGGGAATTGACCGCTGATCATGCAGCTTCTCCTGGGTTGGGGCCACCCGATTGCCGGCAGATCCACCACTCGCCGGAGGTTGCACAGTGGAGATGGAAGCGGCCGTCTTCGAGGCCCGTTTGCAGGCGGTCCACATCCATCCCGGCCAGCGTCACGGCCTCGGCCAGCAGCAGCAGGTCGCCCGAACCACAGGTGGGGCACGCCGCGGGCCGGAGGCATGGTCCGCCGCCGGCGAGCTCCCTGGTAGTCGCCGACGGCTGGGCAGCAACGAATCCCGGCGATCGGAAGATCGAGACCTCACGGCGTTCGATGTGAATCTCGACTCTTCGTTTGCTTTTCACGTTGTCTCCACGGTGCATGCACAGGTTCACGATCACCCTTGTATCCGTGCCGAGGGCTTGCTACTCTTGGTGCAGGTTTTGATGGAGCGATTTCAGTTCTGCCTTGTGGCAGTTGTTTCATAGTCCACGGCGGATGTCCTCAACATTCTCCTCAAAAGTTCTCAATTTTTCTCAATGTCCACAAGAGCTTGATAGAAAAGACCTTAATTCGATTCGAACGATTCGAGCTCGACCCTGCCACCCGGTCGCTGCGGCGCAATGGCCAGCCCATTCCGCTCGGGCCCAAGACGTTTGAGCTGCTCTTTTACTTTGTCGTTCACCCCCGCCAGGTGATCTCAAAGGAACAGCTGCTGGCCGCGGTGTGGCCGGACACTTCGGTCGACGAGCGCAATCTCTCGCAGCACGTTTTTCTGCTCCGCAAGGCATTGGCGGCCGCAGACCCAGGCCAGGATCAGATGGTGGTGACGCTGCCGGGCAAGGGCTACCAGTTCACGGCAGTCGTTCAGGAGGCCCCGGCCGAGTTGGACGAAGCGGCGGGCGGGCTGCGCGTGCAGGAATCGAGTTCGGCTGCCAGCGTGGTGGTGCAGGATGAATCCAGCGTAGAGACGCGAACCGTCAGGGTGGGCGCACTGGCTGCGGCAGGCCGGCGGACCTTGCCGGGGCGCAGGGCAGGGCGGCGCAAGTGGTGGGCGGCAGCGGGAGTTGCAGCGGCGGTGTTGGCGGGATTGGCGGTGTGGCTGACCTGGGGATTGTGGCATCCCAAAGCTCTCGACCACGTGCTGGTGGTGATCGCAGACCTGGATAACTCCACTGGCGACGCGACCTTCGATCACACTTTGAACAAGGTCATTCAGATCGACCTGCAGCAATCGCCGTATTTCACCGTAGTGTCAGAGGGGCGGGTGCGGCGCGCGCTCAGTGCGATGGGCCGCAAGTCCGATGCGCCCATCACGGCGGCGGATGTGCGCGAGGTCTGCCAGCGGCTCAATGCGCAGGTCTATCTCACCCCCTCGATCGCCAGCCTGGGCAGCCGCTACGTGGTCACCCTGAGCGCCAATGCGTGCAGCGACGGACGCCTTGTGGGTGGGCGCCGCGAAGATTCAACCTCAAAGGCCGGCGTGCTGCGCGCCCTCGAAACCGTCACCAGCCGCATCCGCCGCGACGTTGGCGAATCGCGCGCCTCGCTCAAGCAGTTTGACCGCCCGCTCTATCTTGAAAAGACCTCCTCGCTCGAGGCGCTCAAGGCCTACTCAGAGGCGATCAACCGCTTCGGTACCGGCAAGATGGACGAAGCGGTAAAGCTGCTGGAGCACGCCATTGAACTCGACCCCAACTTCACTACCGCGTATGCCGATCTCTCCTCCACTTACTACAATCTCGGCGACAGCAAGCGCGACAAGGAGAACATCACCAAGGCCTATTCGATGCTGGACGGAGCGGTCAACGAGCGGGAGCGCCTTTACATCACCTTCCGCTACAACGAGAGCGTGACCGGCGACCTGCGCGCCATGCTGCGCACGCTTGAGATGTGGGCGGCTACCTATCCGGAGGACAACCTGGTGATGGCGAACCTGGCCAATCATTACAACTGGATCGGGCAATCTCAGCAGTCGGCCGACGCGGCGGTCAAGTCGCTGCAACTCAACGCGGCGCTGGGCATTGCGCCCAACGGGGTCACGCTTGAGATAGCCGCCCGCGCATTCAAGCATCTCGCCCAGTACGACAAGTCGCTCGAGTATTACAACACCGCGGTCAAGAACAAATCGGACACCGGCCCCATCCACGGCCTCGCGCTGCAGATCGCGGCACTTCGTCACGATGACAAGGAGGTGGCGCGCCAGGTAGCGTGGGCTCGCGGCACGGCAAACGAGAGCCAGATTCTGCAGCAGGCGGCCATGGCCGCGCTGGCCGATGGCAAGGCGGGCGTCTCCGACGATCTGTTTACGCAGGCCACCAGCGCAGCCCGGCGCGAACATCAGGAGGCCGATCTGGCCGTGATCGATGCCTACCGCACACGTATTCTGTACGAGGCCGGACTCACGGCCAAGGCGAAGGCGCTGGCCGACGCCTTCACCGCCGACGATATTTATATGGACAGGCTCTTCACCGAGGCGGAGGTGGGTGATCCTGCGCAGGCCCGGGCCAATGCCACGCGGCGGCAAAAGGAGTCTCCGCAGGACACGCTCGTCAACGTGGAATATGCGCCTTCAGTCTTTGCGGCGCTGGCATTGCGCGCCGGCAAGCCGGCTGAGGCGATTGAGTTCATGGGCCCGGCTGAGCAGTATGAGCTGCGCGATCCCACCATCGTCTACCTGCGCGGCCAGGCATATCTCGCCGCAGGCAAGGCTCCTGAGGCGGCCGCGGAATTTCGCAAGCTGATTGACAATCCCGGCATCGACGATCCGCTCACGCCGCTGCACGCGCTGGCTCATCTGAACCTGGCTCGCGCGCTGGTGCTCGAGAGCAAACCGGCCGAGGCGCGCGCCGAGTATGGGCAGTTCCTGGCTATGTGGAGCAATGCCGACACCGATCTGCCGCCGCTCAAACAGGCGCGGGCCGAAATGCAGAAGCTTCCGGCCAGGTAACCTCCCGATCGGTCCGTGAAGATTCTCGGTGTGCCCGCTTCGCTCCGTGCCCCGTCTTTGCGGCTTTTTCCGGCGCAAAAGCGGCATACCGCGATCTTCCCGATCCGCATCGAGGTTTTCCCGCCCTTCGGGAGATGTGCGAAGGCTGGGGTAATGAGCGGCGTCCAGGAGATGGGGAAGCGGTCATTCACGCATTATCAACATCTGTTAAATGTGCGACCTGAGAGCGGCGCCCTGCTCAAAAATCCAGGGCTTCATCCGGTGAGAAAGAGTAGACTTAGTCACTAGGGAACATCTGAATAAGCCTCCCTCTTCGAGGAAGACATCCCTCAGGGGCTAAAGCCCAGTTGATTTTGCAGAACTTCCGGCACGACTGAAGTCGTGCCCTTTCAAAACCTCGACTTAATCAGAGGTTCCCTGGAACTGCTTTCCATACTTTTTCCTATGGACTGGATTCTTGGCCAGCGATACTCTAATTCGATTTGCCGGGTTTGAACTCGATCCCGCAGCGCGGTCGCTCCGGCACAGTGGGCTGACCATTTCGCTCGGCCCCAAGACTTTCGACCTGCTTGTCTATCTTACCGAGCATCCCAACCAGCTTGTCACCAAGGACCAGTTGCTCAGCGCGGTTTGGCCCAACTCCTTTGTCGAGGAGAGCAACCTTAGCCAGCATGTGTTCCTTCTGCGCAAGGCGCTGGCCGCCGGCGCCCATGCGGACCAGGTGGTGGTAACGGTTCCGGGCAAGGGCTACCATTTTTCGGCCGCGGTGGAGAAGGTACCGCGAGCAATCGCCGTCCTGCCAAGAGGAGAGCTCCTGCTGCACGCCGTGCAGTCGGTGACACGCGTGGTGGTTGAGGAAGAACATGACGACGAAGAGCCGGAACTGCTGGCGCTGCCCGCGCCGGCAAAGGTCCGCGGGCGTAAATTCTGGCTTGTCGCCGCGGCCGCGCTTGGGTTGCTGGCCGCTGGAGGCATTCTGGCCTGGCTCTGGTTGCGTCCGGTGCCGGCCGAGCACATCGAGCTGGTGCTGTCAGACATCGAGAACACGACCGGCGAGCCGGCGTTTGACCGGGTGCTCAACCGCGCGCTGACGATCGACCTGGAACAATCGCCGTTTCTCAATCTTTTGTCGCGATCGAAAACCGAGGAAACCCTCAAGCAGATGCAGCGAAAAAAAGACGAGCCGCTGACTCCGGCCGTGGCTCTCGAGATCTGCGAGCGCAACAACGCGCAGGCTATGCTGCATGGTTCCATCTCGAAGTTCGGCTCGAATTACCTGGTGATCCTGGATGCCACCAGTTGCGTCAGCGGCCAGCAGATTGCTGGATACAAGGCGGAAGCCTCAACCCAGGAAGCGGTGCTGGGCGCGCTCGATACCGCGGCTGGACGGGTGCGCAAGCAGCTGGGCGAATCGGCTGCTTCGCTCGAAAAATTTCAGACGCCTATCGCCCAGGCCACCACGCCCTCCCTGGACGCGCTGCGGGCTTATTCACAAGCCAACGAGCGCTTTGAGCAGGGCGACATCAAGGCGGCACAGGGTCTGCTGGAGCGCGCCGTGGCGCTCGATCCGAACTTCGCCAGCGCGTACCGGCTGCTGAGCATCATGCTCTACAATCGGCAGGATTTCGTGCAGGCCACCGCGCTGATCCAGAAGGCGTATGACCTGCGCGACCGGGCCACGGAGCGTGAACGGCTGTCCATCGAGATTGCCTACAACGCCTACGGGGTTTCCGACTACGAAGCCACCATTCGCAGCATGAAGCTGTTCAATCAGATTTATCCCAACGATGCTGGCAACTGGTCCAATCTCGCCAATATGTATACGCAACTGGGCGAATACCCGCAGGCAATCGAGGCGGGAGAGCACGCGTACCGCATCGATCCGCGCGCGGGCGTGGTGGCGCAGATCCTGGCTCGAGCCTACAAACGGGCCAACCGGTTTGCCGATGCCAGGCGCGTGGCCAATGCGGCCGTGGCCGCGGGCAGGGACCACTGGGGCACGCACAGCATCCTGTTTCAGATTGCCTATGCGGAGCACGACACGGCCGGGATCAAATCGGACGGCGAGTGGGGGCTTTCCCACCAGGCGGCCAATGAATCGCTGGACGATCTGGGGTTTGCCGCGGGCACGAGCGGCAAGCTGCATGAAGCGATCGACGACTTCGAGCGCGCGCGCACCGAAGCTCAGCGCGGCGGAGATACGGACTTTGCCGATGCGGCGCTGATCGACCTGGCCGGCGTCGAGATGGACGTGGAAGAACCAGCGCAGGCTACCCCCATCCTGCGCCAGATCAAGCCGGGCGAAAGCATCCAGGCGGATTTGGCCACGCTGGAGGCCGAGGCCGGAAACCTGGAGCCCGCGCAGAAGTTTGTGGCCGCCACGCTGGCCAGGACCGATACCAAGGATACCGTGCTGCTCTATTGCCGGTTGCCTTGGATGCGCGCGCTGCTGGCGCTCAAGGCTCACAAGCCGACAGATGCTGTGCAACTGCTGGAGCCGGCGCGGCCCTACCAGATGCGCGACTTTTCCGTGCCCTATCTGCGCGCGCGGGCTGAGACCGAAGCCGGCCAGTTCGACGCAGCGGCTGAAGATTATCGCTTGATCCTGGATAACCAGGGCATCGATCCCATTTCGCCGGTGTATTCGCTTTCGCATCTGCGCCTGGCCCGGGTTCTGGCTACGCAGAAGAAGACCGCCGATGCGCGCAAGGAGTATCAGGCGTTTTTCGATGCATGGAAAGGCGCCGACGCGGATCTGCCGCTTTTGCAGGATGCCAGGCTGGAGTTTGCGAAATTGCAATAAAGGACGGGCCGCAACGGCAATTGTGTCTGAATTGTATGTTTCGGATGGTTCGATCAGGAGTTAAACTGGTCGCACGTTTTCCACATCGTACCGATTGCAGGATGAATTGCCTTGCTTGCCGGCCCTTTGATCATTCGTTTCGCGGGATATGAGGTCGATCCCGGCGCGCGCACGCTCAGGGTGAATGGGCAGCCAGTACCGTTGAGCCCGAGAGCCTTCGATCTGCTTCTGTTTCTGTCCGAGCATCCGCAACAGCTTGTCACCAAGGATGAGTTGCTTGCGGCGTTGTGGCCGGACTCCTTTGTGGAAGAGCGAAACCTCAGCCAGCAAATATTCATTTTGCGCAAGGCGCTCGGGGATGGTGATCAGGCCGATCGCATCGTGGTGACGGTGCCGGGCAAGGGCTACCGGTTTTCCGCCCTCGTAGAGAAGCTGATCCGGCCTCCGCAGCCGCCGGGCGAGATGCTGGTCCATGCTGTGCAGTCGGTCGCCCATGTCGTAGTGGAGGAGGAAGCCGACTACGGTCCGGTGCTGCTGCAATTGCCCGCGCCGCGCAGACGTGGTCCCGCCTTTTGGTCCACCGTAGCCGCCACAGCGCTGGTTGTCTTGGCCGCCGTATCGTTCCTCACCTGGCACTGGCTGCGCCCGGCGCCGGCCGGTCACATCGACCTGGTGCTGTCGGACATGGAGAACCTCACCGGCGAAACGGGCTTCGACCCGGTGCTCAACCGGGCGCTGCTGATCGATCTGGAACAATCGCCATTTCTAAACGTTCTTTCCCGCGCGCAGATTCAGGAGACGCTCACGCAGATGCAGCGCAAACGGGACGCGGCGATGAGTCCCGAACTGGCCATGGAGATCTGCGAGCGCAACAGCGCGCTGGCAATTCTGCACGGGTCGGTGTCAAAATTCGGCAGCAGGTACCTGGTGATTCTGGATGCGGCTAGTTGCGTAAGCGGCAAGCAGATCGCCGGCTTCAAGGGTGAAGCCTCGTCAAGAGAGGCGGTTCTTACCACGCTCGATGCCGCGGCCGGCCGGGTACGCAAGCAGCTGGGCGAGTCGGCTGCCTCGCTGGAGCGATTCCAGACGCCGATTGAGAAGGCCACAACCCCGTCGCTCGACGCCCTGCGCTTTTATTCGCTGGCATTGAAATCCCTTGAACAGGGAGACATGAAAGGCGCACAGGCACTGGCGGAGCGAGCCACGCAGCTTGATTCGAACTTTGCCACCGCCTTCCGCACGTGGGGTGTGGCAACGTATGACCGCGGCGACCGCGCGCAGGCCACCACCTATCTGGCCCGAGCGTTCCAGCTTAGGCAACACACCACGGAACGCGAACGGCTGGGGATCGAAATCGCGTACTACGCCATCGGGATCTACGATTACGACGCGACCATCCGCAGCATGAATCTGTTCAACCAGATCTATCCCAACAGCGCCGGCAACTGGGGCAACCTGTGCAACATGTATACGCAGGTGGGCGAATACAGCCAGGCCATCGATGCCGGGGAACATGCCTGGCGCATCGACCCGCGCTCCGGTTTTGTTGCGCAGGTGCTTGCGCGGGCCTACAAGCGGGCTAACCGCTTCGCCGACGCCAGGCGGGTGTCGGATGCTGCCATTGCCGCGGGTGCCGGATGGTCCGTGCACAGCATCCTGTTTCAAGTTGCCTTTGCGGAGCGCGATGCAGCGCGGCTGAATACCGAGGTGGCAGAGGGGATGAAGGTGGACGCAGCCCAGGCTCTGGACGATCTCGGGTACGCGGACGCGACCGGCGGTAAACTGCGCGAAGCGAAGGAGGACTTTTCCCGCGCCCGCATGGAAGCCTTGCGCGATGGGAACCAGGAATATGCGGATGGAGTGCTGCTCGACGTGGCCAGAGTCGAGACCCAGCTGGATGAGCCTGCGCAAGCCGCCGATACGTTGAAGCAGTTGAAGGGGGACAACCACAACCTGGCCGCGGACCTGGGCGACCTGTTCCTGGTGCGCGCGAAGATCGGCGAACTGGCGCCCGCGCAGCAATTTGTGGCCGCAATCCAGGCCGACTCCGGCAAGCGGGATACAGTGATTCTGTACTGCCAATTGCCGCAACTGCGCGCCGAACTGGCTCTCAAGGCGCACAAGCCCGCAGAGGCGCTGAAGGCGCTCGAACCCGCACGGCCTTACCAGATGCGGGACTTCGATGTACCCTACCTGCGCGCAGAGGCTGAGATTGAGGCGGGCATGCTGGACGCGGCAGCCGCCGATTACCGGCTGATCCTGGCCAACCAGGGCATCGATCCGATTTCGCCGGAATATTCGCTCTCCCATCTGCGGCTGGCGCGCGTGCTTGCTACGCAGGAGAAGACCGGAGACGCTCGGAAGGAGTACCGGGCGTTCTTCGATGCGTGGAAAGACGCCGACGCCGATCTGCCACTTGTGCAGGATGCCAGGCGCGAGTTAGCGCAGCTGCAATAGCGTTGCGCCTTCGGAATTCTCCGCCTCAACGGTGAATCGAACATCGAGGTATCCCACCCTTTCGCTGGAAAAAAGCGAAAGGATGGGGCACCCAGCGTTCAGTTCGTGCCAGCCGTAACTCGCTTCGCGAGTTGAGTCATACGTCGCCAGATAGACATCTCATCGCGCATCCCTCACGCAGCGGAACCCAACCCCACCCGAGCGATCGTATCCTGGCGCCATCGTCAGCAGCTTGCTGTGCTCGTCGTTGCGATACGCCTGCGGGAAATACCAGATCGAGCCCTGCGGCTGGTAATACTCGCCGCCGCGCAAAATCGCCGTGCGCGTGTGCTCGTCAGTGAACTCGTCGGTCCACTGCCACACGTTGCCCACCATGTCCATCACGCCATAGGGGCTCGCGCCCTGGGGATGCGCATCGACAGGATCCGGTCCCGGCATGGTGCGGCCGATGGCAGGCGTGGGCACGTTGGCCGGCTGCCACTGGTTGCCCCACGGATAGATCCGGCCATCCGTGCCCTGCGCGGCCAGTTGCCATTCCCATTCATGCGGCAGCCGCTTGCCCGCCCATTTTGCATAGGCCCGCGCGTCTTCAAGCGAAACCCACGTCACCGGCCGTTTGTCCCAGCCGTCGGGAAACGCGCCGTTCTTCCAGTCGCGCAGGAAATTGATGCCATCGCGCGGCGCGTAGTGAGTTGCGTCCAGGAATCGCTTGAACTCGGCGTTGGTCACGGGAAACTTGTCGATGAAGTAAGGCTTGATGTCGAGGGTGTGCTCGTGGTAGCGGCGCGGGGTATCTTCCCACGGGTACTGCACATCGACCATGTTGGATGCGCCGCCTTCAGTCTCAGTGCCGCGCACCTTGAAGACAAACGCGACGCCGGGAATGCGCACCATGCCGTCGGGCGCTTCGGTCGCGGGCGTCGTCGGCGCGACCTCGGCGATTTTCTGCGGCAGGACGGCGGGCTGATGCGGAAAGCTCTTCAGCGGGCGCGCCGTCATCGTTGCCATGCGCGTCATCAGAGCTTTCATGGCATCGCCTGGCTCGCCCGGCGTGGCCAGGATGGCGCCGTAACCGCTGGCCTCGATGCTAAAGTCCAGCGTCCCCGTTGTGCCATCGACTTCCGGTTTAAGTTCAACGCCGTGATACAGATCGAAATAGCGCATGTCCGGCGTGACCGGCACATTCATCTGGCGGCCGTCGATGTCGTATTCGGTGCGGTTCACGATGGTCCACACCGTATCGCGCCCCATCGGCCAGCGGCTCGCGTACACGCCGAAGCTGTGCATGGGATAGAGCGGTTCCCAGTCCGGGCTGATCAGAAACGGCGCCACTCCGCGCTCGATGGCCGCGACGCGCCGCGTGGCCTCGGCGTCGCGGGGCGTGATGCCGATCCAGATGCCCCACACATTTTCCCAGCTCTCCCAGCCCACGCCGTTGAAGAATGCAAACTGCAGATCGTTGGTCTTGTCCGGCGCCCAGCGGTCGCTGATGTTGACCATGTGGCGCGTCTCCAGCCACTTGAATCGGTCAACCATGGGAATGAACGGAAAATTGTACTGGCCCCACGTCATCACGTTCCAGGCCAGGGCCTCGTCGCTGGGGCTGCTTTCGGGCTCGAACGCGAGCGGGTGCCCGATCTTGTCGGCGGCCAGTGAGAAGCCCAGCGGCACGCCGTCCTGCGTGTCGCCGTTGATGCCGTCGGCGTCGATATCCTTCATCAGCGCGGCGATGGCGTCGGGCCACGGCTGGCCCGGATCGTGCGTGCCCTCGTCCCACATCATCATTGGGAAGAGCACGCGCACGCCGCGGCGATGAAAATCGGCAACCATCTGGCGCACGCCCTCCACGCCGCCGGGCATGGACTCGACCATCTGCAACTGGTTGCGGTCGTCGATGCCCATGTTCGGATACGTGGCCCACACGAGCACCGCGTCGATGCCGCCATAGCGTGCGGTCACGTCGTCGAGATAGCGGTCAACCGTGTAGCGGCCTGCGACAGGATCGTAGAGGTAGCGGTCGTGCACCATCATCTGCGGCTGCATGAAGCTGGACTGGGTCCATTGGAGCGCCGGCATCTCATAGCGTGAGCCGTCATAGGCAATACGGATGCGGCGCTCGGCACGCCAGTGCTGCAGGTCGCGCAGCCAGCGGTCATGCATGAATGGCGGGCACGCAGGTGCGGGGCCTTCCCATGCGTTGTGCAGGTTCATGCATTCAGGCGGCGGAAACTGCTGCTCGCGAGGGCCGTATAGCGTGTCCTGCGCGCATGCGGCGAGCGCGAATGTGGCGGAGAAAAGGCAAAGCGAGATGCGAATCAGCGCAGGCGAGCGGGCCAGACGCAGGTCCTTCGACTCCGTCGCTGCTGCGACTCCGCTCAGGATGACAGCGCATTGTTTGAGTGTGCTTCGCACCGATTTCATGCAACGATTCTCTCCCGATCTCACCCGTGCTTCCGCAGAAACTCATCCACCTCGACGCGCGAGGGCATCGACGCCTGCGCGCCACGCCGCGTCACAGAAATCGCTGCGGCTGCCGAGGCAAATCGCGCGGCCGCCCATGCATCGTTGCCCTCAAGCAGCCCTACGGCGAAGGCTCCGTTGAAGCAGTCGCCCGCGCCCACCGTGTCGATGGCCTCCACAGGAAACGCCGGCACCCACGCGGCTTTTCCACCGGCGACCGCAACGTATGCGCCCTCCGCGCCGCGCTTCAGCACCACGCCGCGCAGTCCTCGCGCGAGCAACTGCTGTGCGGCCTCTTCGGGTTTCGAGTCGTTGCCTAGATAGAACGCGGCCTCGGTCTCGTTGGGCGTGAACCAGGCCACTTGTTTCCAGAACGCATCGGGCAGCGGCGCGGCCGGCGCGGGGTCGAGCATCACCGGCACGCCTGCCTCGGCGCACAGGGCCAGCGTATGGCTGACGGTTTCCATGGGAAGCTCAAGCTGGCACAGCACCATGCCTGCCGACCGAATCAAATCAGCGTGGCGATCGACGGCAGCCGCATCCATCTTGCCATTCGCGCCAGGCACCACCACGATGCTGTTTTCGCCATTTTCCGCAAGCAGAATCGGCGCGACACCGGAGGGTCCCATCACCCGCTCGACGGTAGCTGTTCCCACGCCCGCGTCTCTGAGATTGTCGAGCAGCGCCTGACCGAAGACGTCTTCGCCGACCATGCCAACCATCTCGGCGGGAGAGCCGAGGCGCGCGACGGCAACCGCCTGGTTGGCGCCCTTGCCGCCGGGGGCAGTGTCGAAGCCGATTCCAGTCACGGTCTGGCCGGGGCGTGGAATCGCACGAACGCGCGCCACGAGATCCATGTTGATGCTGCCGACGATGACGATTGGCTTGGTCATGGTTGTTTACGGGGTCAGATTGGTGACTGAGTTCTTGTTCTCCCAGGTATCAAAGGCGAGACCTGGGGCACCCATGCTTCTGTCTTATCGATCCGAAAAAAGCGAAGCAGTGAATCAATAGAGCGGCGCGAGCGCCACCGCGCACAGCCCCAGCGCGAAAAAGATGAACATCAGCAGAAGCAGCCGCTTGGCCGAGCGCGGCGCTCCGGCGAATTCGTGCCACACAAATACGCCCCAGCAGGCCGAGACCATGGTAGCGCCCTGGCCGATGGAGTAAGACACGGCTGGGCCCACCAGATGCGCGCCTGAAGCCACGAAGTTAGCCACTGCGCCCACGCACCAGATGGCGCCGCCCAGCAGGCCCGCGATGTGCCAGCTGAGAAATGCGCTCCAGTAGCCAGCGCCGCTCACTGGCGGCTTGCCGTCCAGCGGCTTAGCCATGAGCAACAGGTTGGCAGGCACCGTAGACACCAGCACGCCGATGGCAAAGAAGACGGCGATGGCGTAAGGACCGACGTGTTGCCCATCGGCGCCATTCATTGCGCGCGCCACAAGGGGGTAGAAGCTGCCCATGAGCAGCCCTGCAACGAGGCTCAGTACGATGCCGCGCGTGGTGGCAGCCTTGGCCTTCCGCTCACGGGCGCGATAAGCCGCCGCGTCGAGCACGATGGCGATGCAGACCAGCGCCACTCCGCCAAAGAGCAGCAGCGGGTTGGCCTTGGGGTTGACGAGGTAGCTCGACACGGAGCCAACCACGAGCGCGAGGCCGATGCCGACAGGGAAGGCTACGGCCAGTCCGGCCACATCGATGGCGGCGACCAGCAGCAGGTTGGCGACGTTGAAGATCGCACCGCCGCAGGCTGCGAGAACGACGATCGAGAGCGGCGTCTGAATCACATCGTTGAGAAACGCAGGCGGCACTGGGCCATGACTGCCCGCGGTGAGCCCCAGGATGACGGCCGCACCGGCGAGGCCCAGTGCGTAGTCCCAGTAGAAGAGCTGGAAGCGGTAGCCGGGGCAGAGCTTGAGCGTGTTGGCCCACGAACCCCAGCACAACATGCTGAGCAGCATGAGCGCGAGCGCGGCCTGGTAGGTTTCCGGGAGAAGCATATTGGTTGACCCCGTGCGCGAGGCTTTGCTCGGCAAACAAGGAACCATATCGCGCGGAGGTATGCAGACGCAAATGCGAGTCACTTCAGACGCTCTGCCCGCAGCCGTGCGAACTTCCCGTCGGATAGAAGGACGCAGCCACTGCCTGCAGGAATCCGCTCTTAGCTGTCGGCTGTGAGCTGTCAGCTGAGTTACTGCTGCAGCACCACCGTATCGCCTTCCTTCAGCCCGCTGAGCACCTCGGTCACCGAGCCGTTCGAAAGGCCCACCTTGACCGGCACCTTGGTCATGCCATCTTTCTGCTTCTTGTCCGGGATGTTCACGCTGGCGTTCTTCTGGTTGTCATAAACCACGGCATTCTCCGGCACCGTCAATACGCCCTTGTGCTCATCCAGCAGGATCTCGGCGTTGGCGGTCATCTGCGCCTTCAGTTCGCCGTTGGGGTTGTTGATGGAGACACGCACCTCAAATGTGGTCACGTTGTCCTTTTCGACGCCCATGGGCGAAATCTTGGTCACCTTGCCCTGAAACGTACGATCGCGAAAGCTCTCCACCTTGATGCGCGCCGGCTGGCCCATGTAGACGTGCGCGATGTCGGCCTCATCCACCTTGCCCTGCACGTAGACTTCGTTGACGTCGCCCTCGGTCATCACCAGCGTGGCCGTCGAACCCAGCACCAGGATGGAACTGACCGCGTCGCCGATTTCCACATCGCGCGACAGGATCACGCCATCCATAGGCGCCACGATGGTGGTGTAGCTCATCTGTTCCTCGAGCTGTTTGAGGCTGGCCTGGCTCTGCGCCACCTGCGCCTTGGCCTGCCTGAGCTTGGCCGTGTCCACGCCGACCTGCGCCTTGGCCGAGTCGCGCCGCGTCAATGCCGCCAGGTAGTCCTTGTCGGCGTCGTCCAGCGCCTGCCGGCTCACCACGCCTTCCTTCTGCATCTCCTGGTTGCGCTCAAGCGTGAGCTTGTACATGGGCAGGTCGGGCGCGGCGGCGTTGACCTTGTCCTGCTCGATGTTGGCCTCGTAGGTGCCCACGTTGGCCTCGGCCGCGCCCAGTTGCGCTTTCTGCGCCTCCACCTGGGCCACGATCTCCTGCTCGTCAAGCTGCGCCAGGGGCTGGCCTTTTTTCACGATGTTGTTGATGTCCACGTAGAGCTTTTCAACGATGCCGGAGGCCTTTGACTTGACCTCGACTTTGGTAATCGGCTGGATCTTGCCGGTGGCCACTACAGAACGCGCCACATCGCCGCGCGTCACCTTGGCTAGCCGGTTGGGATCGATGGACGTGCCCGATGCCAGATGCGCCAGGCCAAGGCCGGCTCCCGCCACCACCAAAACCACCAGCACCCCGATCCAAATCCAGAACTTCCTGCTCTTCCTCGAACCAGCCACTCAAAACCCTCCCCAGGCGTGAAGAGAGCCGCGGCTCTCAACGATATGAAGCAAAAAAGATGAAGCAGACTGATCAATGAGACGCCGGCCGCAATCCGCCGTCAACAGGTTCTTACGCATTACGTGGCGGCTTGGTTCCAGCGCCGGGCTCGGCATTCAGCCGGACGGAACGGACGGCCGGTTCATCGCATGGAAGGCTGCCGAATTGTGATACGCTGGCGCCACCGATTCTTCGATCGCTTGAGCGCGTCGATTCGTAGATCCCCTTCATCTTCCCGGCCTTCTTAAGCAATTTAGTAGCCGTTCAACTGCACACGTCACCACTGCTTAAACCTCTGAAGGAGATCAGCAATGGCAGAATCGATACCGGACTCAAGCGCGGCTCCGATTTACTATCCACGGCCTGAGTCCGCGGAGCAGCCCGTCCGTTGGAGTCTCGCGCTTCGCATAGCCTTCCGGTTTTGCTTTTGCTACTTCCTGCCCTTTGGCGTGGCCGGTTTGTTCCTGTTCGCAGACTTCCTGGAGATCATGAAGCATGGGACGTTTTTGAACACCGCGCGATTTGATCCCTGGCATGCAGCTCTGCCCTGGATCTGTGCGCATATCTTCCGCGTCCAGAGAAAACTCTCGATACTGCCCGAAAGCGATAAATTATCCGGCTACCTCCAGCATCTCTTCGAGCTGATGCTGGCGCTCGCCGCCACCGTCGTCTGGTCCGTCTTGGACCGGAAACGGAGCCATTACCGCAGGCTCTATGCGGGTTTCGCACTCTTCCTGCGCTTTTCGCTGGCCATCGTCCTCTTTTCCTATGGTTTCGACAAGGTCTTCCCCTTGCAGTTCCACGCCCTTACCCCTTCCCGGATTTCGCAGCCCGTGGGAAACCTGGACATGTTCAACATGTTGTGGATCTTCATGGCCTCTTCCAAGCCGTACACCATCTTCAGCGGGGTGATGGAAGTGCTGGCCGGGTTGCTGCTCCTGACGCCGCGCCTGGAGATGCTGGGCGCGCTTTTCGCCCTGCCTGTGCTCACCAATGTCTTCCTTTTGAACATGGATTATGGCGTGCCGGTCAAGATCGTCTCGTCGCATCTGTTGCTGGTGGCGCTGTTTCTCGCCGCGCCGGCCCTGCCACGAATCGTGCGGCTGTTGGTGCTCCGCCAGGCGGTGCCGCCAATTGTGCCGCCGCAGCTTTCCTCGCGAAGAAGCGTGGATCGGGCCGTTCGCGCCGGAGTGGCGATTCTTGGCGTCATTCTGGCCGCGATCTCCTGCAACGCCGCGCACTCAAGTTACGCAAGAAGGCTGGCAGCCGCGGCGGAGGCGCAAAAGTCGCCGCTGGTTGGCATGTGGATTGTCGATACCTTCTCGGCTCCGAGCACCGGATCGCAATCGCTCTTCACCGCCAAGCTTCAGAAGGAATACAGGGTCGGCCCCGGAACCGACCACTGGCTTGTATTGGGCGTCGAATCGCCGAAGCGCATGGCGATCGAGCTCCGCGACGGCGAACAGGACGGCGTCGACCTCGCGCTCGATTCCCGCACCGGCATCGCCCTGGTGAGCGACAGCGACGACCCCGACTGGAAGGCCAAACTTACGTTCCAAACCTCTGGCAACGGCCTCCTGACGGTCGAGGGAACTGTGAACGGCATTCCGATCTCCTCAACCTGGCATCGCAAGGACCTTTCCGGCTTTCGACTGGTGCAGGATAAATTCCGATGGATCCAGCCCGGCTGAAACCGATCTCGCCGGCCGCACGAGTCTCACTGCGCCAGCGCTTTCAAACTCCCCAAACTGCTATTCTCCAGAGCAAGATGCACGGTCTGCCGTTGCTCCAATTTGTCGCCGTCGCGCTGCTCATCCTGGCCAACGCCTTTTTTGTGGCGGCGGAGTTCGCGCTGGTCTCAATCCGCGACACGCGCATTGAGCAGATGATGGCCGCAGGCGTGCCTGGAGCCCGCGCCGTGCGCCGCCTGCAGCGCGAGCTGGACGACTTTCTGCCCGCCGTGCAACTCGGCGTCACGCTCTGTTCGCTGGCCCTGGGCTGGATCGGCGAACCCCTCGCCGCAGGCCTCTTCCTCGGCTGGCTGGGCGCGCTGCCCTATTCGGCTGTGCTGGCGCACGCCGCGGCGCTGCTGGCTGTCGCGCTCGGCTTCGCTGTCATTACCTATTTCCACGTGGTGATCGGCGAGCTGGTACCCAAATCGCTTGCCCTGCGCAGGGCGGATGCGCTGGCCGTAGCCGTAGCGCCGCCCATGCTGGTGTTCATGAAACTGGCCCGGCCGGCGGTGCGGCTCTTGCAGCGCTCGGCAGCCATGGTGCTGCGCGGGTTCGATATTCCCGTTACCGATCGGGCGTCCGTTCACTCGCCTGAAGAGCTGAAGCTCATCGCCACAGCCGCGCGCCGCATGGGCGTGCTGCCCAAGTATCAGGAGACGCTGATCCATCGCACGCTCGAGATCGGCGACGTGCCCATCCGCGAGATCATGACACCGCGCCAGCAGATCTTCTCGCTGCCCGCCAACATGCCGATCGAGGAGGCCAGCGCCCAGGTCATCGAGCACATGCACTCGCGCGTGCCGGTCTACGACGAGACGCGCGGGCCGGAGCACATTGTGGGCGTGGTGTATTCCAAAGACCTGGCAAGGCTGATGTATTTCCGGCCACGGGTACAGCCAAGAAATATGGGAGCCCCAGGTCTCGATTCTGAGATCTTGGAGGCCGCCAATGCGGGCGCGCGGACTCCATTTGTCGAACTCAAATTGAGCCAGGTCATGCGCGACATCCTGGTCGTCCCTGAAACCAAGTCTGTCCTCGACCTGATTCGCGAATTCCAGCAGCGCCGCCGCCACATGGCTATCGTGGTGGATGAATTCGGTTCTACCGTCGGCCTGGTGACCGCTGAAGACGCCATCGAGCAGCTCACCGGAGAGTTTGAAGACGAATTCGACTCGCCCGCCGTGCCACTGCTCGCCACAGCGACGGGCGCGCTGATCCTGGACGGCGGCGTGAACCTGCGCGACCTCGAAACGCAGGTGCAGTGGAAACTACCGCGCGAGGGCGGCGTGGAGACGCTCGCCGGCTTCCTGCTCATGCGCCTCGGCCACATCCCCGAGCCGGGCGAGAGTGTAGTCTACGAGACCCGCCGCCTGACGGTGCTGGAGATGGATGGCCGCCGCATCAGCAAGGTGAGGGTGGAGCCGGCGGAAGAGCATGCGCCGCAAGTCTGATGAAGACACGTGAGAGTGCGCACTGCAGTTCCTACGGGCGATTCGGCAGCCAGGCTGACTCGCTGTTAGCTGATAGCTGTAAGCTGTA
>Ga0302326_10008370_pt1 | contig 22830 bp, 23 predicted proteins | sample Palsa_T0_3_FD_202264 | JGI IMG/M metagenome (GOLD analysis project Ga0302326, IMG submission 202264) | Peat permafrost microbial communities from Stordalen Mire near Abisko, Sweden - Palsa_T0_3 | ecosystem: Environmental > Terrestrial > Soil > Palsa > Peat permafrost | place: Sweden: Abisko... | reverse complement strand
CCTGCCAACTGTCAAGTTCGGCAAGTTCGAGATCACCCGCCTGATCGTGGGCTCCAACCCGCTCTACGGCTATTCGCATTTCAACCACACGCTCGACCAGCTCATGCGCGAGTGGTATACGCAGGATCGCAAGATGGAGCTGCTGCACGGCTGTGAGCGCCACGGCATCAACACCTGGCAACTGCATTACAACGACCAGCCCATCGAGGATTTCAAACGCTACCGGGCCGAGGGCGGGAAGATGCAACTCGTGCTGTTGGGCGACTTCGCCTTGATGCAGAATCCCAAGCTGCTGCCGGAAGTGGCCAAGCTCGGGCCGCTGGGCATAGGGCACCACGGCAACCGCACCGACGAGCGTTTCCGCAACGGCGAAAAAGGCAAGATCAAGGAATTCCTCAAAGCCGTCCGCGACACGGGCGTGATGGTAGGCCTCTCCACGCACAATCCCGCGGTCATCGATACCGCCGAAGGCGAAGCGTGGGATGTGGACTACTACCAGTGCTGCCTGTATCGCGTCTCGCGCACCCCCGAAGAGGCGCGCGCCGAGTTCGGCGAATCGCCCATCGGCGAGACCTTCATGGAGAAGGATCCCGAGCGCATGTGCAAAATGATCCGCCAGACCAGGAAGCCCTGCCTGGCGTTCAAACTGTTCGGCGCCGGCCGCACCAGCGGCTCTCCCGACGCGGTGGAGCGCGCTTTCCGGTTCGCGCTCGCCAACATCAAGCCCAGCGACGCCGTCATCGTCGGCATGTACCCCCGCTTCAAAGACGAAGTCAGCGAGAATACGGCGCTGGTGCGCCGCATTCTGGCCGCCGGCTAAGGCTGCCGGACGAAGGTCGCGCCCTTCTTGTCCGGATCCTCGGTCATACGGAAGTCGCCCGTCTTCGCTTTGTCTTCGAATTCCACGATGACGTTGGTGCCGATGCCCTTGATGGTGTGATAGAGCCACTGCTCGGTCGGAACATTCGTCGCGGGTGCGCCGAATAGATGCGACTCAATCTCATCCGGCGGACCGTACACGATATAGATCCGGCCGCGATCGGTTTTCCAGCCGGGAGTGGAACTCCCGGCGAAGTGGCTGTTGGCGAAGGCGATGCGCCGGTAGTGCTCCACCAAAAACGCGTTCTCGCGGGAGCCCGGCGCCGGATTCCGGCGCTCCCAGAATTGCTGGATGAAGTGTACGCGCTCCGAATCGGTCTGCAAGCCCAGGAACGCCGCGCGCTCCCGGTCGTTGATGATGTAGACCGCGTCTTCTTCCAGCCACTTGGTATAAGGAGAGACTTTTGGTTGCGGCGCTGGCGCTGGAACACTTGCCTGCCAGGCGGCCAGCGCGCCCGCCACGGCAATTGTCAAAATGCCCGCCGAGAAGAACGGCGCAAAGGCGGGACCCTTCGGTTGATCAAGCAGACGGTGAATTCGTTTCATCAGACTCCCTCCTGTAGCCGCCAGGGCGGCTTGATTCTCCGCCCAGCGGGCTTGCTCCAAAGCGGCCAGCGCCGCGGCGTACTCGCGCGCATCGCCGCTGGCCGACACCACCAGATCGTCACAACAGTTTTCACGTTCGGCGCGGATGACGCCGGATATCCACCACACCGCCGGATGATAGAACAAGAAGCCTTCCACGAAGGTTTGGAGCAGGTTGGCCAGATAGTCGCGCCGCAGAATGTGCGCCAGTTCGTGCAACAGGATCGCTTCCATCTGGTTGGCCGGCATTCCCGCCAGCAGGCCGACTGGTATCAGAATTACCGGACGCAGATAGCCCGCTACCACCGGCACGTCGGCCAGGCACGTCTCCAGTAACGCAACCGGTTTCGTGAGCCGCAGCTTGGCGCGAAGCTGGTTCAGCCGTGCGGGCCAGGGATCGGGGGCGCGGCAGACGCCCCGGTGGCGCAGCCTCCGCGCGCCCATCCAGCCGGCTGCGCCGCGCAGATGGAACAGGATTACGCCCGCCATCCAAAACGGCGCCAGCCACGGCAATACGTTTGCCATTTGAAACCGGACGGGCGGCTCGGGCGAAAGATCGTTCCCATCGGCCGGCGCCCGCGGGATGGCGTGCGGTATCGCCGTAGCGCTTCCCAATCCCCACGGCATGCGGAACCCAAACGTGAGCGCGAATCCCGCCAGGACGCCGAGCATCGCCAGGCCGGCGCAAGCGTAGCGCACGCGCGGGGACCGAGTGACGCACAGGACCGCGGCCAGAGCCAGCGCGGCCAGTGCCCCCTCCCAAAGCGAGTGAAACAGCGCCCAGCCTAGCGCTTTCGCGGCCGGTGTGTGGACCAGGGCTTCCAAGACGGTCATCGCTTCCCCTTTTGGTAGTCGTCAAGCAGCTTGCGCAGTTCCGCGAGTTCCTTCTGCGATGTTCTGCGGGCCGCCAGCGCTCCCACCAGGAGGCTTTTGGCAGACCCGTTGAACGCACGATTGAGCAGGTCGCCGGCCAATTGCCGTTGCGTCCATGCGCGTGGTCTGGCCGGCTCGTAAACATGCGAGCGCTGCCGCTCGTCGCGCCGCACCAGCCCTTTTTCGGCCATCACCTGCAACTGCTTCAGCACGGTGGTGTACTGGGTAGGCTTGCGCCCGGCGATAGTCTCGTGGACGTCGCGGACGGTGCTGGGCCCCCGGCTCCACAGCACGGTCAGGATCTCCAGTTCGGCATCGGTTGGTTTGGGCGGCTCGCCGGGCATGTACGACGACTATACTACGATTAAACTCGTATGTCAAGCGTTGCGAAGCTCTGACGCCTCAGGGGAAGGTCACGACCGCGTTGTCGGCAGGGAACTCCCGCCGATGAACAATGGGGGACGCCTGGGTTTTGGGCTGCCAGGCCTGGCCGGCGTCGAGGACCTCCGGAACATTAATCGTGCCACACTGGGGCAGGCCCTCGGCCTGCGGCGGCCTCCCAGGCCGCCATCTTTTCTTCTGGAGAGTTCAATTCCCGGGCGGCACGCCATCAACAACTGTAAAGTAAGTGGCATTGGGTGCCTAAACCCACCTGGGAGCACAGGCATCAGCTACAGCGTTCCCAGAACCGGCGACCGGCTCGGCGCAATCTCCTGGTCCTTGTACTGCAATTGATACAGCTTCCAGTAAATGCCGCGCTGCGCGAGCAACTGCTGATGCGTCCCGCACTCGCGCAGCCGGCCTTTGTGCATCACCAGGATGCGGTCGGCGCGCTGAATCGTGGAGAGGCGGTGCGCGATCACGATCGAAGTACGGCCCTCCACGATGCGGCTCAACGCATCGCGCACGCGAAATTCAGTATCGGTATCGACGCTCGAAGTGGCCTCGTCCAGAATCAGGAACCGGGGATTGTGGGCCAGCGCACGCGCGAAACCGATAAGCTGCTTCTGGCCCGTGGAAAGGCCGCTGCCGCGCTCCCGGATGGGTTGCTCGAATCCATCTGGCAGGGAGCGAATGAAGTCCATCAGATTCACCTGCTCGGCGGCCTCCTCCACGGCTTCCCGGCTGATGCCCGGTGTGCCCAGCCGGATGTTGTCCTCCAGCGTGCCGGTGAACAAGTACGGATCCTGCAACACCACTCCGAACTGCCGCCGCAACTCGCGCGGGTCCAGATCGCGCACATCGGTGCCGCCCACCCGGATGACGCCGGTTTGCACATCGTAGAAACGCAGCAGCAAACTGATCAGCGTGGTTTTGCCCGCGCCTGTGTGGCCCACCACCGCGATGGTCTCGCCGGGTTCGATGGTGAAGCTCACGTTGCGCAGCACCCAATCCTCGCCCTTGTAGGCGAACGACACGTCGTCGAATTCGATGCGCGCGGATGCCGGCGCCGGTTGCGGGTACGCCGGCGCCAGGATGCCGGCAGGCGTATCCAGCAGCTTGAAGATGCGTTCGGCGGAGGCCATGGCCCCTTGCAGAATGTTGTACTTCTCGCTGAGATCCTGGATGGGACGGAAGAAGCGCAGCCCGTATTGCAGGAACGCCACCACCACGCCCAGCGTCAGGGCGCCGCGCTGGATGCGGAAGCCGCCATAAGCCAGGATGCCGGCCAGCGTCAGCATCGACAGAAACTCCACTACCGGATAGAACCAGCCATAGGCCAGGATGGCGTCCTTGTAGGCGTCCATATGCTCGCGGTTGACGCCGTCGAACTCCTGACGGCTTTTGGCTTCCCGGTTAAAAAGCTGCAGGACCACAATTCCGGTTACGTGCTCCTGCAGATAGGCGTTGATCTTGGCGATGGCGATGCGGATGCGCCGGTAGCTCTCGGTCACGCTACGCCGGAATATGGCGGTGACCAGGATCACCAGCGGCATCACAGCCAGCATCAGAACGGTCAGTCCAAGGCTTAGCTTGAACATGATGGCCACGATGAAGCCCAATACCAGCAGGTCGCCCAGTATGGTCACCAATCCGGAGGCAAACAGATCGTTGAGCACATCCACGTCGGTGGTTACGCGTGTCACCAGCCGGCCCACCGGATTGCGATCGAAGAAGGCGATATCCAATTCCTGCAGGTGCGCCATAAGCTGCTTGCGCAGATCGAACATGGCAAGCTGGCCGGTGTACTGCATCAGGTAGACTTGCGCGAATTCGAAAACGAAGGTGCCCAGCAGGACGCCGAGATACATCATGCCCACCGCCGCCAGCCCGTCCCAGGGGCCCGCGGGCAGATATCGGTCGAGCGGTGTGGGAACGCGGGTGGGATCGGGTGCGAGATAGCGGTCCACTGCGATCTTGGTCAGTAGGGGACCGAGCACCTGCAGCACGGATTGGAGCAAGAGGAAGACCAGCGAAAGCGCCACGTAGCCGCGGTAGGGACGCATGTACGCCAACAGCCGGCGCATGATCCTGGAATCGTATGCCTTGCCGAGGACCTCTTCTTCCACCTCTTGTCAGTTTAGCGTGGCGGGCCGCACCGTTGCGGGCGCGGCAGCTCTACGGGCGCCGTATGGCTTCGTCCCGCTCCGGAAGAAGCGGCTCATCCGGCCCCGACAGCGGGTCGGAAACCCCGGCTCTGCGCACACGCGGCATCGGTCTGTCGCTGACAAAGTAATCGGCGCTCGATTCCGACGTCCAGTCGATGCCCTCCGCCCCGGTCCGGCGGAACAGGTCCCGGGCGCGCTTCACCCAGTCGTCATCGTCGCAATGGACGGACATCAGGATGCCACCCTGCTTAATGCGGCCCTCGAAGCGCTTCGCCTCATACTCGGGCATGCCCATGCCCGCCAGCGCGCCGATCATGCCGCCGACGGCGCCCACCGCTCCCACGCCGGCCAGCGCTGCCACAATCGGTCCGGCCGCAATCAGGGGCCCGAGGCCGGGGATCGCCAGCGCCCCAATACCGGTCAGCCAGCCTAAAACGCCACCGGAGATGCCTCCCACGATGCCGCCGGCGGTAGCGCCTTCGGGCGCCTTCGTGTTCTTTTCGTGGGCAAAGTCTTTGGTGCCCTGGTTTTCCTGAAACAGTACTGAGATGTCCGTACTGCGAAACCCGGCCGCCCGCATGGCATCCACGGCTTCCTCGACGCTCAGCCGATCGGGATAGATGCCAAACACCGACTTGTTCTTGTTCGCCATTATCCTCTCCTTTCGCGGCTGAAACGAGCAATGTGGAGACCAATGGGGTCGAACGCACGAAACGATCGGGCGCCGGCTTGAAGATCAGCGGGTTAGCAATTCTGCAAGATTACCGGAACGTCTCCCGCAGTGGAAAAGTTACGACCAACCTTTCCCTGGTGGGGCAGGCCCGCGGCCTGCGCGGGTCCCCTGGACCCGCATGTCGCCCGGAAATTGAGCTCTGTAGAAGAGGAGATGCCGGCCTGGGAGGCCGCCGAGGCCGAGGGCCCGCCCCACTATTTAAGCAGGGCGGTTTCGCCTGCCGCTTGGAAGTCTACGTCAGAAGGCTGCGCAGGCGCCGGGCGCTCTCCGGGCGGCGCAGCTTGCGCAGCGCACGCAATTCGATCTGGCGCACGCGCTCGCGCGTCACGGCCAAGTCTTCGCCAATCTCTTCCAGCGTATGCTCGCGTCCGCAGCCCAAACCGAAGCGCAGTCGCAGCACCTGTTCTTCACGCGGAACCAACGTGCGCAGGAAAGCGGCGGTCTCCGCATGCACCTCGGAGGCCAGCACTGCATCGGCCGGAGATGTACTCCGCCGGTCGGCGATCAATTCTCCTAGCGTGGAAACCTCGTCCGTGCCAATGGGTGTGTCCAGAGAGATGGGCTCGCGGGAGATCGTCCTCAGTTTACTGACCTTTTCGCCGGTGGTCTTCATCTGGACGGCCAATTCCGCATCCGCCGGGGTCCGGCCCAACTCCCGCTCCAGTTGCCGGGACGCCCGGAAGAACTTGTTGAGCTGATCGTTCATGTGAATCGGAATCCGGATAGTCCGGGCCTGCTCGCCCAGGGCCCGCGAAACGGCTTGCATGACCCACCAGGTGGCATAGGTGGAGAACTTGAATCCGCGGCGGTGGTCGAACTTGTCCGCCGCCCGCATCAGGCCCAGGCTGCCTTCCTGCACCAGGTCGAGCAGATGCAGACCCCTGTTCATATACCGCTTGGCCACTGAGACGACCAGGCGCAGGTTGGCTTTGACCATGTCGGCCTTAGCTTGCTGCGCCTCCTGCTCGCCCTGGCGAATGCGGCGCAGGGTCGCTTGCAACTCGGCATGCGTGGCGCCCGCGGCGGCTTCGGACTTTCGAATCTCGCTGCGCAGCACCCGTGCGCCCACCTGCCCCTCGCGTCCGGACGCTTTCTCGGCTTTCTGCAACTCGTGGTCGAGCCGCTCCAATTCGGAAGTGCGCCGTTCCAATTCAGTGCTGAACTCGCTCCATTGATCGGGGCGAAACGGGATCTGGCGGATCGACTGCGCCACCCTCACCCTGGCCCGCTTGAGCCGGCCCGTTAACTGCCGGCGCAAGGGGCGATCGGCGGCCGGGGCCACGGCCAGCCACTGTTCGATCTGCCGCAACTTCGCGTATTGCCGCTTCAGGCGGGCAAAATGACCGTTGAGCCGCGTCCGGCATTCGCGGTCGGCGGCTGAACCTTCTTCCTCATCGTTACGCTCGATCAGGCCGTCCAGTTCGACGGAACCTGCCGCAATCTGCGCGAGCAGTTCCACCACCCTTTGCTGAACCAGGGCCGAGCGGCTGATGGCCTTTTCGCGCCGCAACTTGCCGCGCTCCATGCGGCGCGCCAGTTCCACTTCCTGGGCCCGTGTGAGCAGAGGAACGGACCCGATTTCCCGCAAGTAGCGCCGTACCGTATCGTCGGATTCGGCAGGGCGCGGCGCGGGCTCTTCCATCGCGGCTGGCTGGTCGAAATCGACCGCGCCGTCCTCTAGGGAAATCCTTAGCGCTGCGCCGACTTCCGGGTCCACCAGGTGTAGTGGTGCGTCAAACTGGGTGCCCTCACCCACTCGCGTTTGGTAGCTCGATATCATCATTCCCCTCATCTCCCCCCGCCCCACACGCGCTGGGGCTGAAAATCGCTAATTCTCAGCAGCTTACACCCGTTGAGCGGCACACCTACGGCTCAGGTGGTTGAAATCCCTACCGCTCAGAACTGTTGTTTTGCCGAGGTCGCACGCGTCTAAGTGCAGGTAAGGGGCCAAAGACATGCGCCGGTGTGTGTGCCTACTTGGCCCTAGCCGCGGTCTCCGCCTTGCGGACCGCCTTTTCGCGGAGATTGTACGCGTCGATGGCCACCTGCGAAGCCTCCCGCGCCAGGCTGCTGCTCAAGCGCCTCTCAGCCTCGTCGAACATGTCCTCCGCCTGCATCCTCACGCGGTAGGCTTCGTCGTCGCCCTCCTTCAGTTTCTGCGCCTGCGCCTTGATCTTGGGATCCACGTCCGCGGCGTCTTTCTTGGCCTTCTCGTACTTGCGCTTGGCGGGCGCGCCGCCCTCAGCCACGGCCGCTTCCGCCACCAACTCGGCGTAGGCCTTTTGGAGATCGTTGCTCCAGCCGCTTTTGACTTCCTTTTCCAGTTCGTCGAAGGCTTCCCAGGCCGTATCCGCCGTCTGGCGCACCCGCTTCTTTTCTGTGAGCCATTTCCAGACGCCCCAGTCCTTGGCTACTTCCAGAAGCGACTTGGCATCTTCCACTTGGACGAGTTTCCGCATACGCAAAGTATCTGTTGGAGCGCATGCGAAGTCAACCGCCAAAGGAAATCCGCATGAGAATCTCCGTTTTTGTATCATAGCGGGAGATGCGCCTCATATCGGGAATCGTCATCCTTGCCAGCCTGCCGGCCGCTGGCCTGGCCGCCGCCGGCAACCGGTTCGTGCATACCGATGGCGTCCACATCGTGGCGCCCGACGGCGAGAAAATCCGCCTGCGCGGCATCAACCTGGGCAACTGGCTGGTGCCGGAAGGCTACATGTGGCACTTCGACAAGGGTCCCGCATCCTTCCGCGAAATCTCGGCGCTGTTCAACGAGTTGATCGGGCCGCCTGACGCCGCGCGCTTCTGGAAGCAGTATCGCGATACCTACATCGCCGAAGCGGACCTCCGGTTCATCCACGAAGCCGGCTTCAACTCCGTCCGCATTCCGTTCGACTACAAGCTGATCGACGACGGCACGGCGTTTCCGCTGCTTGACCGCGCGATCGCCTGGTGCCGGCAGGCGCACATCTGGGTGATTCTGGATATGCACTGCGCGCCCGGCGGCCAGACCGGCACCAATATCGACGATAGTTGGGGATACCCGTGGCTCTTCGAAAGCGAAGAGGAGCAGCAATTCGCGGTGGGGTTCTGGCGCAGCATCCCGCGCAGCGCTATGCCGACGAGCCGGCCGTGCTCGGCTACGACCTGCTGAACGAACCGATTCCGCCGGCGGTGGCAAATCTGAATCCGCGCCTGGAGCCGCTCTACCGCAGGATCGCGGAGGCTATCCGCCAGGTGGATAAGAATCATGCCGTGATCCTGGGCGGCGCGCAATGGGACAGCAATTTCGACGTGTTCGGCCCGCCTGTCGATCCCAATGCCATCTACACCTTTCACAAATACTGGACCGCGCCGACCAAAGACGTAATTCAGCCCTACCTGGATTTCCGCGAGCGCTACCACACGCCCATTTGGATGGGCGAATCCGGCGAGAACCAGGATGCGTGGATCGCGCAATTCCGCGAAATGTTGGAGCGGAACGATGTGGGCTGGGCCTTCTGGCCGTACAAAAAGATGGACGCGACCTCATCGCCGGTCAGCTTCGCACGGCCGGCGCACTGGGACGAGATCGTGAGCTTCGCGGCGCTTCCCGGGGGCACTGGCGCGGCGGAGGAGAAGATGACGAAGCGCCCGCCGATCGATCGCTCGCGGGCAGCGTTTGCCGATCTGCTGGAGAAAATCAAGCTGCAGAATTGCCGGGTGAATGAGGGGTATTTGAAGGCGCTGGGGCTGACGGTCCCAGCGCGGTAAGCTGAACAATGACTATGGCTGTGCATTTACAGTTTGAGGGGATTCGTTGTTTCGCCGAGCCGCAGGACGCGGTGATTCGCCCGTTGACCCTGCTGGTGGGGGAGAACAGCTCGGGGAAGACGACGTTCCTGGCTTTGTACCGCGTGGCTTATGCCATTGCCAACGGCTTGCAAACGGTGCCGGTTTTCAATGAGACGCCTTTCTCGCTGGGGGCCTATGATCAAATCGCATCACATCACCCCACCCGCAATGGACACGGTGGGTCCTTTTCAATAACCATTTGCGTCGGTATAGGCCAGCGCCGCTACTCAGTGGGAACTGAATATGTTTCGCGCGGCGGTCAGCCTTCACCACGCACTTGGCGGTTGACAGTAGGAGAGCTTGCCATTCAGGCGACCAACCTCGATGATCCGCAACAGGGATCAATACTCCTCGAAGGCCCGCGAGGCAAGAACCGCGTCGCATACGCCGGAGCCCTCGATTTTGGGAATGTGACGTAACACAACCCAACCGATTGGGCTGGGCTAGCGCTTAGCGCCCTTGAGAACGCCGGTGGGCTAGCTGACGATTTGGCCTTTGCACAATCCGACTGGGGTGCCTTGGGCGGCGCATTGCAGCGTATCGGGAGAGAATTCTTCCAGCGGCCCCACGCCATTGCACCCATCCGAACCAGCCCGCAACGTACCTACGATCCTATTGGTGCGACTCCGAATCCGGAGGGCTCGCACGTTCCCATGCTCCTGGCCGCATTGTCGCGCTCGGCCCAGCAAGCGCAATGGACAGCCTTGCGCTCCGCTCTGAAGGAGTTTGGTTCGAAGTCCGGTCTGTTTGGCGAAATCGAGATCGTCAACAAGGGCAGAAAGGAGAGTGATCCATTCCAAGTTGGAGTGAAGAGTGGCCGGAGAACATTCAACCTCATAGACGTGGGGTATGGAGTGAGCCAAGCTCTTCCAGTCCTGGTCGATACGCTGCGACGGGCCTCTCCTTTTGAAACCTTCCTGATTCAGCAGCCGGAGGTGCACCTACACCCCAAAGCGCAGGCTGAATTGGGAAGCTTCTTCGCGAAGCAAGCCGGCGCGAGAAGGCGATTCATTATTGAAACGCACAGCGACCACCTGGTCGACCGTATCCGCATGGAGATTCGCCGCCAGCAACTGACACCGGATGATGTCTCTCTACTCTATTTCGAGCGAAAGAAATCCGGCGCGACGATCCACAATATGGAGCTTGACACCGACGGCTCGATCGTCGATCCGCCGCCTGGCTTCCGGCAGTTCTTCATGAAAGAAGAGCGCGAATTGCTGGGTATCTGACGTGTGTCTCATCGTTGACTCGAACGTCGGCCCCAAGTTCCTCGTGCAGTCAAGCGCTATCGTCGATTGGCTTTTTGGAGAACGCGGCAGTCCCCGCCTCGTTGCTGCCGGCAAACTACGCCAAGAGCTTGCTATGAACGAGCAAGTAAGGGGGCAACTCGTGGTCCTGGAGCGAGCCGGACGCCTGCGATCAGTCGATGCTGAAAAGCTTCACCTGGAAGAACGGCGCCTTCTCGCCGACCGCGTTTGCCCGTCGAACGACTCCCACATTCTGGCTTTGGCAATCGTGAGCGGCGCCCGAACCCTCGCAACGAACGACAACGCTTTGGCTGGCGACTTCCGGAATAAGTCGATCATCGACAAGCCCCGAGGCAGCATCTACCGCGATCCCGACGACCACGCGCACCTGCTCCGCCACACCTCGTCGTGCGGCGTCAAGTCCCACCCAAAGCGTCCAGCCCTGTAGCCAACCACCCCGCCGTGGTGTACTATATGCCTGGAGCGACCATGATCGTCGACAAGCGCGCGGACCTCGCGGGACCTGGCATCGGTGACTACGAGGAACTGGAGAAGATCCTTCCCCAGAATTACACTTCCTTACTGACTCCCAAGGAGACGCAAAAGGCCATATTCGCGGCCAAGAATTACATCGAGGAGCACCTCTGTAAAACCCTCAACCTCATGATGGTGACGGTGCCGCTCATCGTGGATGTCGAGAGCGGCGTCAACGACTACCTGGACCGGGACGGCTCCCGCACTCCCGTCCAGTTCCACATTTCCAACGACCACAACCAGCACCCCATCGATGCGCAGGTGGTGCAGGCGGCCACCAAGTGGAAGCGGGTGGCGCTGCAGCGCTTTGGCATGCAGCCGGGCGAAGGCCTGTGCACCGATATGCGCGCCGTGCGCAAAGACTATTTCCTGGATCACGATCACAGCGCCTACGTGGATCAGTGGGATTGGGAACGGGCCATTACGGCGGATCAACGCAATCTCCATTTTCTGAAAGAGACCGTCGGCAAGATCTGGAAGGTGCTCGTCGATACCGAGCGCTACGTGCAGGAACTGTTTCCTGCCCTGAAAACGAAGTATCCGAGTCTGCCGGAAAAACTGACCTTCCTGCACGCCGAGGATCTTCTCGATATGTATCCGGACCTGCCGCGCAAGCAGCGCGAGACGGCCATCCTGCAGGAGTGCCCCGCCATCTTTATCATCGGCATCGGCTGGACCCTCAAGGACGGCTATCCGCACGAGATGCGCGCCGCGGATTACGACGACTGGGTCACGCCCGCCGTGTCAGCCGATGGCCGGCAGGTGCATGGTCTCAACGGCGATATCCTGGTGTGGAATCACGTCACCCAGCGCCGTCACGAGTTGACGTCGATGGGCATACGCGTCAACGACAAGACCCTGCGGCAGCAACTGGAAATTACCGGCCAGCTCGATTTCCTGAACTACCCGTATCACCGCGCCATCCTGAATCACGACCTGCCCCTCAGCATCGGAGGCGGCATCGGGCAATCCCGCTCTCTGATGCTCCTGCTGCGCAAAGCGCACCTAGGCGAGGTCAGCGTCACGGTTTGGCCGAAGGTCCTGAAGGAAATGTGCGCGCGCAAGAACATCTTCGTTCTGGAGTAGGCGCCGCACCTACTGTGCAAGCGGATAGTCCACGCTGCGCAACAGCCAATCGCGGTTCGCGCGCACATCCGCGCGCAGTTTTTCGCAGAGCGACTCGCGCCGCTCGTACAGACGGTAGCCTGCGCGCTTCGCATGTGTGTCCAGCAGCGCCTTGACAACGAACGGCATCACCATCGAATAGTCCGCCTGCATGCTCTCGGTGGTTTGCAGATAAGTATCCTTATCGACTTTGCCCCAGGTCACGGCTTCGGCCGGTGGGCAGGATGAAAGCGAACCGTCCGTTACGGGCGCGGTGACGATCTGCACGTCGAACTGATAGCCGCGCACATTCGGCAGGCCCAGCACCTGGCCTAGCGCGGGCTCCGGCTGCAGGTTGTAATTCTTGGGCACGCCGCCGCCCAGGATCAGCGTGGCCAACGCGCGCGCCTCGCTCTCGAACAAGCCCCAGCGGTGATAGGCGCAGGCCTCGAACACCTCGGCATGCAGGTCAAGGTCGAATCCGTATTCCGGCACAATACCCGCGTTGCGCATGGCCCACAGCTTCATGGAATTCAGGAAGACGCTGCCGTCCGCCGGCGCGCCCACCAGTACCGGAATAGCGAGGCGATGGCAGGTGGCCAGCAATCCGGCCGGCACTTCGTTCTGCCGTTCCTGCGCGGCGTAATACGCGCCCAGGCGGTAGCGTAGTTCCGTGCCGGTCATCTTCTTCTGAAACTCGGGGCGCGCCAGACAGGCGCTGAGAAAGCGGTCCTGATCGAGCAGCACAGCTTCATCGAAGGCCATGTCGGTCACCCGGATGGTGCCCTCCTCGCGCAGCGCGGCATCGTCGCTTTGGATCGGCACCTCGTGGATCGGATCGCCCCCGTGTGCATCCAGGCTGCGATGCCCGTCGTGATAGCAGACGGCGTCGGTGGTGCTGATGTACGCCACCCATCCCGTCTCGAGCAGCGGGATCAGCCAAGCCAGATGCTGGCCGGAAACGGTGACCGGACCGGAAATGGCGATCGTCAACGGACAGCCCGTCCCGATGGCGCGATCCAGAATCGTGTAGACGCGCCGCAGGTAGGCGCCGCCGAAGGCCGGCAGACAGTGGCGGAAAATCTCGTCGAGGGTGGCGCATTCGTCGACGCGCCGTACGCGGACCGGATGGCGAAGGGTGCTGTGCGGCATCTCAGGCAAATGTAGGCTTGCCGTCCGGGTAAAGCAGGACCAACTCGTGGTCGAGTTGCGTTTCGCGGCCATCGTAAAAGACGATTTTCACGTGAATGGTGAAGGTGCCCCATCCCGATGCTTCGAGACGGAATTTCCTCCCGCGTTCGCTGACCCGCCTGACGGGATTATGAAACGACGGATGCAGGATATATAGGACGTGGTCAACTGAGTCGAGTTCTTCCGGCGGGCCGTCGAGCCAAACCGACCAATGCCACCGATCGTTACCCAGGTATTCCTGGCTTTGCTGGATCGAAAGTGCCACAGCTACTCCTTTACCCGTACATCTACAGTATCCACCGATTCGTAGTGCGACCGCCACGTGTGCCCTTGAGCGGAAATTATGATCCGGACCAGTTCGCCCTGAGCGACACCTCGGAGCTGGACGAAGAGGCCGCCCTTAATGGGAAACACAGGTAACCGGCGTTGGGTCTGTTGGACGGCGCCGAGGAGACTCTGACAATCGCAGACGAATGACGGGTCGTCCAACAGGGGACTGATCTGGTCGACGGCCTCCGTCGGTCCAAGGCGGATCATGGTGAGATTGGAGAGATCGTGGAAGCGCCGCAACGCCTGTGCAATCTTGACCAGACACGCCGCCCGGTCTTCCTGCCGGTAGTCGATCCGCTGCGCTTCGGCGGAATCCAGGATGCCGCCGGGAGAGATCACGCCTTCTTCGCGAATCTCGACCCAAGGAATTTGGGGATCCTGGGCGTGAGCCGTCAACAATTCGTGCACTACCCACTCGTGTGTCCGGTACAGGTCTGCTGTTACGGGGTCGCGGCGTGTGGTGAACCCCAGCACCGCTTCCGATGTCCGAATCGCTTTGATCACCTCATTGGACAGTGCCCCGCCGTAGACCGCTTTGCCATGGACTACTTCACAACCGAAGGCGGCTACCAATGGGAGAACGTATTCTTCAATCCATCGGTCGCGTTCGTTGTATCCGTACCCGACAAAAATGCGCATGCCCGCGTGGTGGTTCGCGACCATTGTACCTTGCTTTGCCGCCCAGACCCGATATGAAAAGCGTCAGCCGTGTAGATGCGCCGCAGACAGGCGCCGCCGCGGGACCAAGATGATCCGGCCGGACTACTGTAACTGGAGCGGGTTGAACCAACGCAGTCCACGGAAACGGGCAAAGTCCGGGTCCGTAGAGACCAGGTCCGCCTGGTATTCGATGGCCAATGCCGCCAGGTGCGCGTCCGTTGTCAGGTTTCCGGCGGTACCCAAGACGTCCAGCAAACCAAATAGGATCTCAGCATGACGGTCGCCGGGAGTGAGAATCTCGACCCGCGGCTGATCCAACCAGGCGCGTACGGTTCGAACCGCATCCTTCGCGCGCATGGGAGAATTCAGAATGCCCCGGTGGGTGCCGATCCGAATGAACCCCAGGGCAGTCGCCCAAGGCATGCCAACCGGGCGGGATTGCGTGAGCGCGCGCCAGATCTCCGCCAGATCTCAATGTCGAGTATGCGGATGCCCTTCTATTAACCACTTCTCTTGAGGAACTCTTCGGTCTCCAAATCGTCGACCAGTTGGTTCAGCTTGTCCGAATCGATACCGGGCTTAAATCCGAACGAGTGTGGCTCAACTTTGAACCGCACCTCGGTCTTTTTGTCCGAGGATAGGCCAATTCGTAGTGCGTCGTTTATGACCCGCCTCAGCGGGTGCCCCGTCTGTGCCATCCGACGGCGAATCTGCTGCGCGACATCGGGCTCGATGGTCAAAGTCGTCCGCATGAGAACATCTTAAGGGAATCGCCGGAGAACCGCCACTCGCCTTGCTAGAATCACCAGTGGATGCGCACCTGGCTCACGCTCCCCAACTTCATCACCCTCGCCAGGCTGGCGCTGGCCCCCGTTATCGTGTGGGCTATCCTGACCCATCGCGCTTTCGATGCGCTAGCCCTGTTTGCGGTGGCCGCGGCTACGGATTCCATCGACGGCTATCTGGCGCGCCAGTTCGGCGCCGCCTCGGCCGCCGGCGCGTTCCTCGATCCCATCGCGGACAAATCGTTGATGACCGGTGTTTACCTGGCGCTGGCGTGGGAGGGCAGCATACCGTGGTGGCTGGTAGGCGTGATCCTGGGGCGCGACCTGTTAATTCTGTCGGCGTCGGCGGTGGCGCTCCGGTTCACGAAATTACGTGCGTTTCCACCCAGTGTATGGGGAAAGGCTAGTACCTTTTTTCAAATTCTAACCGCCGTAGCTTTTCTGGGCCGGAACGCCTTCCCCAGCGCGTTTCTGAGCGCGCTGGCCGCCGCTCTGATATGGCCCGCCGTGGCGCTCACCGTCTGGAGCGGAATTCACTACGGATGGCGGGGCGTTCGGCTTTTACGAAGCGATTGACGGGCGCGGCTGGCGGGAGTAGTCTATAAGTGGACGCGGTTGCAGATGACTCGCTACACACCGGCGCGGCATTACCTCACGTTCGGAATCGTGGCCGTAGGGCTGGCCGGGTTCTCGGCTTGGCTGGGGCTCGACTGGAAGCCGGCTTTTATTCCCGCTGGGTTGTTTCTCTGCAGCGCCGTGCTGCTTCTGGCCATGGCCTTCCGCCCGGCCGTCGAGATCCACGAGGGATATCTGGGCGTCGGAAAACGCATCGTGCCCTGGATGGATATACGGCGCTTGGATCGCACCGGCTGGGTTTCCCCCCTGATTGTGCGCCTGACGCTGTTCGACGATTCGCGCATGATGCTGATCTACCCCGGCGATCCGGATTCCTGCAACAGCCTGCTGCGGCACCTCTGCCGTCTTTCCCGCGACGCCCTGATCGACGGCAAGCCCTATCGCCAGTACTGGGGTGAAGTCCTGACGCCGGGCGATCGCAAGCAAATGCAGCCGCCCCGCTACCGGATGCTGTTGCCGGAAGACGAGGCCGAAGTGGAACGTCTCTATCAACGTTTGAAAACCGTCGGCCATCTGGACCAGAAGAATTCCGCGGACGAGAAGTAGTCCGTGGCGCGGCGGCCCTCTCTTTTCCTGAAATCCCTCGTCTGTATCGTCATCGGGCTGGTGCTCGCGGCGGCCACGCACTCCTGGTGGCTGACGGGCCTCGGCAGGCTGCTGGTACGCGACGAAGGGCCCGCGCACGCGGATATCGCCGTGGTGCTGGCCGGCGATTACTCCGGCCATCGCATCCTGCGCGCCGCGGAACTGGTGAAGCAAGGCTACGTGCCGCAAGTCTTGGTGAGCGGCCCGAATATGATGTACGGTTCGTATGAATGCGACTTGGCGATACCATTTGCCGTGCAGCGAGGCTATCCCGAAAGCTGGTTTATCCGCGCGCCCAATGAAGCCCGCAGTACGCGCGAGGAGGCCGCCGCCATTTTGCCGGATCTGCGCCGCCGCGGCGTGCATCGATTCTTATTGGTGACCAGCGATTATCACACGGCCCGCGCCGCGCGCATCTACCGCGCCGCCGCTTCCGATCTGGAAGTGCGGGTAGTCGCCGCGCCGGACGAATACTTTACGCCGGGCGGCTGGTGGCACAACCGCGAAGGGCGCAAAATATTCCTGGTGGAGTGGATGAAAACCGTGGCCAACGCGCTGGGGATGTAGGCCATGTGGGAATCGTTGCGTGCAGTCCGGGGCTACTTGTGGCGTTACCGCGGCGGCCTGGCGCTGGGCCTGGGCGCGCTGGTGCTGAAGGATCTGGCGGGCGCCGCGCAACCGCTGGCGATTCGCGCGGCCATCGATACGCTGTCCCACTCCTCCGGTCTCGGGAAGCTGCTGCGCTACGCCGGCGTCTTGGTGGGGCTGGCCGTGGTCAAAGGCCTGTTTCAATACTGGATGCGCGTGATCCTCATCGGCATCTCGCGCGACATCGAGTACGATCTGCGCAACGATCTTTTCCGCCACCTGGTGGAGCTGTCGCCGGACTATTACGGGCGGGTGCGCACCGGCGACATCATGGCGCGCGCCACCAACGACCTGAACGCGGTGCGCATGATGCTGGGGCCGGGCATCATGTATTGGACCGAGACCAGCTTGACGTTCCTGCTGGCCATCGTCATCATGGCCACGGTGGATTGGCGCCTGGCGCTGCTGGCGATCCTGCCGGCGCCCCTGGTGAGCCTGGCGGTGATCTTCTTCGGACGCGCCATTCATGCGCGTTTCGAACGCATCCAGGCCATGTTTTCCGATATCAGCAGCCGCGTGCAGGAGAACCTCGCGGGCGTGCGCATGGTCAGGGCGTTCGTGCAGGAACAGGCCGAGATTCGCCGCTTCGAAGAATTGAACCGCGCCTACATTGCCGAGAACATCCGCCTGGTGCGCATTTCGGGCGTCTTCCAGCCGCTTTTGGAGGCGCTGATCGGACTCACGTTCCTGGCGGTGCTTTGGTATGGCGGAACGCAGGTGCTCAGCGGACGCATCTCGCTGGGCAGCTTCGTCATGTTCAACACCTACATGGGAATTCTGGTGTGGCCCATGATCGCGCTGGGATGGGTGGTGAACCTGATGCAGCGGGGCGGCGCATCGCTGGAGCGCATCAACCAGATTTTCCGCGAGCAGCCGTCCATCGCGCCACCTGCGCATCCGGTAAAGCTTGGGCGCGTGGCCGGCAAGATCGAATTCCGCAATGCGTCGGTGGCGTATCCGTCGGGGCGGGCGCTGGATCGCATCGACCTGTGCGTTGAAGCGGGCAGCACGGTGGCCGTCGTGGGGCATACCGGATCGGGCAAGAGCACGCTAGTGAGCCTGGTGCCGCGCTTGATGGATCCAACCGGGGGACGCGTGCTGCTGGATGGCGTCGACTTGCGGGATCTCTCGCCCGCCGAGCTGCGGCGGCACATCGGCTTCGTGCCGCAGGAGACGTTTCTGTTTAGTGCCACCATTGCCGGCAACATCGCCTTCGGCGTGGAGAGCGCCACGGATGAGGAGATCCACCGCGCGGCGGAACTGGCCGGATTGGCCGGCGATATCGAGTCGTTTCCCAACGGCTACGAGACCATGGTGGGCGAGCGCGGCATCACGCTGTCCGGCGGCCAGAAGCAGCGCACGGCGATTGCCCGCGCCATCTTGCGCAACCCGCGCATCCTGATTCTAGACGACGCGCTTTCGAGCGTGGATACGCTCACCGAGGAGCGCATCCTGGAAGGCCTGGCGGGCGTGATGCGCGGCCGCACCGTGATTCTGATCTCACACCGCGTCTCCACCGTGCGGCAGGCGCATCGCATCGTGGTGCTGGAACGCGGCCGCATCGTAGAGCAGGGCACCCACGCGCAACTGGTTTTGGCGGGCGGCTACTACGCCGATCTTTCGCAGAAGCAGACGCTGGAGGAAGAGCTCGAGGCGATTTAGGACCAACGCCCTGCAGTTAAGATCGGGTCGGTGACGGGGATTGCGCCCCGGCACCCTCCTACACCACCGGACGTGCGGTTTTCCGTCCGGCGGCTGGAACCAACGCGTTAGTAATCCGCCTCGTACATCGCTGTCTGTCAGAAGTCCCGCCAGGCTCGCCGCAGTTCCACTGCTTTTGCCCGTTGCACTCTCCGGGAGACGACCAGTAGTGATCGTGCCCTTCGATTTCAGATCCCTACGCAGCTTCCCTTCAGTCCCCTCCCTAGCTCTGTCTGGTTCCTTCCGCCCTTCGCTCCACCCGCGTTACCGGGCTTCTCCGCTACTGTGGCGTCTGCTGACCGTTCCCCCGCTCTCACGGGGAAGCTCTCCCCAGGTTAGGTGCAGAATCTTTCCCCTTGCGCCGTCCGGCTCTACCTGGTGCGTCCCGGATCGCTTTTGGGCTTCGCTGTTCCCAGCCAAGCTGGCCGCCCGCACCCGGCCTCACTGCCGGTTCGTGTTCCTACGGTCGAAAGTTTGCTACGCGCTTCTTTCAGCTTCACCTCGCGGCTACGCCTTGCGCTTCGCTACGATTGTCGTCATCAACTCCGTCGAGATCCTTTCATCTCGCTAGATTCTGCCCATGCTGGGCCCCACTATTTATTCGGACCCATCGACGGCTCTAAAGTAAGTGACATTGGGCAGAGTGCCTGCGCCAGGTCGCCTCCTACGGGCTGAAGCCGGCTAAAGGCCCAACGCAGAGCATTCTTAGCTCGGCGTCGCGGCGCTACATACGTCCACAGACTCGCCAGAGCCGGTCGCCGCGACGGTGAGCTAAAAATGGTCTGCCTTCGACGTAAGAATGCTCTGCATTGGGCTTTCAGCCGGCTTTGGCCGCCTGAAAAGGCAGCTGCGGCCATGATTGGCCGCCCTACAATTAACGCAGAAATGCAGATCTGTCAAAAGTACGTGACATTACGCTAAGAGCCTGCGCCAAAAAGAGGGCACACGGCGGCAAAGGCGCGCACCGGAAAGGTACCGAATTGCTTGACTTTCACCGGCACGGCGAAAAACCGGAAGCCTCGTTCGGGAAGCGCACCGAGGTTGCAGAGATGCTCGGCGATGGGGATGCCCGCGCGCAGCAGGATGGAATGCGCCGGCCGCGACAAATCGGCGGTGTCGTCGATGTTTAGCGAATCGATGCCGGCCAGCGCGGCCCCGGCGTTTGCGATATGCCGTGCCGCATCCTCCGTCAAGAATGGGTGGCCTTCGAAGTATTGTTCGGTTGCCCAGTGGCGGTCCCATCCAGTCTCGACCAGCACGGCCTTGCCGCGCAGGTCCAGATCGCCGAATGCGGCGCGGCCGATGGCGCGGCCCGCGTTCCGCACCACGATACCGTCCAGGTTGGCGAGCGATTCGAGCGGCAACTCCGAAAGGTCTTTACCATCCGCATAGCGGTGAAACGGGGAGTCCACGTAAGTGCCGGTGTTGGCCACCATTTCGATTTTGCCGATGTGGAACTCAGTGCCCTCCGCATAGATGCGGCGCGAGTCTTCCCGGCTCAGGAAATCGCAGATCAGCGGCGCCGGCAGGCCCTTATAAGTGACCAGGCCGTGCTCCACGGTGTGGCTCAGATCAATGAGGGTCATGATGAATCTCGACTTGGCGGCCGCCGGACAGAATCGACTGGCGGCCCGCCTCGATCGCTAACTCGTTGTAACTGCTATTGCGCGGTGTGGCGATAAGCCCAGCCTGGTCGATCTCATCGAGTAACCGCGGCTCGGATTCGACCCGCATGATCGCGGATACGATGTACTCGATGGACCGATATCCATATCCTACCGGAGTCAGACCTGGGCCGCCTAAGTCCACATACTGGAAATAATCGGGACTGGGCTCCGCATAGGTTCTGTCTGTGTAGCTCCATTTAAGACCACGGTATTGGTCGGAGTGTTCGATCAGCGCCCCAGTATCCTCTCCGCCGCAGTATAGCGTTATACCCTGCGTGTTGGTTCCCGGAGCCGCGTCCGGGAAGCCGAGGCCGTTCTGCACGTTCAGGCAGGCGCCATTATTCCAGATCACGCGCGCATCGGTCCACAGGAAGCCTTCCTTTCCGTTGGGGAAGCGGTCGCGCACGCCGTACACGCTGACCGCTGTGGGCAGCAGCCCGGTGATGAAGTGCACCAAATCCACGTAATGGCAGCCGATGTAAGTGAAGGCGTCGGAATTCTCGGCCGTCATCCAGTTCTGGAAATTGGAGTGGCGGTAATACCATTTCTCGAACAGGCGGGCAGATCCCAGGCGGAACTCGCCGAACGCGCCTTCGCGATATTTGCGGCGAGCCATCAGGCTGCGGTCGTCGAAGCGCTTGTGATATTCCACCGCGACCAGCAGCGCCCGGGCGCGGGCTTCGCGCTCTATGGCCAAGGCATGACGGTGCTCCAGTGCTAGCGGCTTGACGCAGAGCACATGCTGATCATGGGCCAGCGCGGCCATCGCTACTTCGTAATGAAGCTGATCTGGCACCGCTACGACCACGATCTGGCGCGGCGGCAGGGCGGCGATGGCATCGCGGAAAAGGTCCGGCTGCGGAGGGCCGTCGCATGCGGGATACGCGCGGAACGATTGGCCGGGGAATGCGCGCAGGAGGGTGGCGGCGCGGGCCAAGTCGCGAACGGTGGCGAACCGCGACGCGCACACGGCAATCCCGCCGATGCGCCCCTGCCGCTGCAAGTGATAAAGCGAAGGCAGAAGCTGATCGTGCGCGATCATGCCGCCGCCGACAATGAGGACTTGGGGGCTTGGCATCAGGCCACAGCTTCGACGAAGGCCTCTTCGAAGGCCGCGAGGCTATCGAGCATCGCCGCTTCGGTGATCACCAGCGGCGGGCAAATCTTGATGGTGGCGCCGCCGTAGCCCACGGGACTGAACATGAGCACGCCTTTTTCGACCGCGCGCCGCACCACATCCCAAGCCAGATCGCCATCGGGTTCCTTGCCGCCCGGAACCGTGCAGGCCAAGCCGGCCACCAGGCCTTTGCCGGCCACATGTCCGATGCGCGGCGTGCGGGAAGCGAACGCGCAAAGCTTCTGATGCAGCAGGCCGCCCACGCGGCGCGAGTTTTCGGCGAGGTTCTCGCGCAGCACCAGGTCGATGGAGGCCAGCGCCGCCGCGCAGCACACGGGATTGCCGGTGTGAGTGGAGGTCATGCTGCCGGCCGGTTGCTGATCCATGACGTGCGGCGGACCGGCGACGGCAGCGAGCGGCAACGAACTGGAGATGCCTTTGCCGAATAGCGCCAGGTCGGGAACGATGCCGTAGTGCTCGAACCCCCAGAGCGTGCCGGTGCGTCCGAAGCCGGCCTGCACTTCGTCGCAGACCAGCAGGGCCTTGTGGCCACTGCACCAGGAGCGCAGGTCGCGCATGTAGGCGGGCGGCGCGAAGGCCGCGCTGCCGCCCTGGTAGGTTTCCAGCATCACGCCCGCCACGTTTTGCGGCTCGATGGAGTTTTCGCGCAAACTGCGCTCGAACAGGCCGAACGAAGTGTCGGGCGTACGGTAGCCATCCGGAAACGGCACCTGGACGAAGCCGCGATCCAGGTTGACGATCCACTCCTTCAGCGCGGGAATGCCACCCGCCTGCTGCGCGCCGAGCGTGCGACCGTGGAAGGACTTGTCAAAGGAAACGATTACGTTCTTAGAACGGCCGCCCGATTTCACGCCATGCGCGCGGCACAGCTTGATGGCGCATTCGACGGCTTCCGACCCGGTGGTGAGCAGGAACACCTTCTTCAGCGGCTCGGGCAGAATGGCGGCCAGCTTCTCCACCAGGCGCGCGCGGATCTCGCTTGGAAAGCAGTAATTCGTCAGCAGGCGCCCGTTAGCTTGCGCGGCGATGGCGTCCACGATCTCCTGGCGGCCGTGGCCGGCGTTGGCCACCAGGACGCCGGAGGACCAGTCCACCCACTGGTTGCCCCAGGCGTCGAACACCTGGAAGCCTTCGGCGCGATGCCAGAC